>Ga0209426_1001192_pt1 | contig 17789 bp, 14 predicted proteins | sample Deesub1362B_J571_FD_187697 | JGI IMG/M metagenome (GOLD analysis project Ga0209426, IMG submission 187697) | Deep oceanic, basalt-hosted subsurface ecosystem from Juan de Fuca Ridge flank, Pacific Ocean, CORK Borehole 1362B_J2.571 (SPAdes)... ...
TACTCGAAGAGCCGCTCGATGTCCTCCAGCGCTTCGGCGACGCACCCCTCCGGGTCGGGTGCGGAGGAGCGGTAGGGGTAGGGGAAGCGGGCGAAGTAAACGTCGGGGAGGAAGGGGCCGTGGCCGTTGCGGTACTTCACCTTGGAGGAGGTGACGGAGGCCGCCCCCATCGTGCGACCGTGGAAACTCCCCAGGAAGGCGACGATCCCCCGTCTGCCGGTCACGTACCGCGCCAGTTTGATCGCCCCCTCCACCGCCTCCGCCCCGCTGTTGCCGAAGAAGAACATGTCGATGTTGCCCGGTGTGACCTTCCCCAGTTCCCACGCCAGCCGAAGGGTGGTCTCCGGCGCGATGACCCCCAGGGGGGCGTGCACGATGCGCTCCATCTGCTCCCGGGCCGCCTCCACCACCCGTGGGTGGTTGTGCCCCACGTTGCAAGCCCCGAAACCGGAGAGAAAGTCCAGGTAGCGCCGCCCGTCGGGGCCGTACAGATAGATCCCCTCGGCCCGCTCCACCGGGATGTTGGGCCAGTCCTGGGCCAGGCAAGGGGCCCACAGATCGGCCCGCCGTGCCACCAGTTCCTCGTATGAAGGTTGACTGTCCACGATGCGCCTCCCTTAAGGGATTCACTTTCACCGCAGAGGCGCAGAGGACGCAGAGATGAAAGAAGGATTAAGATTCTCTGCGCCCGCCGCGTCTCTGCAGTAAATACGTCTAACCCCCAGTGTCCTTTGTTTCTCTGTGGTGATATATCCGATATCCGACATCCTACCAGGCAGCGAACTTCAGCACGGTACATCCGACGAAGACCGCCACGATGAGGGCCAGCCAGAGGTAGTCCGCTGGTCGGGTAGTCAGGATCTCGATCTCGGTCGGCTCGACCGGCGCGCCGAAGCCCTTGGTCTCCATCGCGATCTGGAAGTCGTTCGCCTTGCGGAACAGCAGGAGGATCAGCGGCGTGATGATCGGGATGTAGGCCTTGAAGGCCCGCTTGAAGACGTTCATCCGGTCGATGTCGAAGGCCCGCAGTTTTTGCGCGTCCACGATGGAGTTCCACATCTCGAAGAGCAGCGAGGTGAAAGAGAGTGCGCTGACGAGCATGAAGGTCAGCGTGCGCGGGACCCGGAGTTTCCCCATCGCCGTCATGATGGCCGAGGTCGGCGTCGTCATCACGAACAGGGGGAGCGCCGAGGTCGCCACGAGGATGCGGACGCTGAGGACGAGGCCGAACCATACCCCCTCTTTGGTGATCACCCCCAGGTCCGCTTCCCACAACCGGAGGTGTCCGATGACGATCAGGGGGGTCTCGCCGAACCGGTAGGTGAAGCCCTGGATCAGGATCAGGAAGATGAACGTGCCGAAGAGGATCTTCAGCAGCGTGGCGAACCGGCGCAGTTCGATCCGGCCCACCGCCCAGAGCACCGCTGAGAGCCCCAGCCAGATCAGGAGGATCGGCATATCGGTCTCTCGGATGGGGTACATCACCAGAACCAGGGTGAGCACCACGTAGGCGATCTTCACCAGCGGATGGAGCCGGTGGATGGGCGTGTCGGCGTGAAAGTATCGGAACGCGGGCTGCATCAGACCACCCCCTCTCCAGCGTTCTCGCGCCGGGCTCCGCCCTCCTCGCGGGTCGGGACGAGCACCCGATACAGGTCATCCAGGGTCATCACGTGGGGAGGGAGGCCGACCGAGGCCAGTTCCCATGCCAGACGCGCCGCCACCGGCGGGACCACGAAACTCTTCTTCAGTTCCTCCACTTGGGAGAAGACCTCCGCCGTGGGGCCGTCGAGGAGGATGTGGCCCTGGTGAAGGACGATGAGGCGGTGGGCATAACGGGCGATGAGGTCCACGTCGTGGGTGATCATCAGCACCGTCCCTCCCCTCTCGTGAAAGCGGCGGGCCAGTTCCGCCAGTTGGTACCGCCCCCGGTGGTCCTGCGCCGTCGTCGGCTCGTCCAGGATGAGCACCTCGGGATCGAGGGCGATGGTGGCCGCGACGGCCAGTTTCCTCCGGTCGCCGAAGGACAGGCGGAAGGGGAACAGGTCCGCCTCCTCCTCCAGACCCACCATCTGTAGCGCTTCCTCGACCCGGTGCTCGATCTGGTCCGGGGGGACGCCCACGTTGCGCAGGCCAAACCGGACCTCGTCCCGGCAGGAGGCGGTGAACAGTTGGTAGTCGGGGTTCTGCAGAACCAGCCCGATGCGGCGGGCGATCTCGCCCACCGAGAGCCGCCGGATGTCCTCGCCCTGGAAGAGGATCTGGCCGGTCTTGGGCCGGAGGAGGCCGACGAAGCACTTGACCAGGGTGGACTTGCCAGAGCCGTTCTGCCCCACGATGCCGACGAACTCGCCCCGGCGGATCTGCAGGCTCACGTCTTGGAGGGCGACCACCGGGGGTGGCCCTGGATACTCCACCGTCAGGTCACAGGCTTCGAGGATGACCGGCGCGTCGGCTGGAGGCGGTTCGGGTTCGGGAAGGGCATCGGTCCGCACGGTTAACTGGCCCGCCCCGACTGCCTGCCGGATCTCTTCCGCCACCTCGGACACGGTGAGATCCACCCGCTCCTCCGCCCCCTGTCCGGTGGAGAGGAGCGTCGACCGCACGGCGACCAGGACGGGGGTCTTGACCCCCACCGCCTCCAGCCGATCCGGTTGGGAGAAGACCTCCGCCGGCGTTCCCTGAAGCACCGTCCTTCCCCGGTCCAGCACCAGCACCTGGTCGGCCAGGTGCAGCACCTCCTCCGTCTCGTGGGTGGTCATCACGATCGTGATCTCGCCCTGCTCTTTGAGCCGCTCGATGGCCTCCCCGATCTCCCAACGACCCAGGGGGTCCAACTGGGAGGTCGGTTCGTCCAGGACCAGGATCTGGGGCTCCATCGTCAGCACGGAGGCCAGGGCGGCCCGCTGCTTCTGCCCGCCCGAGAGGTCGCGCGGGTTGTGCTCCTCCAGCCCCTCCAGGCGGACCAGGGCGAGGGCCTCTCTCGCCCGGCGGAGGATCTCCTCGCGATCCACCCCCAGGTTGGCCGGTCCGAAGGCCAGTTCCGCCCGCAGGGTGGGCATGAACAACTGCACTTCGGGATCCTGCATCAGCACCCCGCAGTGCTGAGCGGTCACGTACAGCGGCTCGTCCCATGGATCCAGCCCGGCCACGCTCACCAGGCCCCGCCGCCGACCGCCGTAGATGTGGGGGACGATGCCGCTGATCAGGTAGCACAGGGTGGACTTCCCCGCCCCGTTGGCCCCCAGGACGACCACGAACTCCCCCCGGCGCGCGGTGAGGTTCAGATCGCGCAGGGCGACCACGTCCCCCCCGTAGGTGAAGGTCACGTTTTCCAATCGAATCAGGGGCTCATCTGACACTCGGCTCACTCCTCAAATGCAGCGTCTTTCTCAGGGATCCGGCGGGAAGGGTAGGCCCCGTTTGTCGGACTACCAGATCGCGCCTTCGATCTTGGGCAGACCGCTCCGTTCCAGCGCCTCCACGATGGGGATGGTGATGACCGCCGTGATCGCCGAGAGGGCAGGCACCCACCAGGAGTAGGCGATGTGGGTGGCGACGCCCAACTCGGCGGAGAAGTTGAACAGGTACCAGTACGGACGGGTCCAGGGCAGCCACCAGACGAACATCGCGGCCACGATGGCGAGGAAGACGCCGCCGTACCGCTGGGTGCGGTTCTTGCTGCGTACCCACTGAGGGATCAGCCGGGTGCCCAGCGGGGTCGCCGCGATGATCGTCGAGGGGACCCAGTAGAGGGCGGCCATAATGAAGTAGAGCGGCTCCGGCACCTTGCCAAAACCAGCCGCCTCGCCTGGGACGTAGAAGGGCACCAGCCAGCCGACGATCCCGATGACGATAAAGAGGGGCACAGTGACCTTCCACAGGCGGTCGCCCTGCACCATAAGGGCGACGAAGAGGGCGGGAAGCACTGCGTTGAGGAAGACGTCCACGATCTGCAGGGGGTAGGCCGCCGGGGCGATGAACATCCCGATAACTCCCCCGACGGCGGCGGCAGCCACACCGCCCCACGGTCCCAGCAGCAGCGGGGCGATGGCGCAGAACGGGGTGGTCAGCGGGACGTATCCGCCACCGCCGACGTAAGGGAAGATGGGCACGAGCCCGGTCACCCCGCACAGGGCCCCGTAGAGGGTGATCCACGCGATCGAGGCCCCACCGATTCGACTTCGCGGTCCTTTGCTGACCTTCTCTTCCATCGTCAATCCCTCCTTTCCTTAATCACCTGCGCTCCCCTATGAAGAGCCTCCCTTCCCGCAGGCCGGGGAGCGGCGAACGGGGATGGTGGACGAACCCATCGGGAAGATTGCGACCCGTGCCCGCTCGCCATATATCCCCAGCAACGTTTCCGCTCCAGCCTGGAGGGAGGGCAGGGGATGGAAGCCCATCGCCTCCAGCGCCGGAGCGGGGATCCCCTCGGTGACGATGTACAGCCTCTTTTCGGCCTTGGTCCGCGCCAGGTTGTACCCGAGGACGGCGAAGGTCACCGTTCCGTCCCGTCGGACCATATCGCGCAGGAAGTCGTCCGGCCGCTTGGTGTGGTCGGCCATCAGGCGGAAGAAATCCTCCCCGCCCACGCCGTCCGGGCAGGCTGCCACCAGCAGGATGCTCCCCCCCTGACGCACCACCACGTCGGCGTACTCCACGGCCCGCACCGCCTGGTAGAGGTCCTGGTCGTAGGGGTAGGCGGTGGTGATGGCGATATCGACCTCCTTGCACTCCACCTCGTACACCTGCCGGGCCAGGGCGACCCCCTCGCGGAAGACCCGGTCTGGACTCCCCGCGAACGCTCGGGCCAGGCCTTCCTCCTGGCAGAGGACCACGTCCAGCACGAAGTCCAACCCTACCATCCGCGCCGCCTCCTCCAGGTCCAACCGACAGGGGAGGTCGATACGGCCGGGCTGGCGGAAGCCCAGGGGGACCAGGCTGTGGTTGGCGTTGATGGTGTCCAGCGAGGCCACGCCAGGCAGGATCAGTTTGCCGCCGCCGGAGTACCCGGCGTAAGGGCTGGGCCCGATATGGCCGATGCCGATGCATCGGTCCGCCTCGACGACCCACTGGTTGACCCAGACCGGCGTGCCCCGGCTGGTCAGGCCGACGTAGACCTGGGCCGCCTCGTCGGTGCAATCGTGCTGGACGATGCGGAACCGTCCGTAGATTTCCTCACCGACCTTCTGCCGCACCTCCTCTTCGGTGCTGAGCCGGTGGGTACCGTGGGTGATCAGGATGGTGATGTCCTCATCCCGCACCCCGCCCCGACGGAGTTCTTCGATGACCAGCGGCAGGATGAGGGCGGTGGGCGTGGCCCGCGTGTGGTCGTCGATCAGGACGACGACGGTCTCCCCTGGACCGACGATCTCGGACAGGGGGGGCGTGCCCAGCGGGTGGGTGAGGGCCCGGCCGATCTCCGCGACCGGGTCGGGGCAGGCAGGGGGAGGGGAGGGGGCATACACGCCGACCAGATTGGCCTCCGGCAGCCGCACGCGCAACGTGCCGGTCCCGTAGGGCAGTTCGATCTCCCGCTCCGCCTTCAACCTTCTGCCTCCCGTCGCATCTGCTCGACCACCTCGGCGCCCACGACGAGGACGTGGGCGGTGATCACCTCTGCGGCGAACGCTGCGTCTCCCGTCTTCAGCGCGTCCACGATCCGTTGATGGTCACTAGCGATCTCGTCCCGATGGAGGTCGTATCCCTCGTCTATCGCCATCAGGCAGTACAGCCGTCGGCGCAGGCGGGCCAGCACCTCCTGGAGGAGAGAGTGTCTGGAGAGGGCGTACAGTTGCTCGTGGAACCGGATGTCCAGCCGGATCAAGGCACGCACCTCCCCCCTCTGGGCACAGCGGTCCATCTCATCCACCGTGGCCTGGAGTTGGGCGATGTCCTCCGGAGTGACGTGCCGCATCGCTGCTTCGACGGCGAGCCGCTCAAGGACAGCGCGTAGGGTGTATGCCTCTTCCACCTGTTGCGGGGTCCAGCGGGCCACGAAGGTGCCCCGGAAGGGGATGTTGACCAAGACCCCCTCGCCCACCAGTTGGTGGATGGCCTCCCGAACGGGCCCTCGGCTGATCCCCGCCTTCTCGGCCAGATCGGACTCCACCAGCCGGTCGCCTGGGCGGAGTTCCCCCGCGAGGAGAGCCTCTTCGATGAGGTGAATGACCGCCTCCCGCAGGTTGTTGCGCTTCAGTCGGGGTATTTTGATCATACCAACTCTGGGGTGTTGTCTGATGCCCTCACAAGAGGGGAGATTGTCAACTGTTGACAATATACCACAGAAGGGAGCCGACGTCAATCGCCACACTGGGCTTCGGACACGAGTTCGGACATCCATCGTTTTTCACCACAGAGGCACAGAGGACGCGGAGTTTCCTTCCAAACTGTTGCGGGCACCTACTGGTTCCCCACAGTGGACGAAGCCGGGAAAGTGGCGTATAATCAGGCCGGGAGGTCGCAGATGGGACGCACGCTGCTGTTGGTTGGACGGCCGGGTATCGGCAAGACGACGGCGATCAAGGCAGTGGCGGAGCGGTTGGGCGACCGGGCCGGAGGGTTCTATACCGAGGAGATCCGCGGCCCGGGCGGTCGGAAAGGGTTCCGGCTGATCACCCTGGACGGCAGAGAGGCGACGATGGCCCACGTCACCTTCAAGGGAGGCGGCCGCCCGCGGGTGGGCCGGTACGGGGTGAACGTGGAGGCCATCGATCGCGTGGGCGTGACCGCCCTCCGCCGGGCGATGGCGGAGGGCCGCATCGTGGTGATCGACGAGATCGGCAAGATGGAACTGTTCAGCGGCACGTTCAAAGAGGCGGTCCTTCAGGCGGTGAGCGGCCCCTACACCGTCGTGGCGACGGCGATGGCCAAACCCAACCCGTGGATCGAGGCACTCAGAGCGTTGCCGACGGTGACGGTGTGGGAGGTGACGGCGGAGAATCGGGATGAGATCCCGGAGCGGGTCCTCCGCTGGCTGGAAGGAAGCAAAGGGCGGGAGGCAGGAGGCGAGGGACAGGAAGCAGGGAGCGGATAGGAAGCGGGGAAGCACGGGGTAAACAAGGCCTCTATGTCCTCGGTGTCTCTGTGGTGAGAATGTGCGGAGGTGAAGGATGCCAGCGATCATCATTGTCGGGGCCCAGTGGGGGGACGAGGGGAAAGGACGGGTGGTGGACGGACTGGCCCCGCAGGCGCAGGTGGTGGCTCGGTACAACGGGGGAGATAACGCCGGTCACACGGTCGTGGCCGAAGGCCACACGCTTCGTCTCCACCTGGTCCCCTCCGCCGTGCTCCACCCCCAGGTCGTCTGCCTCATCGGGGGTGGGGTCGTCGTCAATCCGGAGCGGCTGGTGGAGGAGTTGGACGAATTGGCCGCGTTGGGGGTGGACGTGGGGCCGGGGCGGATCAAACTGGCGGCCAACGCCCACATCATTCTCCCCACCCATCGGGCGCTGGACGGGGCACGGGAGGCGTCGCGGGGGAAGGAGGCGATCGGGACCACCCGTCGCGGCATCGGCCCCACCTACGCCGACAAGGCGGCCCGGGTCGGCCTGCGGGCCGGGATGATGGCCGATCCCGAGGGGTTCGCCGAGGGGGTAAAGGCCCTGGCGGAGGCTCACAACCGGCTCCTTCAGGAGCGCTACGGCCTGCAGCCGCTCCCCGCGGACGAGATCGCCGCCCGGTACTGCGAGTACGCGCGACGGCTCCAGGACCATCTGGTAGATGGCTCGGCGCTGGTGGCGGAGACTCTGGAGGCGGGGAAGACGCTTCTGTGCGAGGGGGCGCAGGGGACCCTGCTGGATATCGATCACGGGACCTATCCCTTCGTCACCAGTTCCTCCACGGTGGCTGGCGGCGCGCTGGCGGGGCTGGGCTTCGGCCCGCGCGAGGTAGCGCGGGTGATCGGGGTTGCTAAGGCCTACACCACCCGCGTGGGCGCAGGCCCCTTCCCCACCGAACTCCTCGATGAGGTGGGGCAGCGCATTCGAGAGGTCGGCGGGGAGTACGGCACCACCACCGGTCGCCCCCGCCGCTGTGGCTGGCTCGATCTAACCATCCTCCGTTATGCCACCCAGGTCAATGGCCTGACGGAACTGGCGTTGACCAAACTGGACGTCCTCACCGGCATCGACCCGCTGCGGGTCGCCGTCGCCTACGAGCGGGAGGGTGAACAGACCGACCGCTTCCCCGCCGAGTTCGGCGTCGACGACCTGGCCCGCTGGCGGCCGGTGTACGTGGAGTTGCCGGGGTGGACGGAGGACATCGGCCACGCCCGGCGGTGGGAGGACCTGCCGCCGCAGGCGCAGGACTACGTCACTTTCGTCGAAGAAGCGGTCGGTGTACCGATCACCCTCATCGGCGTCGGGCCGGACCGGGAGCAGTCGATCTGGCTGGTGTAGGACCCTCCCGCAGGCTTCAAACCTGCGGGAGGGCGCGTTGGTGTCTCTAAACCGACGGTGGGGGTGGTGGCGGCGGTGGCGGCGTGGTCCCCTGCCAGGTTACCTGGGTGGACGCGGCCTGTTGCGACCGCACCCAGACGGCCATCTCCCGTGTGTTCTCCTCGATAGCAAGGAAGAGGTAGATCAGTTCGCCTATGCCATAGAAGGCGACGAAGTAGATCACCGCTATCAGGAGGCTCATCAGGAAACCGCCGATCCCGGCCATCGCCCCGCCGAAGCGGGGAAGGCCGTACTCGCGCGGGAGGGAGAAGCCGCCGATCAGGCTGACCAACAGTGTGCCAAAGGCGGCCAGGATACCGCCGACCAGGGAGATCCAGGCCAGCACCTTGTACAGGGTGCCGATGATCCGAAGAACCCGGAAACGCTTTTCCATATCTTCACCTCCCAGGAGTTAGATTATGCACGTGGAACTGATCGCCATCACTCGCTACCTGCGGGGGGAGGGCACGCCGGAGGAACTGCTCGAACATGCCGGAAGGGTCTGTTACCGTAGCCGCTCCCGCGGCGACCCTGGAGCCTTCCTCCGCGCCCGCATCCGCGAGGGTCACGAGAGCCTCATCGAGCACGCCTCCGCCACCTTTGAGATCTCCGGTATCTCTCGCGCCTGCTCTCACCAGTTGGTCCGCCACCGGCTGGCCTCCTACAGTCAGGAGAGCCAGCGGTATGTCTCGATGGACGATCCCGAATGGGTGATCCCTCCCTCCATCGCCGCCGACCCCGAGGCGTTGCGGATCTGGGAGCAGTTCGCCGAGGAGGTCCGCCGCGCCTACCGTCGGCTCCGTGAGCGGGGTGTGCGCAAGGAGGACGCGCGGTTCGTGCTGCCCAACGGTACGGCCACCCGAATCATCGTCACGATGAACTTCCGCGAACTCCTGCACGTCTTCCGGCTGCGTATCTCACCCCACGCCCAGTGGGAGATCCGGCAGGTGGCCGTGCGGATGCTCGAGGCCGTTTATCCCCATGCCCCCTCCGTCTTCGGCGACCTGCGGGCCGAACTGAGGGAACGGTATCCGGATTACTTTGAGGGGCTACCGGCTACGACTTCTTGACGGCCGCGTAGATCACCCCGCCCAGCGCGCCTAGCGCCGCCCCGAGGATCACGCCCAACACGATCCCGCCGATCACCCCGACGAAGGTCATGCCGGCCGAGAGGGCGGCTGCGCCGGGTTGGCCTCGACCCAGGAGGGCGACGGCAGTGCGCACCGGGCCGAAGATCAGGGTCAGAACCCCGCTGACCAGAGATTGGGTCAGACCGGCGATCCCGCCCGCCAGCGCGCCGCCCAGCGCTCCCTCACCGACCTCCACCTTCCGACCCCCCGTGGCCGCGTAGTGGACGTAGAGGGTACCAGTTGCGACGGCTACCACCCACCCCAGCGGACCGATGATACACGCCAGGAAGGGGATCCGCCCCAACAGGGCGACGACGAGCCCGATCGCTGCGCCGATCAGGCCGGCTTTGAGCGCAACGGAAGTGTCGACTTTCATAGGAAACCTCCTCCTTCCCTTGTTGATGAAGGGATTGCCCCGTGCTGCTGAAACCATTATAGCCACTTCACCCGCCGACGCAATTCGCGCCTTCGCGTGATTACCCAGATCTTACCGCACAAGACTTGCGCAGTTTCACCACAGAGGCACGGAGAACACAGAGAAACCTCTGGAAAGCTTAGAGAAACTCCGTGTCCTCTGTGTCTCTGTGATGCTCTATCCCGCAACTGCGTAACTCCTGTACCGCAGAGGCGCAGAGAACGCAGAGACCGGAAGAAAAAACGCTAGACTCTGCGCCCTCCGCGCCTCTGCGGTGAGAGAATACCCGGCACAAGTGTGCTTCCACATACTTATGGGTAATCACCGCGCGCCTTCTGGACAGATCGTCGGGAGCGGGTATAATCCTCCCGTTGCGAGCAACTCATCATCAAGGAGGATCGTATGGAACGGGCAGACCCCCTGGCGGACTTCTTCTATCCTCGGGGTGTGACGGTGATCGGTGCCAGTGCCAACCCCAACAAACTGAGTTACGGCGTGCTTCGGAACCTGGCGACCCACGGCTATCGCGGCCCCGTCTACCCGGTCAACCCCAAAGGTGGAGCGATGCTCGGCCTGCGGGTCTACACCTCTGTGGCGGAGGTGCCGGATCCGGTGGATCTGGCGGTGATCGTCCTCTCCGCCGATCGGACGGTGGAGGCATTGGAGGCGTGCGGCAAGCGGGGGATCCGCGCCGCCGTCCTGATCGCTTCCGGCTTTGGCGAACTCGGGGCCGGGGGACGGGAGCGGGAGGAGCAACTGCGGGAGGTGGCCCGTCGATATGGGATGCGGTTCATCGGCCCCAACTGTGTCGGTGTGGTGGATACCTACGCGCCCATCGACACCACCTTCATCCGCACGATGCCCTCCCAGGGGCACATCGGTTTCATCTCCCACTCCGGCGCGGTCTGCGGCGGCACTATCGACTGGGCCAGCGCCGTCGGCGTGGGGTTCTCCCGCATCTTCAGCCTGGGCAACCAGGCGGACGTGGACGCGGCGGACGCGCTGGAATCCCTGGCCGCCGACCCTCACACCCGGGTAGCCGCTGCCTACATCGAGGGTCTGCCCCAGGGCCACCGGTTCGTTGAGGTGGCTGCCCGCGTAACCCCCGAGAAGCCCCTGGTGGTTCTCAAGGCCGGCCGGACCCCCAGCGGGACGCGGGCGGTGGCCTCCCACACGGGCGCGCTGGCCGGGGCGGAGCAGGTCTTCCTGGCCGCCTGCCACGCCGCCGGGGCGATCCCTGTGGACAACCTGGAGCAACTGGTCGATGCCAGCATCGCTCTGGCCTACCGGCGCCCTCCCAAAGGACCGCGGATGGTCATCCTCACCAACGCGGGCGGACCGGCGGCGGTCGGGGCGGACGCGCTGGACCGATTGGGGCTCCCCCTGGCCGACCTCAGCCCTCAAACCCAGGACCGGCTGCGGGAGGTCTGCCCGCGGGGGACGATGGTCGGCAACCCGGTGGACATGCTGGGCGGGCCGATGCCGGAGCACTACGCCGCCGCGCTGGAGGTGCTCCTCGACGCCCCCGAGGTGGACGGGGTGCTGGTCCTCTTCGTCCCCCAGGCGATCACGCCCCCATACGACGTGGCCGTCGCCGTGGGGCAGGTCGCCGAGACGGCGGAAAAGCCGGTGGTCTGCTGCATCCCCGGCGGGGGCGGCATCCGCGCCGCCGCCCGCGCCCTCCACGCCCACTCGGTCCCCCACTACATCACCCCCGCCCGCGCCGCCTTCGGGCTGGGAGCGCTGTGGCGGTATCGGGCGATTCAGGAGAGAGGCCCCTCCACCTTCGCCGATCTCCCTGCGCTCGCTGACCCACCCGCGCAAGCGCGGGATGTCGTGGAGGCGGCCCGGGCCGCCGGTCAGGAGGTGCTGGACCCCCACGCCGGGGCGGAACTGGCATCGGCCTACGGGCTGCCGGTACCACCCTCGGGGTTGGCCTCCACCCCGGACGAGGCGGCCGCGCTGGCGGAGCGGCTGGGCTTCCCGGTGGCCCTCAAGCGGGTGGCCCCCGGCCTGGTCCACAAGAGCGACGCGGGCGGCGTCGCCCTGGGCCTGGAGGGCGGCGACGCGGTGCGGGAAGCGTTCGCCCGGATGGTCCAGCCGGGGGAGAAGGGGTTCGTCCAGCGGATGGCCCCCTCTGGCCTGGAGGTCATCGTCGGTGCGCAGCGGGATCCCCAGTTCGGCCCCCTGGTGATGTTCGGCCTCGGTGGGGTGTACGTCGAGGTGTTCCGGGACGTCGCCTTCCGGCTGGCCCCCCTCAGCGAATCGGAGGCCCGGGAGATGATCGATGAGACGGCGGCGGGACGGCTCCTGGCGGGTGTGCGGGGTCAACCTCCAGGGGACATCGACGCCGTGGTCGACGTGCTGGTCCGCCTGGGCCGGCTGATGGCGGAGATGGACGAGGTCGCCGAGGTGGACCTGAACCCGCTGATCGTGGGACCGGCGGGGGAGGGGGCCTGGGCGGTGGACGTGCGCGTCGTGTTGAGTTAGTGCGAGTTACCACGGAGGCATGGAGGGCACAGAGAGTCTCTAAATTCAGAGCCAGCCACCTGACACTTTTGAGAGGAGCCTCCCGCAGGTTCCCTACGACGCACCCGAGCGCGCCGTAAAGGGTGCCCTGGCTGGTCGCTTGTGCAGTCAAGCCGTGCATTAACCTGCGGGAGGCTGGCAAACTGTCAGGTAGCCAGAATTCAGGGAAACCTCTGTGCCCTCTGTGTCTCCGTGGTGAAATCACGCCTCGTCTGGAACCTCTGCTCCTCCTCCGACGTCTAAAGGGCAGAATCCACACAGGAGGAGGAGCGATGAAAGGGTACAGACTTCTTGCCGGGATGGCGACGCTTCTGGTGCTGCTGGCGACGGCGGCACCGGCCCTCGCCGACGGCATCATCATCCCCGAGCCACCGCCGATCCCGATGCCGGAGCCGATCTGGCTCACGATTCGCTACCACCGGGTCACCGTCACCATCGAGGACCAGGTGGCGACGACGCGGGTGGACCAGGTCTTCGTCAACGACTACGACTGGGAGGTCGAAGGCACTTACATCTTCCCGCTGCCTCCGGGGGCCACCGTCTCCAACTTCACGATGTGGGTGGACGGGGAGCCGATCGAGGCGGAGATCCTTCCCGCCGACGAGGCCCGGGCCATCTACGAGGACATCGTCCGCCGCCGCCGCGACCCGGCGCTCCTGGAGTACGTCGGCCGCGACATCGTCCAGGCCCGCATCTTCCCCATCCCCCCCGGCGAGGAACGGCGCATCCAACTGGAGTACACCCAGGTCCTGCCGGTGGAGAACGGCCTGGTCCGCTACGTCTACCCGCTGGACACCGAACGATACTCCGCCCAGCCGCTGGAGGAGGTCAGCATCCACGTGGAGATCCGCTCCCCCGACCCGATCCGCGCCATCTACTCCCCCACCCACCAGGACCGGGTCTTCATCGAGCGGGACGGGGAGTACCGGGCCACGATCGGCTACGAGGAGAGCGACGTCTGGCCTGACCAGAACTTCGAACTGATCTACACGGTCAATCCGGAGGATGTGGGGCTGAACCTGCTCTCCTACCGGGAGCCGGACGACGACGGCTTCTTCCTGCTCCTGGTCGCTCCCACCGTGGAGACGAAGGGACGGGTGCAGCCGAAGGACGTGCTCTTGGTGTTGGACACCTCCGGCTCGATGGAGGGGGAGAAACTGCAGCAGGCGAAGGACGCCCTGGTCTACGTGCTGGAGCATCTCAACGAGGAGGATCGGTTCAACGTCATCGCCTTCTCCACGGGGTTGCAGACCTACGCCGCCGACCTGCGGCCCGCGTCGGAGGCGGAGAGGGCTGTCGGCTGGGTGCGGCGGCTGTCGGCCGTCGGCGGCACCGACATCAACCGGGCGCTCCTGGAGGCGCTGGCCCAGGTCGATCCGGAACGGCCGACGGTGCTCATCTTCCTCACCGACGGCCAGCCCACCGAGGGGGTGACGGAGATCGACCAGATCCTGGCCAACGTCCGCGCGATGGCCCCCTCCAACGTCCGTCTCTTCCCCTTCGGCGTCGGCGACGACGTCAACACGCTGCTCCTGGACGCGCTGGCCAGCGAGCACCGGGGAGCCACCGGCTACGTCCGTCCCTACGAGCGGATCGACGAGGAGGTCTCCGCCTTCTACGCCAAGATCAGCACCCCGGTCCTGACCGACATCGAACTCGACTTCGACGGGGTCACCGTGTACGACGTCTACCCGGACCCCCTGCCCGATCTCTTTGCGGGCACCCAGTTGATCCTAGTGGGCCGGTATCGGGAGGGGGGGCCTGCCCGGATCACCATCTCCGGTCAGGTGGAGGGAGAACGGCGGAAGTTCGTCTACGAGGGCACCTTCCGCTCCGAAGGCGGCGACGATTTCATCCCCCGCCTCTGGGCGGCCCGGAAGATCGGCTACCTGCTGACGCAGATCCGGCTCCACGGGGAGCAAGAGGAATGGGTGGACGCCATCATCGAACTGAGCACCCGGTACGGGATCATCACCCCGTACACCTCGTTCCTGATCCAGGAGGATCTCTGGACCGAGGCCGGGCGGGAGGAGGCGGCGGAGACCCTGAAGGCGATGCCCACGATGCCCGCCTTCGGCGCGCCGGCGGTGGAGGAGGCGGAGGCCCAGGCCGACCTGCGGGCGGCGGAGTCGGTGGGCGGGGAGATGTTGCCGGGGGAGGCCGCCCAGGCGGTGCGGTACGTGGGCAACAAGACCTTCATCCTCCGCGACGGGGTGTGGATCGACACCGCCTACGATCCGGAGACGATGGAGCCGGTGCGGGTCGGCTTCGGCAGCGACGCCTACTTCGACCTACTGGCAGCGCGGCCCGAGTGGGGCGAGTACCTGGCCCTGGGGACCCGCGTCCTCTTCGTCGCTGAGGGGACGGCGTATGAGGTCGTAGGGGAGGGCGAAGGGGAACCTACCATCGTCATCCCCACCCAGCCCGCCGAACCGGTCGAGCCGGCTGAACCGACCGAACCGGCGGAGCCAACCCCGGGGTCGTCTCCCTCCGGCGGCTTCTGCCCCGGCATCGGCCTGATCCCCCTGGCGCTGGGCCTGGTGACCATCGTCCTGGGGCGGAGGTGGTCGTAGGAAGGTTGAAACCACAGAGACACGGAGGGCACGGAGTTCTCTGAATTTTGAGATTCCTCTGTGTCCTCTGTGTCTCTGTGGTAGAGCGCGTTAAGGAAACTCGATCTCGCCGCGAGCCCGACGTTCCAGCGGCAGGAGGCTGTGGTAGATGAACTCGTGGAGGGGTGTCGGGACGCCGACCTCCCGGCCCAGCCGCACCACGGCCCCGTTCTGCGCCTCCAGTTCCGACGGTCGCCCGGCGATGATGTCCCGCTGCATCGAGGCGGTCCCTCCTGGTGGAAGACTGTCGATGAGGGCCATCGTCCGCTCCACCGCGTCGTCCGGCAGGGCCACGTTCCGTGCCCGCCCCACGGCGAAGGCCTCGGCGGCGGCCTGCTCCAGCATCCGGCGGGTCTCAGGGATGGTGCGCAGCACCCCCACCGGCGCGCGGGTCACCGCGCCGACGCCGCTCAGGGTGCAGATGAAGAGGAACTTCTCCCACATCGCCACGTGGATGTCGGGGGGGATCTCGGCCCGGACCCCCGCCCGCTCGAAGGCGGCCCTCAGCCGTTCGGCGCGGGGGCTGGGCCGGTTGTCCAGTTCGCCGAAGGCGACGTATGGCTCCATCCCGGCGTGGCGGATCCGCCCCGGCGCGACCCGCGAACAGATGATCCGGCACAGCCCGCCCAGCACGTGCTCCTTCCCCAGGACCGCCGCCAACTGGTCTGGGGCCTCCACGCCGTTCTGGAGGGGAACGGCGAAGGTCTCCGGCCCGACCATCGGCCGCATCGATTCCGCCGCCTCCGGCACCTGCCACGCCTTCACGCCGACCAGCACCACGTCCACCGGCCCGACCGAGGCCGGGTCGTCGGTGGCCTCCACGGGGGCTACCCGAAAGTCGCCGAGGATGCTTTCCACGTAGAGGCCGTCCCGTCGCATCGCCTGCAGATGCTCCCCGCGAGCGATGAAGATCACATTCTCGCCTGCCTGGGCCAGCCGGGCCCCGAAGTAGCCGCCCACGGCTCCTGCTCCAAAGATCGCTATGCGCATCCTTGCTTTCCCTCCTATTCTCCCCACCCCGCCGTGTAAAACGCGAGATATGCGGGCATCATCTGCGACCAGTACGCGTTCTCGTGCCCTCCCTCGCCGAGGGTGAATTCGTGGGGGATCCCCTGCTCCTCCAGGGCCTGGTGCAGTCGCTCCACCCCTACCCGCGCCCAGTCCCGGTCCCCGGCGTCCAACCAGATGCGGAGGGAGCGGACCGCCGGGTCGGCGATCAGGTTGAAGGGGTCGTAGAGGGGGTGGGGATAGTTGACGGAGAGGGCCGCGCTGTGGGCCCCCACCGTCCCGAACAGGTCGGGATGGCGGAAGCCGATCTCCAGCGACCAGACGCCGCCGCGGGAGATCCCGCCGATCGCCCGCCCCTCCCGGGTCGCCCGCACTCGGTAGGTCCGCTCCACCTGGGGCATCAGTTCGTTCACGATCAGCCCCTCGACCGAGTGGTTCCCCCCGCTGGTGTTGACGAAGATGCCGTCCGGCGAGGGGTCGCAGTTGGGCATCACGATGAGGAACGGGGGATAGGTCCCGCTGCGGATGCCGTCGTTGGCCGTCTCATCGACCCCCAGCCGGTCCCAGTGGGTCTCGTCGTAGGGGTAGCCGTGGAGGACGTAGAGGACGGGATAGGTCTGGTCGTTCATCCCATAGCAGGGTGGGACGTAGACCCGGTAGGGTACCTCCCGGCCCAGGATCTGGCTGGAGAAGGTCCGCACCTCCACCCGTCCATACGTCTCGGTGCAGGTCGGGGTGGGGGAAGGGGAGGGTGTGGGGGTCGGCGAGGGAACGGGGGTGGGCGTGGCGGTCTGGAGCGGGACGAGCGTGGGGGTGGGATAGGGGGTTGCGTCCATCGCGACAGGCTCGGGCCGTTCCCCGGAGGGAGCTACCTGCCCGGCGCATCCCACCAGCCACAGCGCTACCAGGCCCCAGAGCCACTTTCGCGCGATCACCGGAGTCATCGAATCGGCGAGTCAGCGAGTCTCCTGGTCACCCAGCCACTCAATAGCCCAGTTATCCTATCAGTGATGCTCCCTCGCCGGGCCGGCAGGCCAGCACCTCCTGGACCGTTGGATCGGCCCGCAGGTCGGTCAGGAGCCGGTCCACGTACTCCGGCAGGGTCAGCACGTGGACGTTGGGCCCGGCGTCGATGGTGAAGTAAGCCTGGACCCCCTCTTCGCGCCAGCGGCGGACGCGGTGGATGATCGCCATCGTCTCCGGCAGCCAGTAGACGAGGCTGGGGCGGGAGGTCATCATCACCGCGTGCATCAGCAGGGCGTCCTCCTCTGCGATCTCCCCCACGGTGGCGAAGTCCCGCTCCGCCAGCGCCTGCCGCAGCCGTTCGTTGAGGGCGGCGACGCGGGCGACTCGCGCTGGATGGAGAGGGCTGGTCCGCGCCAGGTGGTGCCCGGCGGTGGAGGGGACCCGCTTCTCGACCCGGGAGAGGATCACCACCAGGTCGCAGATCTCCCACCAGTCGGGGCCGTGGAGGGGCTCGGCGAAGGCGTCCTCGTCGGAGGGGCCGGTGTGGAGGAGGACGAAGCCGCCGAAGACGGACCGGGCGGCGGAGCCGGAGCCACGGCGGGCCAGCCGACTCAGGGCGCGGGGAGAGAGGTCCAGTCCCAGCGCCCCCGCGCAGGCCACTGTCAGCGCGGCGAACCCGGAGGCGGAGGAG
>Ga0209426_1001194_pt1 | contig 17751 bp, 11 predicted proteins | sample Deesub1362B_J571_FD_187697 | JGI IMG/M metagenome (GOLD analysis project Ga0209426, IMG submission 187697) | Deep oceanic, basalt-hosted subsurface ecosystem from Juan de Fuca Ridge flank, Pacific Ocean, CORK Borehole 1362B_J2.571 (SPAdes)... ...
CGCCGTCGGTGGGGCATCGGCACTGCTGCCCGAAGGGGAAGGAGGGGGAAAGCGGCTGCTGGAACGACTGGGCTTCGAGGTGTTCCCCTACCGGGGACCGTGGGGGCGGTTCGGTGAGTTCTGGGAAAACCTGTACGCCTGGTGCCTGATGTGGACCTATAATCCCGCCAGCGTCCGCCATCGCCCCCCTCACCGCCTCCGGCGGACCGAGGTATGGATGTCGATCCAAACTCTGCTGGAGCGATACGGCTGAATGGGAGGTAGGATGCAGAGGATCCGACTGCTGCACTTCGCCGATCTGCACATCGGCGTGGAGAACTACGGCCGGCTGGACCCCCGAACCGGGGTCAACCAGCGGGTGCTGGACTTCCTGCTCCGGCTCGATGAGGTGGTCGACTACGCCATCGAGCGCGAGGCGGACCTAGTGATCTTCGCCGGGGATGCCTACAAGACCCGCGACCCCAACCCCACCTACCAGCGGGCCTTCGCCCGCCGGATCAAACGGCTGACCGACGCCGGGATTCCCATCGTCCTCCTGGTGGGCAACCACGACCTGCCCGCGATGCCCCAGCGGGCCTCCAGCGTGGACATCTTCCACACGCTGGACGTGCCCAACGTGACCGTCGGCCGCGAGGAAGACGTGTTCCCTATCCAAACTCGCCATGGTCCGGTGCAGATCGGCGTCGTGCCCTACCCCGTCCGCCAGCGCCTCCTAGTCCATGAGGAATACCGAGGCCTCTCCATCGAACAACTGGATCGGGAACTCCAGCGGATCGTCACCGACAACATCCGCGGTCTGGCGGCCAAACTGGACCCGGAGATTCCGGCGGTGTTGACGGCCCACCTCACCGTCTCCGACGCCGTATTCGGCTCCGAACGGAGCGTGATGATCGGACGGGACGCGGTCATCCTGAGGTCGGCCCTGGCGGATCCGGCGTGGGACTACGTGGCCCTGGGCCACATTCACAAGCACCAGAGCCTCAACGACGGCGGATACCCTCCGGTGGTCTACTCCGGCAGCCTGGAACGGATCGACTTTGGGGAGGAGAAGGAGCCGAAGGGGTTCTGCTGGGTGGAACTGACCCGCGGAGAGACGACCTGGGAGTTCGTGGAGGTCGACGCCCGCCGGTTCGTCACCGTGGAGGCGGATCTGCGGGAGGCGGAGGATCCCGTCGCCGCGCTGGAGCAGGCGGTAGCCGGATACGACCTGAAGGACGCCGTGGCCCGGGTCATCCTCCGGATGCGGGCGGAGCAGGAGCCGCTGCTCCGCGACCGGCAGATCCGATCCCTCCTGGCAGAGGCGGCCTTCGTCGGCGGGATCACTCGCGAGGTGGAGCGGACAGCGCGGGTGCGGCTGGGCACCCTGTCCCCAGAGGAGATGACCCCCCGCCAACTCCTGGAGCGGTATCTGGACGCCAAGAAGACCCCGCCAGAGCGGAAGGAAGCCCTGCTGGCGTGCGCCGAGGAGATCTGGGAGGATGAGTGACCGATCTCTTCGGCGCGGCAAGGTTCTCCTCGCCCTCCTGGCCTTCTGGACCGCAGGGCTGTGGGGATTAGGGGAGGCCAGTTTCTGGTACGACGAGATCTTCAACGCCGACCTGGCCCTCAACTACTCCGTAGACGGCCTGTTACACATCCTACGCACGGCTCAACCTTATCCGCCTCTGTACCTTCTGTTCCTGAAAGGGTGGAGTGTGGCAACGGGCGCTCGGCCCTACGCACCCGGGCAATCTGCCGCCCCCCTGGAGTTCCTCCTCCGCTTCCCCAGCGTGGCCGCTGCCCTCCTCGCGCTGGCGACCGTGGCGGCACTGGGACGGCGGTCCGGCCTCCGGCAGGCGTGGGCCATCCCCCTTCTCCTCGCCCTCCATCCCACGGTGCTGGAATACGCCCGGGACGCCCGGATGTACCCGCTCTGGACCTTCCTGGTGCTCCTCGCACTGCTGGGACTGGCCGCGCGTCGGCCGCTCCTCTGGGGCCTGTCCGGTTCCGCCGCCCTCCTGACCCACTACTTCTCGTTTTTTCCCCTCCTCGGCGCAGCGGGAACGGCCCTTCTCTCCTCGTTGGTGGGGAAGCGGGAATCCCCCCGCATCCTCCTTCCGCGGTTGGGGCTTCCTTTCCTCCCGGCGGCCCTCTGGGGGCTCTGGGCCCTGCCGGTGACGATGGGGTTCCGGAGTTTCGCCACGAGCGCTCCCCCTACCCCCTCCCTCTTCCTAGAAGAACTGGGAGGGCTTCTGACCGGCCGCGCGGTTCTGGCTCCCCTATCCCGCACTCCCCCATCCACCTGGGAGTGGGGCCTGCTGGTCGCAGGCCTGCTGGGGCTCCTGGCGTTGACCCTCCGGCGCTCGGGCCGGGGAGGGACGCTGCTGTCCGCCTTCCTGGTCGGTACGGCCGGGCTGTTCGCCTTCTGGCAGGTGCGCCCCGTCCACCACGCACGCTACCTGGTCTGGGGCCTGCCGCTGGTCGCGCTGGGGTTGGCTGGGCTGCTGGAAACGCCGACGACCGTCCTTCAAGGCCGCCGCTGGCGGGTGTGGGAAAATGGCCTTCTGACCCTCCTAGTCGGAGCAGCGTTCCTCTGGGAAGGATCGGCCTCCGGCGCTTTTCTCGCCGCCCCGCGCACCCTCTGGTATCCGGACTTCCGCCAGGCGGTGGCCCATATGAACCACCAGGCCCGGCCGGGCGACCGGGGTCTGGCCGTGGCCGGGCACGCGCTCCAGATCCTGCAGGTGTATCGGACCTCCGTTCCCTTCGCTGCGGGGCCTAGGATCGGTCAGCGGGTCCGGCCGGAGGAGGGAGCTCGCCTCCTGGAAGCCCATCGGCCGTCGCCGGGCGGTCGATACTGGATCCTGCTCTACCAGGACGACGCAGTGGACCCGGGGGGAGTGATTCTGGGGACCCTGGAGCAGGCCGGGGGGTATCGAGTGGAGATGGCGTACACGCGCGAGGCGCGTCTCTTTGCCTACGCCCTGCCAGACGCACGCCCTTTCCAGGCCATCTCACCAGACCGAGCGATCGATGCCACCTTCGAGGGGGGAGTCCTCCTGCGCGGCACGGCCGTCCACCGGGAGGATCGGCTGGTGGCTGTCTACCTCTTCTGGGAACTGACCGATCCGCAGGTGGAAGAACTCACCGGAGCCGTCCACCTGGTCACCCGGATAGGGGAGCGACCGATCACCCAGCAGGATCGGCTGATACTCAACGGGTACTGGCCTCTCTCACGGCTGCCCGTCGGGGAGGTGCTGCCTCAACGATACGAACTGATCATCCCGCCGGACCTACCATCCGGCACCTACCAGTTGTACGCCCTCCTCTACGATCCCGCCACGGGAGAGCGCCGACGGCTACAGGAGGATTGTACCACCTGCGTCGGAGGGGAGGTAGTCACTCTGGGAACCTTCCGATGGCCCTGACCCTTAGCGTGAGGCGGGGACCACCCGGAGGAACCGTCGTCTCCCCACCCGTAACACCGCCTCCCTTGGCTCAACCATCGCATCGATGTCGGTGATCCGCTCGCCGTCCAGCCGCACGGCTCCCTGCTGGACCAGCCGGCGGGCCTCGCTCTTCGAGCGGGCGAACCCGGCCTCGAAGATCAGATCCACGATGTTGATCGGGCCACCCAGTTCCCGCACCGGCATCTCCTCCGGCAGTTCCCGCTCCTGGAACACCCGTCGGAAGTGAGCCTCGGCGGCGTCGGCTGCCTCCCGACCGTGGAGGGCGTCCACGATCTCCCAGGCCAACTTCATCTTGGCGTCGCGCGGGTGGATGGAGCCGTCGGCCAGGCCAGCCTTCAACCGCTCGATCTCCTCAGGAGTCCACCGCGTCACCAGGTCGAAGTAATTCGGCATCGCCTCGTCCGGGATGGACATCACCTTCCCGTACATCACCTCCGGCGGCTCGTCGATGCCGATGTAGTTACCGGTGCTCTTGGACATCCGCAGTTTCCCGTCGGTGCCCACCAGGATAGGATAGGTGATGCAGACCTGCGGGCGCTGTCCGTAGGCCTGCTGGATCCGCCGCCCGGCCAGGAGGTTAAACAACTGCTCGGTCGCACCAATTTGGACGTCGGCCCGGAGGGCGACGGCGTCGTATCCTTGCATCAGCGCGTACATAAACTCGTGCAACCAGATCGGGTCGCCCCGCCTGTACCGCTTGGCGAAGTTGTCCCGCTCCAGGAACTGCTGCACCGTGAACAGCGAGGCCAGTTCGACGATCTCCTTGTAGGTGAGTTTGGAGAGCCACTCCCCGTTGTATCGGACCTCCGTCCGCTCCGGATCGAGGATCTTGAACGCCTGCTTGACGTATGTGCGAGCGTTCTCCTCGATCTGTTCCAGCGTGAGCCGGGGACGGGCCTTATCCTTGTCGGAGGGATCGCCAATGAGGGCGGTGTAGGTACCGATGACGAAGATCGCCTGATGCCCCAGTTCCTGGAAAAGGCGGAGTTTGCGCATCGTCACCGTGTGGCCCAGGTGAAGGTCGGGAGAGGTGGGATCGTAGCCGCAGTACACCCGTAAGGGACGGCCCTCTGCCAGCCGCTCCCGCAGTTCCTGGGCCATTCGCTCCTTAATCTGTTCGTCGCCGAACTCGGCACCGTGCATCAGCAGCGCGACCTGTTCATCGATCGACATTTTCTTCATCATCCCTTCTCCTGCTCAACCTCTCTAGTCGGACGACAGGCAACATCGGCAAACAAACAGGCCCACATCCGTGGGCCCTGGGGAGCGGATTGTAGCGCCGGGCAGCGCATCGGCCGCGCCGTGCGCTACAATCCGCTCGAATAGATATACGTGCAGATACCCCAGCCCGACATTGCGTGGTTCCCCAAATAGGAGTCGTTGATATTATAGGGCGAATTGCCCTGGATGGCAACTGGACAACTTCTGAGGTTTGGACGTGAGTTCGGACATTGCTCCCCGATGGAAAAACCACAGGGGCATAGAGAGCACAGAGGAGTGTTTGTAGTGTCAAGGAAGAAAACTCCGTGTCCTCTGTGCCTCTGTGGTGAAAAACGATGGATGTCCGAACTCGTGTCCGAAGCCCAGGACAACTTGGGTTCGGCCGTAAGTTCGGACATCGCTTCCTGGCGGCTGAAATCGCGGCTATAAAGAGCGAAGCGACCCTGCGGTGGCTTTCACAATTCTACGTCCAAAGGTCAGAAAACCCGGCTTGGCGCACGGGGAGACCGGTGATATACTCTTCGCTGGAGGTGGGGGGGGATGGAGCGAGGGATCGGACTGGCGCCGGCCTTCCCGCGTCGACCGGAGGGGCCGCTGGCCCGGTATCGGCCGCCGGAACTGGAGGACGCGGCCGCAGCGTTCGTCTCCCACCTCACCTCGTCGGGCGACCTAGTGCTCGACCTCTTCTGTCGGGGGGCGTCGTTCCTGCGTCCGGCGGTCCGCCAGGGCCGCCGCGCGGTGGGGGTCGGCGTCAATCCCATCGGGTTGCTCCTCGCCGGGATGGAACTCCAGCCACCGGCCCATCCCCACGCCCTCTCCGCCGCCTTCACCCGCCTGGGCGACCAGCCCAAGGGAGGCCGTCCCCTCCGCCGCCACCTGGTCGATCTCTACCGCGCCCGCTGTCCGACCTGTGGGGCAGCGGGAACCGCAAAGTGGTTCGCCTGGGACCGCGAGGCCAGTTACCCCTACGCCAAGGCGGTCCGTTGCCCACGCTGCGACGAGGTGCAGGAGGGGCCAACCGAGGAGGAGGACATCGCCGCCGCCCGCCGCTTCGACCCCAAGGGGCTGCCGTACCACTACGCCCTCGGCCGCGTCGTGCCGCTGGAACACCCGGCCCGGGAGCGGGCTGCCGAACTGGTCGACCTGTACACCCCCCGCAACCTGACGGCGCTGATGGACGTCACCCTCCGCCTGGAGGGGCTGGAGGCCGAGCGGCCGGTACGGACCGCACTCCAGGGGATCCTCGTGGAGACGTTCGACCGGGGAAGCAGTCTGGACCCCTATGGCGAGGCGCGGCCCCGACCGCGCACCCTTCGCCTGCCCGCTCGATTCCTGGAACGGAATGTCTGGTTCCTTCTGGAGGAGGGGCTGGAGCAGGCGCTGGCCCGTCTACCCGACCGCCCCACCCCACTTCCCCGCGCGCCGGACCTGCCCCACCTCCTCTCCAATCCTCAACCGGCTTACGTGCTCCACCCCTCCCCCGCGCAGCGCGTGGACCGTGTCCTCCCGCCTGAAAGCGTCGCCCTCATCCTGGCCGACCCGCCCCGCCCCGACGGCGTCTTCTGGGCCCTCTGCGCCCTCTGGGCTGGCTGGCTGTGGGACGACGCCGCCGTTGCCCGGGCGATGCGCCCCTTCCTCCGCCGCCGCCGCTTCGATTGGGAATGGCATCGACGGGCGCTGCAGGCAGCCTTGACCGCCGCCTCCACCGTCCTTCGGCCGGACGGCCACCTCGTCACCCTCTTCGTCGAGCCGGACCGGTCGCTGGTGACATCGGTCTGTATGGCCGCTGCCGGGGCCGGATACAGTCTGATCGGCTGGGGGGCTGACCCGCAGGCGGGATGCCACCTGACATGGCGGTGGGCTGGGCGGCAGAGCAAATCGGTCGATGTGGAGTCGCTGGCACGGGACCTGACCGAGGCGGCGGAGCGGCTGGCCCGGTCGTGCCTGGAGGAGCGGGCGGAACCGACCGCCCCCGTCCTCCTCCACGCCGCCGTCTACGCCGGCCTCGCCGAGGAGAGCCACCTGGCCCGCGCCGCCGCCGTCGTCAGGCGGGAGCCCGCCGAACCCCCCTCGCCTCCCCCGCTCGCTTTCACCGTCCAGGCAGTCGAGGCGGGAACCGCCCGGGTGTCGCTCCAGGAGGACGAAACCACCGGACGGCTGTGGCTTCCCTCGGCACGGGAGGAGACTGTGGAGCCGCTGGCCGATCGAGTAGAGGCGCGGACACTGGATATCCTCTTAAGCCGACCGGAGTGGACTACACCGGACCTCCTGTGGGAGATCTACGCCTCGTTCACCGGTCCCCTCACGCCGGACCTGTCGCTGGTGATAGCGTGTGTGGAATCCTACGGCCGTTTCGAGGACGGCGTATGGCGGTTGCGAGAGGAGGACAAGCCCGACCGGCGGGCCGAGGAGCTGAGGACCCTGCGGGAGGAACTGAAGACCCTGGGACAGCGCCTGGGGTTCCGGGTCGGCGAGGGGAAGGGACGGGACATCCGATGGCGGGAGGGTCGCCGAGACGTCTATCTGTTCATCCTTTCCTCGACCGCTGCCCTCGGGCGCTATCTTCTGCACGGCCCTCAGATTCCAGAGGGGGCCCACCCTTGCCTCGTCTTCCCTGGCGGCCGGGCCGAACTGCTGGCCCGCAAACTGCGGCGGGACCCGCGCCTGGCCCGGGCGGCTGCGGAGAAAGGCTGGCACTTCATCAAGTTCCGCCATCTGCGCCGCCTCATCGCCGAGGGGCTGGACCGGCGGCTCTTCGAGACGATGCTGGGACTGGACCCCATCGTCGAACGGGAGGGGGTGCAGATCCCGCTGGTGTTGTGAAGAATGCAGAACGCAGAATGCAAGGGGGTGAGGAATGAAACGGATCCTGGCGACCGTCGCTGTCGTGCTGGCGCTCGTCTTCTCCACCATCTCTCTGCTCGTCAACGGCGTGCTGCTGTACGGTCTCCTGCAGGCCCGCCAGGCGGGCCTGGAAGCGGTCGCGGCGGCCCGTACCGCCCTTTCCGGCCTGAACGACCGTGTCATCGAGGCCTCGGTCCCGCTACACCACGCCCTCCCCATCGAAGCCATCGTCCCCGTCCAGCAAGACCTGATCGTCCCCATCCACACCACACTCCCTTTCTCCACCACCGTCTCGGTCCCGGTGGACCTCCCCATCGTGGGGGAATACCGGCTCTCGGTCCCGGTGCAGGCGGAGGTGCCGGTGGACCTGGAGGTGGTGGTCCCGCTCAGCCAGACGGTGCGGGTGGAGACGGTGGTCCAGGTGGACACGGAGGTGCCGGTGCAGGTGGAGATGCGTCAGTTAGGCATCGACGACCTGATCGCCCAGATCGATGAGGCGCTGGCAGCGATGGAGCGGAAACTCCAGAACCCTCTATCCCCTTGAACCGGCGACGCAGCGATGAACGCGGGCATCTTGATCCGTCCTATTCAGACACACGAGGAATATCGGGCGGTGGAGCGGCTTCAGCGGGAGGTCTGGGGCCTGCAGGAGGTGGAGGTCGTTCCAGACCACCTCCTGATCACCGTCCAGAAGAACGGCGGATTGGTCCTGGGCGCGTTCGAGACCACGCCAGGGGGAGAGGAGCGGCTCGTCGGCTTCGTCTTCGGCTTCCTGGGCCGAACCCCTGAAGGAAAGTTGAAGCACTGCTCCCATATGGCCGGGGTGATCCCGGGGCTTCGGGACCGGAACATCGGTTACCGGCTCAAATGTGCACAGCGGGAGCACGTGCTGGCCCAGGGGATCGGCCTGATCACCTGGACCTTCGATCCGCTGGAGAGCCGGAACGCGCACCTCAACTTCCACAAACTGGGGGTGGTCTGCCGGACCTATCTGCGGGATCTTTACGGGTCGATGCGGGATGCCCTCAACGTGGGCGTGCCCAGCGACCGCTTTCAGGTGGAATGGCACATCGGTAGCCCCCGCGTGGTCGAACGGCTGCGCCGTGGCACCTCCGGCCTCTCCCTATCCGACCTGCTGGCCCAGGGCGTACCGGTCCTGAACCCGGCCCAGCCGGGCGATCCGGTCCGGCCCGCGGAGCGGAGCCTGCCCCTCGAGGGGAACCGGGTGCTCGTCGAGATTCCGGCCCGCTTCCAGGCCATCAAGGCGGCCGACCTCTCTCTGGCCCGGGCCTGGCGGCTGCACACCCGTTCCTTGTTCGAGGCCGCCTTCGCTCAGGGATACACGGCGGTGGACCACCTGTTCGAGGCCGGGCGGAGTTGCTATCTCCTGGAAAAGGAGTGAGACGGTGCGCATCGAACGGGTCGAACTGCACCACATCGCGCTGGAGTTGGTCCATCCCTTCGAGACCAGTTTCGGCCGGGAGACGGTCCGCCCGTGCATCCTGGTCAGCGTGCACGCCGACGGGCTGGTCGGCTGGGGAGAGTGCGTGGCGGGGGCCGGGCCGTGGTTCTCCTGCGAGACCGTGGGGACGGCCTGGCACGTCCTGCGGGACTTCCTCATCCCGGCCGTGCTGGGGCAGGAGGTGATCTCCCCGGCCGACGCGGTCGCCCTGTTCCCGCCGATCCGGGGCCATCCGATGGCCCGCGCCGCACTGGAGAACGCGGTATGGGACCTGGTGGCGCAGGCGAGAGGAGTCCCCCTGGCTCGGATGCTAGGCGGCGTGCGGGACCGGGTCCCGGTGGGGGTCAGCGTGGGCATCGAGTCGAGCCTGGAGGCACTGCTGGAGCGGGTAGAGGCGTACATCGCCGAGGGGTACGGCCGGGTCAAGTTGAAGATCAAGCCTGGGTGGGACGTGGAGGTGGTCCGTGCCGTCCGCGAGCGCTGGCCCGACCTGCCGCTCCAGGTGGACGCCAACGCGGCCTACACCCTGGACGACGCGCCGGTCTTCCGGGAACTGGACTCGCTTGGCCTGTTGCTCATCGAACAGCCGCTCCATCACGAGGACCTGGTGGAGCACGCGCGGCTGCAGGCCCAACTGCGCACGCCGATTTGCCTGGATGAGAGCATCCGTTCTCCTGAGCATGCTCGCTGGGCCCTGGAGATCGAGGCCTGTCGGGTGATCAACATCAAGGTGGGGCGGGTGGGCGGGCTGACGGCGGCCCGTCGGATCCACGACCTGTGCGCCGAGCGGGGCGTGCCGGTCTGGTGCGGAGGGATGCTGGAGACCAACGTGGGGCGGGCGGCCAACGTGGCCCTGGCCACGCTGCCCAACTTCACCCTTCCCGGCGACATCTCCGCCTCAGCCCGCTACTACCGGCAGGATGTCGCCGAGCCGAACTTCGTGCTGAACGAGGACTCGACGATCTCGGTGCCGACGGAGCCGGGGTTAGGGGTTCGGGTCATTCCGGAGCGACTGTCCGCCGCCCGGCTGCGCCACCTGGTCCGGAGCGCCCGCCGCGACTTCCCCGTTTGACCTGCCCCCAGGGCTGTTAGATCGACTTGTCACCACTCGCTCTTTAGAAAATGCGATGGCCCTGCCGAGGTTCCCGTGTCCGCTTGACGAAATGGGGAGGTTGTGGTATGATGCGGTCCGTTCGGGGCCGTGGTGTAGTTGGTCAACATACCGGCCTGTCAAGCCGGAGATCGCGGGTTCAAGTCCCGTCGGCCCCGCCAATGCCTGAATCCCCCCTGGAGGGTCCGCAAACGCGCACCCTGGCGCTGACACGGATGTAAACCGTCTGCTAAGGTTCCGGCCAGGCGGGGAAAAGGCAGAAGGGCAACCTGCTGGCACCAGGTTGCCCGCTTTTTTTATCTCCCTCTCCTTCGCCTTGCCACCGACACCGACGTGCTCCTCACTGCGGCGAGACGACCCTTTGGCTGCCTACCTGCTTCCGGATCGCCTCCACTGCCCAACATTGACATTGACATTATAGCATCGCTCCAACAGATGTCAAGCGGATGCCGTGCTCTTTCCGCCTGACTACCCAGACCGTTTCCTCCCCACCACCTCCGGCATCCCCTCCCGCGCCGCGGGCAGGACCCGGAAGCGACCGATCTCCCCCTCCTCCAGCACCTCCACCGTCCGAAACAGCGGCAGAAACGGGGCCTTCGGCACCAGCTCCACCACCCGCTTCTCCCGCATATCGTAGTACACCGCCTCCAACATCAACCGGCAGATGTCTCGCCGCTCCTCCAACGTCGCCTCGTCCCATAGATCCCGCAGCGTCTCCAGGTACAGCCCCGCATCGATCACCGCCACGTCCTCCGGCACTTCCAGCCGCGCCAACTCCGCCCGCACCGCATCCCGCTCCCGAACGTAATCCCCCTCCGTGATCGTCCCGTCGGCAAACGCCATCCCCAACCGCCTCAACTTCCCCTCCAAGTACCGCCGCCGCTCCAGCAATCGCCGCCGCTCGTCCGCATCCAGCACCGACTCCCGGATCTCCTCCTGCCAGTCCTCCGGCAGCCGCAGGTTCCGCAGGATCGCCCCCACCTCCTCCTCCACCAACTCCGCCTTCACCCACAGCCCCGCGTCCGCACACTCCAGCCCCCGCGTGTGGCTCATCTCCCGGTAGTACCGATACCCCCGCGTCGACTGCGCCCGCAGCGTCTCCCCGCACCGCGCGCACCGCAGCAGCCGACTCACCATATAGGTCCGAAACCGCGGCGTGTGGCTCCGCGGCGCCCGTCGGTGCGCCGCCCGCACCGCCTGGCACCGCTCGAACAACTCCTCCGAGATGATCGGCTCGTGCCGCCCCGGCAGCAACTCCCCCTTGTACTTCACCTTCCCCGTGTAGAAGGCGTTCTGCAGGAAATCCCGCACGCTGTCCTTCGACCACCGCCGCCCCCGCCGCGTCGGCAATCCCATCTTGTTCATCAACTCCGCGATCTGCCGGTCCGTGTACCGCCCCGTCGCGTACGCCTCGAACGCCTTCCGCACTACCTCCGCCTCCTCCGGCACCACCTTCGCCACCCCATCCGGCGACCGGGTGTATCCGAACGGCAACCGCCCGTTGTACAACCCCTTCAACACCCGCTGTCGCTTCCCCTTCTTCGTCTCTGCCGACAGGTTGTCGATGTACCACTGGGCGAAGACCGCCAGCATATGGAAGTGGGCCTTCCCCCCTGCCGTCGTGAAGTCGAACGGCTCGGTAGCCGACGCCAGCAGCACGCCGTGGTCGTGCAGCCGGTTGAAGTACCGGAGGATGTCGGAGATGGAACGGGAGAACCGGTCCAACTTGTGGAAGACGATCACCTCGATCTCGCCCGCCAGCGCGTCCTCGATCATCCGCTGGAAGGCGGGCCGCTGGTCGGTCGTGCCCGAATAGCCGGGGTCGGTGTACTCCCGCACCACCACCCACCCCTTTGACTCGGCGAACTCCCGCGCGATGCGCAGTTGCGCCTCGATGGAGTGGCCCTCGGTGGCCTGCTCCTCGGTGGACACTCGGGCATAGAGACCGGCCCGCAGCGGCCGCTCCTCCCGCACGCTCTCTTTCTTCTTCGGCCGAGGCATTGGATCCCTCCTCTCCTTACCCCATCCGCGGGGCCGACGGGAATTCTACCAGGAAACAGAGGGGCTGCCAATCGAAGGCCGGCACTTCGACCGGCAGCCCCCTCTTGCCTAGCGGGACGGCCGCCTGCGCCGTCCGTTGGACGACGGGCTCCCCGGTCCCTGCTGCTGCCGCCGCTGGATGCGGATGGCGATGGGCTTCAGGATGTCCAGCACCGCCCGCTCCTCCCGCGTCCGATGTCGGTTCCGCTTTCCCATCTGGGGCCTCCTTCGTGTGAAGTTGGCCCCCGACCGGTCGGGGACGTTTCCCTCATCCCCGGGGTGCAGTGGCTTGTCTGACACGCCATCTCCGTGTATGCTTGCCACTGCCAGCGCGCGACATCAGAGTACATCCGTTGACGTTGAGCCTGCAAGGGGGAATTGTTGAGCGAGGGTGGGCAAATGTTGAGCGAGCGCCTTCTTCCTGAACCCAACTGGGATGCTTTCTTCGAATACCTGCCCGTGGTGCTGGAGCGGGTCGATATGGTCCCCTCCAACTTGGCCACGGCGCTGGGGCACGATCGATCCACGGTGAGCCATTGGCTTTCCAGACGAACCCGTCCGTCACAGGAAAGCCTCCAGGCGATGGCAAAGGAACTGCGGGAGGCCTTCCACACCCCCCTGGAGATGCTGGACTGGATGGAACTGGCGGGATGGAGGCCGGCCGAGCAGGACCTGCGCCGCTGGTTCGCCCACTGGTTCGCGGAGCACGGGGAGCTCCCCCGAGGCCCCCGGCTGACCGACCAGCGGTACTTCCTGCGGCCGGCCGAGCGGATGGTGGGCCGGGAGGAGGAGTTGGCACTGGTGCGGGGATGGCTGACGAGCGCGGAGGGGTTCCGACGGCCTGCGGTGAAGGTGCTGGTCGTCGGCGGGATGGCGGGGGTGGGGAAGACGACGCTGGCCCGGGCAATCGGGGAAGACCCCCTGATCGAGGCCTACTTCCGGGACGGGGTGCTGTGGGCCCAGGTAGGACAGCAGCCGGATCCCAGGTACTGGATGCAGGAGTGGGCCTCTCTGCTCGGGTGGATCCCTCGGAGCGTCGAATCGGCCAAACGGTACCTGTCGCGGTTCCTGGCCGACGAGGAACGGCGGGTGCTGCTGATCCTGGACGACGTGTGGCCGGGCACGCCCTTTGAGCCGCTGATCTCGCTGGCCGGACCCCAGTGCCGGGTGTTGATCACCTCCCAAGTGCTGACCATCGCCGAGTTGTATGAGCGGAGCCGCCTGCTGCACCTGGGGTTGCCGAATCACGAGGAGGCGGTAGCGATGGCCCGTGGCTTGCTGCCGCCGGAGATGGACACGAAGGAGCAGGCCCGCTGGCTTCCGATTCTAGGGGAGATCGTGGAAGCGGTGGGGCGGCTACCAGTGGCCATCCGCGTGGCGGTAGCCGTGGCCCTACTGGAGGGGCCGGAACGGGTGCTGGGGTATCTCCGGGCGAAGGAGGACGTGGCACCGCCGCCGCGACCAGAGCGGGTACTTCGACTGGAGGTAGCAGGGCCTGACCCCCGGTGCTCGAAAGCACGGGCGGCGTTCGAGGCGGGATACGAAGCGTTGGAGGAAGAAGACCGGCGGCGGTTCCGGGCGCTGGGGAACCTGCCGACGGGCGCATCGTTCGGGGTGAAGGTGCTGGCTGTGTTATGGGAGGAGGACGCGGAACGGGCGGAGGCCGCGGCACAACGGCTGGTTCGGCGGTCGTTGCTGGGGCGAGTAGGCGCAAATCGGTACACCTTGCATACCCTGCTACATGACTTTGCCGCGGCCCTGGCAGAGGAGGCCGGCGAACGGGATGTCAAGGGAAAGTGGATGGGGCGGGTTGCCGTGGCGCTGGTAGGGAAACTGCACTGGTGGCGGCCAGTGGTGCCCCGAGTGTGGACCGGACCAAAGCCCTTCAGTCGGGAGTGGTGGGTTCAAGGAAAGGAGGAGCTCTTTCGAGACGTTCCTAAATTGATACTGCCTCGGCAGCGAGAGGCGGAAGGTATATCTGTGGAAACGTGGGCAACGGGCAAGACCCTTCTTCAGCATCTAGACCGATATACATTTCTGTGCGTGCCGGAAACGTTCTTGCTGGCGATATTACTCCTTGTTGACTTCTTTTCAAATGAATTGCCCAGCAAAGCAATGGATCGTATTTTATTTCTGGGCATAACGCTTGTACTCCTCACTCTCTGGGCACTTGTGATCAGGCTTATGGACCTTCACCGGCTTCATCACCTGCCGAGGGGGATACTTGAAGAGCGTTAAGCCACGTGCGGCCAACGAACTGAGTGGGCGGTCCGCGGTCGTCGCCACTTCTTCTTGTCTTTCACCCCATCCTCGCCTATAATCTGTACTGCCCTGCCCTGACTGCAGCCGCCTTTTAGCGACAGGAGTGCGATGGCCGAAAGACACCTCGCCCTGGAGGATCTCCGCCTGGCTCGTGACCCCGAGCATGTCCTGACCCTCTTCCGCAAACTGGCCTACCGGGTCGAACCGGAGCCGGTTCCCCTAAACCCCACTGACCTGGAGTTCCCCGACCGGGCCGGCATCCACCGCTGCTTTCTCCTGGCCGACCATCCACAGCCGCCCGGCCTCCAGGTGTTCCTCTTCGAGTTGGACGACACGCGGATGGCCAACCTCCGCCTGCTGGCCCGCGATCTTCTGGCCCGTCCCGGCCACTACCTCTTCGTCGCAGCGCCCGGTAAGCCGCTGTACCCTCGCCTCGTCTTCGTCCATCCCCGCCGCGTCGGCGACGGACGGGTGGGCATCCGCAAACTGGTGCTGGACCCGGCCCACCCCACCCGCCACGACCTGGACGTCCTGGAGGGAATCGCCGCCGACGGCCTGGCCGATGACCCCGACGGCCTCTACCTGCGGCAGGCGGAAGCCTTCGACGTGGAGCGGCTGACCAACCGCTTCTACCGCGCCTACGCCGATCTTTTCCACCGCACCCTCGAGCGGGTGCAGGAGGCCAATCGGGCGCACCCGGTCCTGGCCACCCCCGAGGGAGCCCGCGCCTTCACCCAGCGCCTCCTTCACCGCCTGCTTTTCCTGTACTTCCTCCAGCGCAAGGGCTGGCTGGCGGGGGATCCCCGCTTCCTGACCACCTGGTGCATCCGCACCATCCGCGCCGACCCGCCGGGCAACGTCTGGCGCGACCTGCTCCGTCCCCTGTTCTTCGAGACCCTCAACCGTCGCCGCCTGAACGACGCCTCCCCCTGGGGGGAGATCCCCTATCTCAACGGCCGACTCTTCGAGCCAGTGCCCCCCGATACCGACGATTCCGTCTTCCTCCCCAACGATCTCTTCGATCCCCGCGATCCGGAGGGGCTGCTGGGATTCCTCAACGGCTACAACTTCACCGTGGCGGAGGACACTCCCCTGGAGCAGGAGGTGGCGCTGGACCCCGAGTTGTTGGGGAAGGTCTTCGAGAACTTGCTGGAGGAGGCGGAGCGGGGGCAGACGGGGACCTTCTACACGCCCCGGTCCATCGTCCATTACCTGGCCCGCCGCGCCCTTTGGCTCTACTTGAAGGAGCAAACCGGCCTGCCCGACGACCGGCTGAAGGTCGCCTTTTCCGAGGACGAGGGCGGGGATGCCGCGGATCCGGTTGCCCCCCTACGCCCCCATGAGGCCGACCGGATCGAACGCGCCCTGGATGAGGTGCGGGTGCTGGACCCGGCGGTCGGATCGGGGGCGTTCTTGATGGGGATGCTGCACGAGTTGGTAGCGCTACGGCGGGCCTGCTACCGGGCGCGGGGGGTGGAAGTGCCCCGTGGGTCCTCCCTGGTCGCCAAGTGGAAGCGGGAGTTCATCGCCCACAGCCTCTACGGGGTGGACATCAAGCCGGAGGCGGTGGAGATCGCCCGGCTGCGGCTGTGGCTTTCCCTGGTGGTGGACCTGGCACGGGATCAGGTGGAGCCGCTGCCCAACCTGGATTACAAGCTGATGGTGGGAGACAGCCTCCTGGAGACGGTGGATGGGGAGCCGATCCTGACCGAGTTGCCCGCCGGTGGGGACTCCCTCCCCGGCGTATACGTCGAGCCGGTCCAACTGGGCCTGGAAATGGGGGAGGCAGACCGGGCGCGGGCGGACCTGGTGGCGCTGAAGGAACGGTACTTCGCCGCCGAGGAGAAGGCGGAGCGGGACCGCCTGCGGGCGCAGATCGAGGCCCAGGAGCGGGCGGTGGTGCTGGCCGCCCTGGAGGAGAAACTGGCCGACGTAGACACCCGAATACAACGGTTGGTGGCGAGGGGTAGCCAGATCAACTGGCGGGGGATGCGGCGGGAGAAGCGGGAACTGGAGCGGCTGGCGCAGCGGAAGGCCCGCCTGACCGATCTGGCGGCACGGGTCCGGGCCGGGGAGCCGCTGCCCTTCTTCCTCTATCGGCTGCACTTTTACGAGGTCTTCCGAGACAAGGGCGGCTTCGACATCGTCCTGGCCAACCCGCCCTACGTGCGCATGGAACACATCAAAGAACAGAAGGCGGAGTTCCGGCGGGCCTATCCCCAGGTCTATGACGGGCGGGCCGACCTCTATGTCTACTTCTACGCCCGGGGGCTGGACCTCCTCCGCCCCGGCGGGGTGCTGGCCTACATCTCATCCAACAAGTTTATGCGGGCGCGGTATGGAGCGGGGCTACGCCGGTTCTTGACCGAAGAGACAACGCTGGAGGAGGTGATAGACTTCGGCGACCTGCCAGTTTTTGACGCCACTGCCTATCCCTGTCTGGTGGTCACCCGCAAGAGGAAGCCGCCCAAGGACTGCACACCCCGCGCGCTGACGGTGGACGACCTGGAGATGCTGGAGCGGCTGGAGGAGGAGGTCCCCCGCCGGGCATGGCCCCTGCCTCAAGTGGCCCTGCGTCCCGACGGCTGGACGCTAGAGCGGCCCGAGGTGCTGCGGCTGGTGGAGAAACTGCGAGCGGCGGGACAACCTCTGGAGGAGGTAATCAAAGAGCGGTTCTACCGGGGTATTGTGACCGGCCTCAACGAGGCCTTCGTCATCGACGAGGCGACCCGGCAGCGGCTTGTTGCAGAAGACCCCCACAGTGCGGAGATCATCAAGCCCTGGCTGCGGGGGCGGGACGTGAAGCGATGGCGCGTGAACTGGGCGGGCCTGTATGTCATCTTCACCTATCACGGCGTGGACATTGAGCGCTACCCGGCGATCCGGGCCTACCTAGAGCCCTTCCGGGAACGATTGGAGCGGCGGGCTACCAGTGCTCACCACGCCTGGTACGAGTTGCAGCAGCCCCAGATGGGCATCTACCCGGAGTTCGAGAAACCGAAGATCGTCTACCCCGAGTTTGCCCCTGCTCCCACGTTTAGCTATGACACTGGAGGTAAGTACTATGTAGCGAACAAGCTGTATGTCATTCCCACGGACGCACTTTGGTTGCTCGGAGTATTGAATTCCCGGGTCGTGGCATTCCTTCTACCTCACATCTGCTCTCTGATTCGAGGCAATTACATACAGGACTTACGCAGTTGAACGGCTAGCACGTTGACAATATGAAACGGGGCGCCCCCGAGGTAAAATTAGGGTATCTAAAACCATCCCCTCGGGAGGTGTTTCCACCATGGCGTCCCGACTCTATCCTACCACTCGGTGGCTCTTCAAGCAAGTGGTTCGAAGTCTCAGGGCGTTCG
>Ga0209426_1001196_pt1 | contig 17711 bp, 17 predicted proteins | sample Deesub1362B_J571_FD_187697 | JGI IMG/M metagenome (GOLD analysis project Ga0209426, IMG submission 187697) | Deep oceanic, basalt-hosted subsurface ecosystem from Juan de Fuca Ridge flank, Pacific Ocean, CORK Borehole 1362B_J2.571 (SPAdes)... ...
CTTCAATTACATCCCTTTGAGGATGATTCTCTACATCATGTATATACCTCATAAGCCAATTATAACCACGAAAATAACTCCTAAGATAGATCTGACGCAATTTTAATCCTTTCCTTTTCCCTCAAGGGAGTCCAATATGTTTTTGAACTTTTGCAGAAGAGGTTCTTATTATAAAATTTTAAATTAAGACTTGACTTTTTTGATTTTTATCATTATGGTATTTATTATTCCGAGGAGAGGAGAAGTGAGTTCCAAGATTGATTTTAAAGAAATTGAAAGAATTATCAATTTAGTTGAGGAAAGAAAATTAGCAGAATTTGAACTTGAAGTAGAAGGCTTTAAAATTAAAATTGTCAAGAATATATCTCCTCCTATGGTAATATCTAAAAAAGAGGAAGTTTTCACTACACCAGTTGAAGAAGAAAAAATTTCCACAGAACCTACTGAAATTAAAGAAGACAATATTTACTATGTAAAAGCACCAATGGTTGGTACATTTTACCGAGCACCAGATCCTTCCTCTCCACCTTATGTTGAAGAAGGTGATAAAGTAGAAAAAAATCAGGTTCTCTGCATTATAGAAGCTATGAAATTAATGAATGAGATAGAATCTGAAGTTGAAGGAATAGTAGAAAAAATTCTTGTTGAAAATGGCCAACCAGTTGAATATGGTCAAAAACTTTTTGCTATCAGGCAATTAAGATAATCCAATATGTTTTCAAAAGTTCTCATTGCCAATCGAGGGGAAATAGCACTTAGAATACTCAGAGCATGCAAGGAATTGGGATTAAAAACAGTAATAGTTCATTCAGAAATTGACAAAAATTCCTTACCGGTTCTTCTTGCTGATGAAAAAGTATGTATAGGTCCTTCAAAAGCTTCTGAAAGTTATCTTAATGTAGCTTCAATTATCAGTGCTGCAGAAATAACAAAAGCAGATGCCATTCACCCAGGCTATGGTTTTCTTGCAGAAAATCCCCGCTTTGCTGAAATATGCGAAAATTCTGGTATAAAGTTTATAGGTCCACCAAGTGAAATAATAAGATTAATGGGAGATAAGCAAAAAGCAAGGCAAACAATGAAGAAAGCTAAGTTACCTATAGTTCCTGGAAGCAAAGAAGTAGTTAATAATTTAAGAGAAGCCAAAAAAGTTATTTCATTGATTGGCTATCCTATCATGTTGAAAGCTGTTGCAGGAGGTGGAGGAAAAGGTATGCGAATTGTATATTCTTCTTCACAATTAGAAGAAGCATTCCAAATTGCTCAAAGTGAAGCAGAGGCTGCTTTTGGAAATCCCTCCCTCTACATTGAGAAATATCTTGAAGACGCACGACATATTGAAGTTCAAGTAATAGGAGATTCCTCTGGTAGAGTTATAGCCTTTGCAGAAAGAGAATGTTCTATTCAAAGAAAACACCAAAAAATAATCGAGGAAACACCATCACCTGTGGTGAATGAAAAGTTAAGAAGAAAATTAATAAAAGAAGTGGAACAGGCTGCATCCGCAATTGGATATCAGAGCCTTGGAACTTTTGAATTTTTAATGGATAAAAATGGGAATTATTATTTTATGGAAGCTAATACAAGGGTTCAGGTTGAACATCCAATTACAGAAATGATTTACAATATAGATCTTGTAAAAGAACAGATTAAACTTGCAGGAGGAGAGAAAATTTCTTTTAATAGGAATCTGGAGAAAATAGGACATAGCATAGAATGTAGAATAAATGCAGAAGATCCAGAAAACTTTACTCCATCACCTGGGAAAATAGAATTTTTAGCTTTTCCAGGAGGTCCTGGTGTGAGAGTAGATACAGCCATATATAATGGATATGAAATTCCACCTTTTTACGATTCTTTAATTGCAAAAATCATAGTCCATGCACCAACCCGGGCTGAGGCAATTAACAAAATGAAAGTAGCTTTAGAAACCACAACCATTGTGGGAATTAAAACTAACATACCTCTTCATTTAAGTATTCTGGGGAATCCTTCTTTTAAAAAGGGAAATTATCATATCAGATTTATGGAGAATCTCCTGAAAAAATAATTATTTTTTAAAAATATAAATTTTAACAATAAAAGCTCCCGCATTATCTAAGAGAAGACTTTCATTAATTCCTAAGAAAAGTCTTCCTCCTTTTAGAATTTTAATTCTATTTTTTGATCCTATTAAAAAATAATTTTCACTTTCTTCTCCTATTTTTCCAATTAGAGCTCCAAGATTTTCAGCTGGAAGAGGCTGTTGAAGAGTTTTTAAGGGAAGTCCCTCTGGATTGCACCAGGCTTTTGGATTTCCCTTTTGAAGACAAATTTCACCCAAAGCTTCAATTAGTATTTCTTGATTGTCTTCTAAATCTATTTGTGTATCAAACCACGCAACATTGCCAGGAACATTTAAAACTTTTTCCAATTCCAATTTTAGCTTCTCTTTTTTCTTTTCCTTTTTCTTTGGAGGAGGAAGTTTCTTTATATGATTTTTTATTCTTTTAAATTTTATTTCATCAGAATAATATTTTACCTTTGGTAATCTACTCATATGATATGTAATCCATTCAATTCTCTCCTGAATAGGAGGATGAGTAGAAAGCCACCAAATAGGAGAGCCTTTCTTCTTTTCAACTTCTTTTAAACGACTAAAAAAAGATATCAATCCATAAGGATCAAAGCGCGCATCATGAAGGTTGTGAACAGCTAAATAATCAGCCTCTCTTTCATTATCACGGGAAAGTTTCAAGCTTGCAAAAAAGACTCCCACTCCTCCCCCAATTTTAAAAATATCTGTGAGGATTTTCTTTCCTTCTTTTCCTGATATCAAAACACCTGCTTGAATGACTGCATTTATCAAAGCTATTTTACTAATTTGCTTACTAATATGTCTTCCCATAACATGTCCAATTTCATGGGCTATTACCCCCGCAAGTTCTATTTCACTTTCAGCATTCTCAATTAAACCTCGATTTATATATATTTTTCCTCCAAGTGTAGCAAATGCATTAATCTTATATGAATTTACTATCTTGAATGACCAAGCATAGCCTTCTATTAAATGTTGTAAATGCGATTTTTTAAAAATTCTTTTTCCCAATTGCTCAATATATTTCTGGGAAATTGGATCATTTAAGATTTCGATTTCCTGTTCAATTTCCTTAGTTATATCTTTTGAATATCTCAGTTCATCTTCCTTGCTCAATAGATTAAAACCTCTCCCAATTTTTTCTTCTTCAATTTCCCAGGGCCCTCTCATGGGAGCACATGAAATTAAAAAAAGAATAAAGAAAAGATAAAAAGAGATAAATAAAATTTGTTTGTTAATTTTCAAATTTTTCATCTTTACTCACCTAAATTTAAAATTTCTATCATTTGCGAATGTATTAAGCCATTACTTGCTACTATTTCTTTTGTATAAATATCAATTTTATTGCTTTTAAAATCAGAAAGACTTCCACCTGCTTCTTTAACAATCAACATGCCAGCTGCTATATCCCATGGAAACAATTTTAACTCCCAGAATCCATCTAATCTTCCACATGCAACATAACAAAGATCAAGAGCTGCGCAACCGCATCTGCGGACAGCTTGTGCTCTAATAACAAAATTATTGAAATGTTTAATATTATTATTCTTACTTTCCCTTACATCATAAGGAAATCCTGTTGCTAATAAACTTCTATTGAGTTCTTTTGTATTAGAAACTTTTATTCTTTTATTATTAAGATACGCACCTTTACCCTTAATTCCCCAGAATAATTCATCCAGCATAGGATTATATGTAACTCCCAAAATTATTTTTTCTTTATATTCCAATGCTATTGAAACGCAAAATACTGGATAACCATGAGCATAATTTGTTGTTCCATCAAGAGGATCTGTAATCCACCTAAAACCATCCTTGCTTTTATATTCTAAATCCTCTTCTCCTAAAAAACCATGCTGAGGAAAATAAGATTGTAATTTTTTATAAATAAATTCCTGGGATAACTTATCATAAGATGTAACAAGATTTACATCACTTTTATATTCGATTGTTTTTTTATTTCCGAAATTCTTTTTTAGAAATTCTCCTGCTTCTTTAGCAATTTCCTTTGCTATTTGCAGATAATACTCAATCTCAATCATAGTCTCATATTACCAATTAATTAATACAGAGGCAAGGTTCCAAAGGCAAAACTCTTTGATAAATTCTTCGTATTATGTTATTATAGGAAATTGAAATAGGGAGAGATAAAGAATGAAGAAGAAAATAATAATAGGTTTGATAGTCTTAGTTGCAATTGCTTTAATAATCTTTTTCAACCTACGTGCTAATCGTGAAAAAAGTATAAAAGTCAAGGTAGAAGAAGTAAAAAAACAAAATCTCACATCAATTATTTCTGCATCTGGTGAAGTTAAACCAAGAAAAAATGTGAATATTAGTGCTCATATTCCTGGAAGAGTAGTTAAAATTGGAGTAAAAGAAGGGCAATATGTAAAAAAAGGAGATCTTTTATTAAAACTTGATTCAACTCAATATGAAGCAAATGTAGAAAGAGATAAAGCTACAATTTCCTCTCTTCAAGCAGACTTTATTCAGGCAGAAGCAAAATTAAAGAGAGACAAACAGGCATATGAAAGGGCAAAATCACTTCATAAAGAACAATTAATATCAGACGAACAATTAGAAAATGCAAAAACTCAGTATGAAATTTCTTTAGCAAATGTACAAGCAATTAAACACAGAATTGAACAGGCAAAAGCTTCTCTTCAAAGCTCTTTGGATAATCTTAATAAAACTATTTATCACTCTCCAATTGATGGAGTGATTACAAGTTTAAGAATTGAAGAAGGAGAAGTTGTAATAACAGGAACAATGAATAATCCTGGCACTATTTTAATGACAATTGCAGATCTTTCAGTAATGGAAGTTGAAGTTGAAGTAGATGAAACAGATGTTGTAAATGTGGAAGTCGGCCAAGAGGCTGAAGTAAAAGTTGATGCTTTTCCTGACTTAATTATAAAGGGAGAAGTTACTGAAGTTGGAAGTTCAGCCCTAACTAAATTGGGTACAGCAAGGGCAGAAGAAGCTAAGGATTTTAAAGTTGTAATTACTTTAATTAATCCTCCTAAGAATTTAAAACCCGGACTTTCTGCATCAGCTGATATTATTACTGCTCGAAAAGAAAATGTTTTAGCAATTCCAATTTCCGCCCTTGTTCTTAGAGAGGATAAAGAGAAGAAAAAAGAAATTGAAGGTGTATATATAGTTAAAAATGGTAGAGCTTATTTTCAATCAGTTGAAAAAGGAATTATGGGAGAAATGATGCTGGAAATTAAATCTGGCTTGAAAGAAGGTCAAAAAGTTGTTGTAGGACCTTATAGTGCTTTAAGACAATTAAAAGATGGCATTTTACTTAAAATTGAAAAAAAGAGTGAAGAGAAATGACTCACCCATTAATAAAAGCAGTTAATTTATGGAAAATATATCAATTAGGAAAAACTCAGGTTGAAGCCTTGAGAGGAGTTTCTTTTGAAATTGAGAAAAATGAATTTGTTGCAATTATGGGACCCTCTGGCTCAGGAAAATCAACATTAATGAATCTTCTTGGATGCCTTGATACTCCAACCAAAGGTGAATATTACTTAAACGGAAAACTGGTAAGTACTTTAAATGAGAACGAGTTGGCATATATTAGAAATAAAGAAATTGGTTTTGTCTTTCAGGTTTTTAATCTCCTTCCCAGAGCTTCTGCTTTTCGAAATGTAGAATTACCTTTAATCTATAATGGTACTCCAAAGACAGAAAGAGTTGAAAGAACTAAAAGGGCTTTAAAACTTGTTGAACTCAGTGATAGAATGAGCCATAGACCCACTGAACTTTCAGGAGGAGAAAGACAAAGAGTTGCAATTGCAAGAGCTTTAGTTAATAATCCTTCATTATTATTAGCTGATGAGCCAACAGGAAATTTGGATTCCCGAACAGGAAAAGAAATCTTAAATTTATTTAAAAAAATACATTCTCAAGGTAATACAATTATTATTGTAACACATAATAAAGAAGTAGCATCCTATGCAGAAAGAATCATTTATCTCAGGGACGGAATTATTGAAAAAGATGAAAGACAAAGGCCTTCTAATTTAACAATTTAACGGGAGAGAAAAAATGCAGTTTTATCAACGGTTTTTTGGAGTTTTTTTCAACTCCAATATGACTTTTAAAAATCTTTCTGAAAAACCTTTATGGGTAGACGCATTAATTTTTTTATTGGTTTTTTTAATTATTTTCTCTTATCTTAAATCTCCTTATCAAACAAAAGATACAGTAGAACTATTGAAAAGTAGTGTTAAACTTAGAGAAAAAATGGGAGAAGAGAATTTCAATCAAATGATTGAAAGAATGGAAAATCCGTCTCCGACAAAAAGAATCTTAGGAGCATTAATTCAGACGCCTGTTTTTGCAATTATTGGATTTTTACTCTCGAGCGGAGTTCTTTTTGGTATTTCTCGTCTTTTTTCATCTTATGGAAAATTTAAGACTCTTTTTTCCACATTTCTTCATGCAAATTTTATTGATAAAATTCTTGGCAATATTTTAAGGTATTTTCTTATTGTTTCGAAAAAATCTGTTTTTCAGGTTAGCACTGGTCTGGCTATTTTCTTTCCTAAATTAGAGATAACTTCTACTTCCTATGTTATACTTTCTCAGATTGATTTTTTCCAAATATGGATGTTTGGAATCTTAGCTTTTGGAATTTCACATATATTCAAAATTTCTCTTAAAAAGTCTTTATTTATTTCTTACGGATTCTGGGTCTTAAAAAGCATATTATATGTGATAATTGGTATTGTATCTTTAAGATTTTACGCATAATACTGAATTTTTAAAATATTAATTGAAATACCTGCCTTTTTCTTAATATAATTAACTCGAAAATGAAAGAGATAAACAAAGATTTTTTTAATTTAGAAATTTACTCAATTTACAGAGCTATTGGAGAATTATGGAACAAGGAAGCATGGAGAGTTGTATGGAGAGCAGGAGAGATTCTTTTTTTAGAATTAAATAAAAAATTAAAGCTAAGAGGGAAACCAATAGAAGAGGTATTAAAATCTTTGGCTAATTATTTAGAAAATATTGGTTATGTTGATAAAATTGAAGTCTCATTTATTAAAAAGGACGAAATTGAATATAAGATGAAAAATCCATCAATTGAAGAAGTTGCCTTCAGATTAATTAAAGAAGGCTTTGCTCCTCCTCATATTTCTACAGCTCTTTTAATAGCTGCGCTTGACAAATTATTTGGGCTTAAAATAGAAATAATTGGTAACCCAGTTCAAAAAAATGATTGGGTAATTGAAAAATGGAAGCTAAAGAGAAAAGAATAATTCTTGATCGTTCCTTCTTTGCTCGTTATAGCTTAGAAGTTGCTCAGGATATATTAGGATACATTTTAGTAAGGAAATCATCAGAAGGAATAACAAGTGGAGTTATAGTAGAAGTTGAAGTTTATAGAGGGGAAGATGATCCTGCAAGTTTTGCTTATAGAGGCAAAACAAAAAGAAGTGAACCTCTTTATGGACCTCCTGGAACAGCATTTGTTTATTTAACTTATGGAATGTATTATTTGTTAAATATTATTACTGAAAATGAAAATTTCCCTGCTGCAATTTTAATCCGAGCTGTTGAGCCTTTAGAAGGAATAGAATTAATGAAGCATAGAAGAAAAACAGACAATATTTATAATTTAGCTTCAGGCCCTGGAAAACTTACTCAGGCTTTCGACATTGATCTTTCTTTAAATGGTGTTGATATAACTTCACCCTTTTCTGAGCTTTATATTAGAGAAGAAAAAAAATTAAAAGAGAAAGAATTAGTATGGAGACCAAGAATTGGAATAAAGGAAGGAACAGATCGTCTCTGGAGAGTTTACATCAAAAATAATCCTTTCATATCAAGAAAATAATGAAAATTAAGAATATTATTTTCGCAATTACTTTTATTTTGACTTTGATAATTTTCCCATATTGCAGGAAAAACAAAACATCTGATTTTTTTGTATATAGATTTTTTGATAATATAAAAGAGGAAAATGTAATTCTCAGTCCTCTTAAATCAAAAAATAAAAATCTCGTTTCTGAAAAAAATATAGTATTTGATTTTAAGGAAAATCCTTATTTAATTAAAAGAAAACTAAAATTAGGAGGAATTTGGCTAAATGTTCTTTATGCGCCTCCTAAAAGTTTATTTAAATTCGAACTTGAAATTCCAGAAAAAGCAATTTTAGAAATTGGATATGGAGTATCAAATTCAGAAAATATTTCACCTGTTAAATTTGAAATTTTGATTAAGAGAAACAATAAAAAATTAGGATTATTTAAAAGCCTAATTACACAAAAAGAGATAAACAAAGTTTTCTTTAAGAAAATTGATTTATCTTCTTACTCAAAAGAAAAGATAACCTTATATTTTTTAACAAATAGTAAAAAAGAATGTTTATCTTTTTGGTATAATCCTGTAATTTACAGCCCAATTAATAATTATAAAAATATTATTCTAATTTCCATTGATACTTTAAGAGCAGACCACCTTGGATGTTATGGTTATTCAAGAAATACAAGTCCAAATATAGATGATTTAGCAAAAGATGGAGTTCTTTTTACTAATACATTTGCACCTTCTCCATGGACTCTTCCATCACATATTTCTTTAATGACTTCCCTTAATACCTTTAATCATGGAGTTTATTACAAAAATCAAAAACTTAATTCTTCAATAATCACTCTTGCCCAGATTTTAAGAAATAATGATTATTTTTGCTCAGCCTTTACTGGTGGTGGGCTTGTAAGTGGCGTTTATGGTTTTTATCGCGGATTTGATTCATATAGAGAAGATGTGGGTGCAGTTTTCCATCGCGATTCAGCAGAGAAAGTTTATCAAGCTGTCTCTCAATGGCTCAATTCAAATAAAGATAAAAAGTTTTTTCTTTTCTTACATACATATCAACCTCATGATCCCTATTTTTCCCCGTATCCATATAATTTAACCTATTTATCAAAAAATGCTAAGTGGAGGTATATCAATTTAAAAGGATTTCTTGGAGGAAATAAAGGGATTTATAAACCACTTACTCCTAAAGAAAAACAAAATATTATTGATCTTTATGATGGTGAAATTAGATATATTGATGATTGCCTTATAAAGCCTCTTATTGCTTCTTTAAAAAAATTAAATTTATATGATAAAACAATGATTATTTTTACAAGTGATCACGGAGAAGAATTTTTTGAACATGGAGGATGGGGACACGGACATGCGCTTTATAATGAATCCATTAAAATACCCTTAATAATTAAATTTCCTTTTTCAAAATTTAAAGGACAAAAAGTAAATAAAATTGCTCGTTTAATAGATATTATGCCAACAATTCTCAATGAGCTTAATTTAAAATATTCTGTAAAAAAAATAGATGGAAAAAGTTTAATTCCCCTTATTGAGAATAGAGAAAAAGGAGAAAGAAAATTTATTAGTGAAATTGGAAGAAATATATTAGGACTTAGGAATCCAAAAAGAATTTCAATTAATAAAGGAAAATATAAAATTATTTTAAGTGAAGATTATACATTTGAGGATTTGAATTTCTATTCTCACCCACCCTCTTATTTTGAAAAAGTAGAAATATATAATTTCAAAGATGATTTATTTGAAAAAAATAATCTTGCTAAACAGAATACAGAATTGTTAAGCGAATTATTAAATGAGTTAAAATCAGTTTATTTGCTTAAAGTTCCAAAAAATGTAGAAAAAATTAAAATAGGTGAAGATTTAAAAAAACAGCTGAAAGCCCTTGGTTATATAAATTAATCTTTAATTGACAAATAGAAAACTAATTTAATAAAATAATTCAAACTCTAAGGAGGCATTAAATGAGTGATTTTATAGAAATAAAGGATGAAAAAATAAATGTTAAGGAAATTATGGAAAAAATAAAAGAAAATATCGAAAGAAAAAAGAAAGAAGGAATTTATACAGAAAGGGAAATCAAAGAAATAGAAGAAATGAAACCTTATCCTTTGCCTGATATTCAGGATATACATCATTTTTATTCTCAGCATTTATATCAGGAAAAGAAAAAATCAAAAGAAAATACTGAAGAGGAAAAAGCACCTGAAATTGAACCAACTCCTCCTTCAGGATTCAGGAAAAAACTCAAAAATCTTCTTTTAAAAATAATGAATCCTATTTCCCCTCTTATTAAACTTTTAGTCTTACCTGTACATCAACAAATAGTAGAAACAAATGAAAAACTTTACAGAACAGACAAAAATTTGGAGAAACTTCAAGAGCAGTTCAATGTACTCATGAGTAAAACAATTGAATATGTTAAGCTCCTTCATAATTTGAATCACCATTTAGTGGCTGAACTAACTAAATTGAAAATTGAAAAGGAAGGAATGAAAACAAAAATGAGAAATCTGGAAAATAAAATTGATTTTTTAGAAAAAAGAGAAAAGACACTCGAGAGATCAGTTTTAAAAGAAGAGTAAGAAGTTCCAAATGAGGGTGGCATTTGTAGTTCAGAGATATGGAGAGGAAATTTGTGGAGGGGCAGAATATCATTGTATGCTTGTAGCAGAACATATGAAAAAGCACTTTTATGTGGAAGTTCTTACTACCCAGGCCTTAGATTATATTACATGGAAAAATTATTATCCAAATAAATATGAAATTATTAATGAAATTCCAGTAAGAAGATTTAAAGTTGCAAAAGAAAGAATACCAGAAGTATTTGGGAAAATTCAGGATCATGTATTAAATTATGAGCATAAGGAAGAAGATGAATATAAATGGCTGAAAGAAGAGGGCCCTTATTCACCCGAATTAATAAAATATATTAAGAAAAATAAAAAGAATTATAATTATTTCATTTTTTTCAGTTATCGTTATTATCATTCCTTTTGGGGAATAAATTCTGTTCCAGAAAAAAGTATATTAGTACCAACTGCTGAACACGACCCAGTTATTCATTTAAAATTATTTAGAAATTTTTTCCATCTTCCAAAAGCTTTTATCTATAATTCAGTTGAGGAAAAAAAACTCATAAATACTGTTTCTCAAAATCACCATATTCTCAATGATATTGTCGGAGTTGGAGTAAAAATTCCTAACAATTTTTCTGAAAAAAAATTCAGAGAAAAATATAAAATAAAAGACCAATTCATACTTTATTTAGGGAGAATAGATGAAAATAAGGGGTGCGTTGAATTATTCAATTATTTCATACGCTTTATAAAGGAGACATCTTCTCCAATTAAATTGCTTTTAATAGGAAGTTCAATCCTAAAAATTCCTAATCATCCCAATATAATACATTTAGGTTTTTTAAAAGATGAAGATAAATTTGGAGCACTTGAAGCATGTCAAATTCTGATTATGCCATCCTTTTATGAAAGTCTATCTATGGTAACCCTTGAAGCTTGGTCTCTAAAGAAACCTGTTTTAGCAAATGCCAATTGTGAAGTTCTAAAAGGGCAATGTCAGAGAAGTAACGGAGGCTTATATTATGAAAATTACGAAGAATTCAGAGAAGCACTTGCTCTTCTTCTTTCTTCAGCAAAACTTAGAAAAATTCTGGGAGAAAATGGATATAAATATTGGTTAAATAATTACTCATGGGAAGTTATTGAAAGAAAATATCTTTCATTAATTGAAAAATTAGAGGTAGAGAAATGAATATTCATCAATTTGTCACATCTCTCTCCTATGGTGATGCTATATCAGATGAAGCGCTTGAAATACAAAAGATCTTAAGAGAAGAAGGTTATAAATCCGAAATATTTACTCATTTCTATCATCCTCGAATGGCAAAATACATTATTCATCACAGAGAATATTATAAATATAGCTCACCTGAAAACCTTATAATCTTTCATTTTTCAATTGGTTCACCAATTTCAAAATTATTTTTCAGAATACCTGAAAAGAAAATAATGATTTATCATAATATTACTCCTTTTCATTATTTTCTGGATACCCATAGAATTTTAGCAAAAGAATGCTATAAAGGGAGATTAGAATTGAGGAGATTTGTGGACAAGGTGAATTTAGCATTGGGAGATTCAGAATTCAATCGAAAAGAACTTGAAGAAGTTGGATATAAAAAAACTGGTGTTCTTCCAATAATAATGAATTTTCCAAAATTTGATATTTCAGGAAATAGAATTTATAAAAAAATTTTTAACAATGGTAAGACTACAATACTATTTGTAGGAAGACTTATTCCAAATAAAAAATACGAAGATTTAATTAAAGTTTTTTATTTTTATCAGAAATATTATAATCCTCGTTCCCAACTTATAATGGCTGGCGATTATAATGGTTTTGAACGATATTTATATTCTCTTTATAAATTAATTGATGAACTTAAGGTTAAAAATGTCTATTTTACAGGACACATTGATTTCGAAGAATTAGTCGCCCTTTATAGAATTGCTGATATATTTCTCTGTTTAAGTGAACATGAAGGCTTTTGTGTTCCAATTATAGAATCCTATTATCTTAAAATTCCTGTAATTGCTTATAGAGCAGGAGCAGTTGAAGAAACAATGAATAATGGAGGAATTTTATTAAAAGAGAAAAAATTTGAACATATTGCAACTCTTATTGATCTTATTATGAGAGACGAAGAATTTAAAAAAAGAATTATAAATTCCCAGCTCAAAGCACTTAAAAAATATTCAAAGGAAAATGTAAAAAAAATACTTCTTTCTCATATAAAGAGCGTGATCGAACATGAGAAGAATTGATCAGATTCTGCCTGCATTTCATAGAGGGGATGCAATTGGAGATACAGCTCTCCATATAAAAAAATTTTTAAATTTTTCTGGTTTTTCTTCCCAAATTTATTCTCTTACAATTGATGATGAACTTTTGGATGAAGCGAAGTTTTTTTCAAATTTTCCTCCTACAAATTCATCAGATATAGTGATTTTTCATTTTGCTCTTCCCTCCCCTTTAACTAATGAGATTAAAAAAATGCCTGCAAAAAAAATAATGATTTATCATAATATAACTCCAGCAAAATTCTTCGTTGATTATAGCTCTGAGATGACTCGAATTGCTATTGAAGGAAGAAACCAATTAAATTCTCTCGCTCAATTTATTGATTTAGCCCTTGCTGACTCTGAATTTAATAGACAAGAATTAGAAGCACTTGGATATAAAAATACAGCAGTTTTTCCTCTATTTGTAGATTTTAACAGATATAAGAAAAAAGAAAATTCTGTAATTAAAAAACTTTTCAATGATGAAAGAATTAATCTTTTATTTGTGGGAAGAATAGTGCCAAACAAGAAAATAGAAGATAATATAAAAGTTGTTTTTTACTATAAAAAATATATTTCTCCATTGGTGAGACTAATTGTTATAGGAAAAACTTCTTCCCTTCCTACTTATTATCATAGCCTTATAAGATTAGCTGATGAATTTCTTCTCACAAGTGAAGATATAATATTTACAGGACATATTCCAGATGATGAACTTATTGCTTATTACAAAATTGCTGATATATTTTTATCCTTAAGCGAGCATGAAGGTTTTTGTCTTCCATTAATCGAAAGTATGATTTTCGATGTTCCTATAATTGCTTATAATTGCACTGCAGTTCCATATACGCTTGGAAAAGCAGGAATACTGGTAAATACTAAGGAGGTTTCTTTTCTCGGAGAATTAATTCATTATTTAGTTAATAATAAAGAATTTCGACAGAGAATAATAGACTCTCAAAGAAAAAGATTAGAAGAATTTAAGAAACAAGATTTGGGAAAAATCCTAATAAAATTTATAAATAGCCTATAATAATCAAAATGAAATTAGCTTTTGTAATTCAAAGATATGGAAGAGAAATTTTAGGAGGTGGAGAATCACTTTGCAGGGAACTTGCGGAAAATTTAGCTCTAAATGGCGAAGAGGTTACTGTTTATACAACAACTGCTCTGGATTATCTTACCTGGGAAAATTACTATAAGCCTGGCACAACTATTTTAAGAGGAGTAATAATAAAAAGATATAAAGTAAAGAAAAAAAGAGAACTTAAATCCTTTAATAAATTTTCTGATTGGTTATTTTTTAATCCTCATAACTATGAAGATGAAATCAGGTGGCTTGAAGAACAGGGACCAGTATGTCCTGATTTAATCAAAAGTCTTGAAAAAGAACAGGAAAATTATGATTTAATTGTTTTTTTTACTTATTTGTATTATCCAACCTATTATGGATTAAAGAAAATAAAGAAAAAAAAGATATTAGTTCCTTTTGCTCATAATGAACCTCCCCTATATCTTGAGATAATGAAGGAAGTCTTTTCTCTTCCCGATAATTTTATTTTTTCATCTGAACCTGAAAGAGATTTAGTATTAAAAAATTTTAATATTACTGAAAAACCTTCATTTGTTGGTGGAATGGGTATAAAAATACCCTCTATACAAAAAAGTGTTGATTTTAAAAAGAAATGGAATTTACCATTTCCATATCTTTTATATGCTGGTCGAATCGATAAAGGTAAAGGTTGTGATGAAATGATTGATTATTTTCTTAAATTCAAAAAAAATTACCCATTCCTACATTTAGCTTTAATTGGGAAATTAAACATGGAACTTCCAAAAGATTATGATATTAAATATTTAGGTTTTCTTTCTGAAAACGATAAATATGAACTTATTGCAAATGCTGAACTCACAATTCATCCTTCCCGCTTAGAGAGTTTTTCTATCTCTCTTTTAGAATCTTTGACCTGTAGAACCCCTGCTCTTGTTACTCAAAATTCACCAGTTCTAATGAATCATATACTTAAAAGTAATGCTGGGCTTTATTATTCAAACCAAGAGGAATTTGCTGAAGTAATCTTTTTGATTCTCAAAAATAAAAAATTGAGAGAAACACTGGCAGAGAATGGTTTTAAATATATAAAAGAAAATTACTCTTGGCCAAAAATCATACAAAATTATATGAAAGCATTCAAAGAAACAATAGAAATTTAAAAATATTATTTTTTAATAATTTTAATAGCTTACTTACTTCTTTTTCTTTCTTCCCTCCAAGATATAGATATTTTTCAAAATAATAAATTGCTTTCTCGCGGTTATTCTTGGTGAAATATATCTTCCCAAGTTCATAGTAAGGTTCTGGGTCTCCTGGCTCTAATTCAATTGCTTTTTTAAATTCCTTTAATGCTTTATCTGGTAAGTTTCTGTCTAAGTATAACCACCCCAAAGATTTATGTGCCCGAAATGCAACAGGATACTTAAATACAAGTAAAGATATCCTTAAATAGCTTCTTGAAATCTCTTCCCGTTTCTCTATTTTTTTCACCCCTTTCTCATACTTAATTGCTTTTTTCCATTCCTCCTCTGCTTTTTTCCAGTCATTTAATGCTGAATATGCACATCCTAAATTGTAATGGGCTATTGGGTCTCTCGAGTCAATCTCTATAACTTTTTTAAAAGCAAGAATAGCTTTTTCATATTCTTTTTTTCTGAAATAAATATTTCCTAAAAGATCATAAGCTTCAAGAAAATAATTCCCCTCTTTTAATGCCATCTCAAAAGTCCACTCTGATAATGGAATGGAAGGACTTTCAGAAGTTCTCTTTTCATTTTCAATAAGTTCTCGAATCTTGTAATATTTTAGATTATCTGGAAGCACTGTATAAAAATTTCTTCTTCTAAGAGCTATAAGAGCATATTTTTCAGCCTTCTGATAATTCCCGAACATAAAATATAGCATACCAAGATTGTAATTAATTTCTGGAGATTCCGGATAGATTTTCAAAGCATTTATGAATCTCTTTATTGCACTATAAGATTCTCCTTTTCTAATAAATTCAAGTGCTAAGAAATTAATATTTTGGAGTATAAAAAGTTTATCGTTGTGAAATTGATATTTATATTTCACTTCTGGATTATCAATAAAATCCCTTAAAAGACTTACCCTCTCCGGGCATTCCTTAGGCTTTTCTTGAAACTTATTCAGTTTTTTATAACAACAACCTAAATGGAATTTTACTTCTTGATTATTTAGTTCTATTTCAAGGATTTTCTCAAAGTATTTTATGGCCTCTTTAAATTCACCATAATTATAGTGAATACAGCCCAAATTGAAAAGCGTAGCTATCGAATTGGGCTTCTTTTTTAATGCTTCCTGAAACATTCCCACCGCAAATTGGAGATAAATTTTTGCAAAAGGAAACTGAAACTGATAAGGAACATGAGGATAAGCTTTTTCTACTACTAAGAAAACATAATAATCAAGTAAACCATACATAAAGAAAAATTCATAAGATTTTTGTTTATGACCATAAATCTCATAATAATTATTGTAAATTTCTTCGACGATTTTAAAAAAATCTTGGACATTTCTCTGAGCTAATATGATATCTACTAAATGCACATAACAGAGAAAAGGTCTATAGCCTCTTCTCTGAGCTCTTCTAAAATGAAACTTCGCGATTTCAAATTCCTTTTTCTTTTTAAAATACATCCCTAATAGAAAATCTCCTAAACCAGAATTTGGATTTTCTTCCTTTATTAATATTTCTCCTTTAAGATTATATTGTTCCAAAAACAAGTGCCATAAAAGATTTAATGGAGTTTCATTACCGTAAAGTTTGAAAAAAATTGCAGAGAAAAGCTTTTGAGCTTCCTCCATACGATTGAGTTTATAAAGAACATAAATTAAAAAATCATAGGCATCCCCATTATCAGAGAAAAAGGCTAACTCTTCATATAAGCTTTTAATGGCTCTATCTATAGAGCCCAATTGAAAATAAGCATATCCAATCTTCTTACGAATATCTCGAATTTTAGGATTTTCCAAAAGTATTTTATTGTAATAATTAATTGCCACTCCATATTCCATCATATCAAGTAATAAATCTGCTTTCTCAAGAGTATCTTTCTGTTCTGAAAAAAGAAGAGAATTAATATTAAGCAAGCAAATTAGAATTAATATTGGAAGTATTTTTTTCATTTTTTATTTTCTTTTTTAGATTCTCAATTTTCTTACGAATTTCTTCTTGAGCTGGATTTATCTCTAAGGATTTTTCCCAAGCTCTAAGAGCTTCTTCATAATTACCAAGGGCATAATAACACTCTGCAATTGAGTTTAAAATCTGATAATTTGCTCCTTTATGTGAAATGAATTTCTGATAATAGGAAATTGCTTGTTTGTATCCTTCTAATCTCTGTAAGGCTCTTCCTAAAATTGTATAGAGTTTGTAATTTCTAATTGGTTGCTTAAGAAAAGGTGTGAGTATCTCTTTTTTATCCGTGACAAAAACTTCGACTACTACTAATTCAACTAAAACTTCATGAGTTGGTTTAAATATTTTGTCTTTTTCTTGAGAACTATAAGGGATTGATAATAAAGAAAATAGAATGAATATAAAAATAAAGTTTTTTCTCATTTTTTATTTAAATCTATTTCTATATAAATATAATGTTTAAAATATAAAAAGTTGTCATAAAAATGTAAAAAAAATGTAAAAATTTTGTAAAAATTTAATTTATTTTCATTATACGGTATATTGCAAAAGTTCAAAAACATATTGGACTTCCTTGAGGGAAAAGGAAAGGATTAAAATTGCGTCAGATCTATCTTAGGAGTTATTTTCGTGGTTATAATTGGCTTATGAGGTATATACATGATGTAGAGAATCATCCTCAAAGGGATGTAATTGAAG
>Ga0209426_1001197_pt1 | contig 17695 bp, 7 predicted proteins | sample Deesub1362B_J571_FD_187697 | JGI IMG/M metagenome (GOLD analysis project Ga0209426, IMG submission 187697) | Deep oceanic, basalt-hosted subsurface ecosystem from Juan de Fuca Ridge flank, Pacific Ocean, CORK Borehole 1362B_J2.571 (SPAdes)... ...
GTTGTCGTCGCCGTTCACGTTGGTGTCCGGGTTCGCCGTGGTGGGTGTGTCGGCGCTGCTGGCGTAGTTCGGCGGCGGGATCACCTCGACGACGTAGGTCCCCGAGACCAGGCCGGTAAAGGTGTAATAGCCAGACGCGTCGGTGGTGGTGGTCATCAGGAGCGTCGTGCCGGTCCCGTCGTAGAGACGGACCTCGACGCCCGGCGCGCCGACCTCCCCGGCGTCCAGATACCCGTCGTTGTTGGCATCGTACCACACCTGGTCGCCCAAACTCAGCCGGTAGAAGCCGAAGTCGATGGTGAGGTTGGAGTTGGCGTCGGTGTCGCCGTCGTTGATCGGCTCGTCGCCCGGCGTGACGGTCACCGCGTCGGACGCCACGTACCCGCCCGCGCCCAGCACCCCGTACACGATGCCGTGGTCGCGCTCGTTCAGGTCGCTGTCGCCGGTGTAGACCGCCGTGCTGTTGATGTATCCCCCCAGGACCCCACCGGGGGCGAAGTTGGTCTGGGTGACGACCACCAGGTAGGTCTGCGTCGGCAGCAGGCTCGGATACAGCCGCGTGAACGTGTAGTACCCGCCCGCCGCCGTGGTGGTCGTGGAGATCAGTTGATCCACCCCTGGCGTGAAGAGGCCGTCGCCGTTGGTGTCCTGGTACAGTTCTATCGCCACGCCCGGCACGCCGACCTCGCCCGCGTCCAGCGTCCCGCTGTCGTCGGTGTCGTACCAGACCTGGTTGCCCAGCGAGACCAACTGCACTAGGCCGAAGTCGAACGTGTAGTCGTTGTCGGTGATCACCGGGGTGGTGACGATGAGATCGCCACCCACGGGCCGGCCGTCGGAATCCAACGCATCGTCCGTCCCCTGATCCGGCACCGTGTGCGCATACCCCTCCAGCGGCCCTCCGGGTCCGAAGTTGGCGGCGACCACCGTGATCGTGTAGACCTGACTCACCGGCACCGTGAACGTGTAGTACCCGTTCGCCGTCGTCGTCGTGGTGAAGACGCGGCCGTCGGGGTAGGTGAGGGTCACGGTGACCCCGCCGAAGCCGGTCGTGTCGTCCTGGATACCGTTGTGGTTCTCGTCGAACCAGACGTAGTTGCCCAGTTCGACCAGGTGGACGAAGCCGTAGTCCAGCGTCAGGTCCTCCGTGAAGGCCGGGGTCAACGTGGTGGTGATGGCGTACCCCAGCCCGCCGAAGGTCTGGGTGATGGACCCGTTGGAGTCGGTCGCCGGGGTCGCCGAGGAAGCCATATACACCGTCTGGGTGTAGTCGTACAGCGGCCCACCCACGTCGTAACTGGCGCTGGAGATGCGGACCGTGTAGGTCACCCCCAGCGGCAGGTACTCGAAGATGTAGGAGCCATCAGCCGCCGTGGTGGTGTAGGTGATGAACGCGCCGGTATCGGCGTCGAACAGTTCGACCACCACGCCGGAGATGCCGAACTCGCCCGGATGGCTCCCCTGGATGCCGTCGTAATCGAAGTCGTACCAGACGTAGTCGCCCAGCCGGCCCAGCGGCCAGGTGAGGACGTTGAGGTCGTCGGTGACGTACTCCCGCACGCCAGGCACCGTCTCGGTGAGGGAGGTGTTGCGCACGGTGACGACGTCCGTGAAGAGGCGGCCCGCGTAGATCGGCTCGCCGAGTTGCGCGGTGAAGGTCAGGACGACCGTGTTGTCCGGCGGCGGTGGCACGTCGAGGAAGGGGAGCGTCCAGGTGATGATCCGCCCGTCCGGTGCCAGGACGCCGCCGCTGCCGACGGCGACGACGGCGAGCCCTTCCGGCACCGCGTCGGTGACGACGAGGCTGTAGGCGGGGCTGTCGCCCTGGTTGACCACCGTGAGGGTGTAGAGCGCCGTCCAGGCGTCGGCCAGCACCCGCCCGACCTTCGAGACGCTCACCCGCGGCTCGCCGACGGTGGTGCTGACCACGTTGCTGGGGATGGGGCCGCCCTCGCGGTGCGTAAGCACCGCCATGTCGGTGATCACGTCGCCCGCGTTGGCATCCCCGGCCGGGCTGGGCCACTCGTGAGAGATGCGGGTGGTCACCGTGATCGTCGCCTGTGTCCCGTGTGGGATCGAGGCAAACGTCGCCGTCACCACCTGACCGGACCAGCCCACACTTCCACCGGTGCCACCGGCGGAGGAGACCCCCTCGATCCGCAGCCGGCTGTCCACCGTGTCGGTCACCACCGCGTCGTAGAGCGTCGCCGTGATCGGGGATTCCGGTACGGTGAGGGTGTAGGTGACCAGCGTGCCCAGCGTCGCCGTCGGCGGCGGGGAGAAGGCCACCGCCTTGAAGATGCCTGCGCCCACCGTGCGGACACTGGCGGAGTGGGAACCGCCGCTGTAGTCCCGGTCGATCTCCAGCGGCTGACTCTCCGCCTCCCAGTTGTCGTAGGCCAGGGCGGCCTGGTCCGAGAAGGTGACGTTGGCGGTGACGCCGTCCTCGACCTGCAGGACCACGGTCAGAGTGATGCCGGTGTGGTCCACCGGGTCGAAGGGAACCGTGGGGGTCAGGTGGTCAACGGCCCAGGTGAGGACACCGGTCGCGCCCACCCCCGGCCCCGCCACCACCGAGGCGGTGGGGTCGTCCGACGCCACCGTATAGGTGACCAGGCTCATCCCGCCGGGAAGTGCGTCGGTGATCACCAGGTCGTAGCCGGGGATGCGGCTCTGGTTGGAGACGACCAGGGTGTAGGTCACGGGATCGTTGGCCCCTACCAGGCAGCCGGCCTGCCCGAAGCGGGTGATGAGGATGTCGTCCACGTCGATGTCGCTGCCCTCCGTGGTGCGAATTTGAGTGAAGCCGCTGGCGTGGGTGTCGTCGATGACGTCGAAGATCAGGCTCCCGTCCACGTAGATCTGGATGCGGGACCCTTCGGCGCGGACTTCGAAGTGGTGCCAGGAACCAGCGCCGGGCGCACCGCCGACAGTAGCCAGAGATACAGTCCCAGGGAAACGGCGGAGACGAAAATCTGTGCTTCTCCACTCGAAGATGTAACTGTAAGAGTTCCAATCGTTCGTGGTGCGGAACACGATCCAGAAGTCGCCCTGATTGCCTGCCCGTTTGCGAGCCATCAGGCTGATGCTGAAGTCGGAAAGGACGGTGGTGTTCTGCATGTCGCCGCTGCTGGAGAGATGGACCCGACCGTCCTCAACGACGACGGAAGAGTTAATGGCCGACCAGTTCCCCAGTGTACCATCGTTGAAGTTGTCCTGAAGGATCGTGGCCCCGCACCCACGAGACGTCACGTAGGTCTTGCCGATGTGCAGGATCGGCTCCACCACGTCCACGTCCGCCGTGTCGGTGTAGACGTAGTCGCGGGTGTCGTCGGTGTAGGCCATCGTCAGCACGTTGGTCAAGCGAAGGCCGTCGTAGTTCGAGGGAACATCCTGGACGACGGCGGTGAGGACGCCGTTGATCTGAACCGTGCCGGGAAGGTCGCCCAGCGCCCAGACGACGTCGCCGGAGGCCAGGTGACCGGGGGTGACGGTGGGGGTGGAGGAGATAAGGGTGGTCGGACCGCCGCTGCTGCCGTCTCCATCGTAGGTGTAGGTGAGCACCGAACCGACGTACCCCAGGCCGATGGGGAGGGCGTCGGTGAGGACCACGTTCTCGTAGAGGGCGTCGGTGTCGGGCATGTAAGCGGTGAACGTAAAGACGGCAAGAGCACCGATGGTATCCGTCTGGACCGGCGGACCCTTGCGGAAGGTCTCCAGAAGAGTGAGATACGCCGTGTCGGTCCCGGAGGAGGCCACGCAGCCGGTGCCACAGTAGGTGGTGGCGGTGACCACGTTCCGGTTGGCCCCTACATCGATCAATTGTGCGCTCACGTAGGCGGTCCAGGTGCCGCCCGCAGGGATGGGGTTGGGCGCCCAGGTGATCACGTTGCCCGCTACAGTAGGCGGTGCGCCGTCGGAGCCGACGGTGGCGGTCACACCGACGTAGTTCCCCTCCACCACGTCGGTCACGAGCACGTTATAGGCGATACCGCTTCCCGTGTTGCGCACGGTGATCGTCCAGGTGATCCAATCCCCCACGTCGGCGGTCTGCTGCGTGGGCTGCTTATCCACCTGGAGGACCGGATAGAGGCGGGTGAGGGGGATGGACCGTGTGGTGGCGTAGGGGCCGGTGCTCGGGCAGACACTCACGTCATCATAATTCAAATCCAGCACCACCGACCCACTCCAATTGAGGCAGTCGCCGGTAAAAGCGTCATTACGCACGCGGATGACGATGGTGGTCGGTCCAGTCGGCAGGGCGCTGGTGGTCCAACGCCAGACGGCAGGGTTGTCGCCAGGAGAGGGAGTTACGTCAGCGGGGGCGCTGATGGAAAGGGTCTCGGAGTAGACCAGGCCCGCGGGCAAGGTGGCGGTGAGGACCCCGTTGTAGGCCGGAGTGCCCTGGTTATCCAGCGTGATGGTCAGCACGTCCTCACAGAGATGGACCCCCGTAGGCGCGACCCTCAGATCGGCGGTCCGGTAGACGGGCCGGGTGCGCAGGAGGGCCTGGGTCGTCTGCCAGGGGCTGCGGCATCCGGTGGGGCAGCCCCAACTGACGGCGGCGGCGTTGACCGTATCCACAGGATCGCAACCCTCGGGGGTGGAGACCACCGTGGAGACGGTCACGACAGCGGTGGCCCCCGGGGCGAGGGTGCCCAGCGACCAGGTGAGGGTGCCGGAACTGTCCGGCCCGGTGACCGGCGTGGTGGCGGTGACGAAGACCGCGTTCCAGGGAAGCGTGTCGGTCACCAGCACCTGGTAGGCCGTGCCCGCCGACGCGCCGTTCGTGACGGTGATCACCCAAAGGACAGACTCCCCCGGTTCGGCCAATACTAACCCGGTCAGCGGGCCTCCCGTTGAGACGTTCCGCCCCTGTTTCACAATAGTGAGGTCCGCCCGCTGCGCCTCCATCATATAGGTACTCTCCGCCGTCCGGTGGGGCGTCCCGCAGACGTCGTAGTAGTAAGCGTGGATGCGGAGCAGGCCACCCTCGTAGTCGCAGTCGGCGCGGACCCGGTAGCGGATGTAGACCGTCTCATCGGGGGACATCACGCGCAGCAGATCGCCCATGCCGAGGCCGCTGGTCGGCCCCCAGGTGAGGGTCTGCCCGGCGATCGAGGGGTCGGGCCCGGCCTGCCAGTTGACCTGGTCGGTGCTGTACTCGGTGGTGCCGGGAAGGTAGACCAGCCCAGAGGGCAGCACGTCCGTGATGGTGGCGCTGTAGACCGACATCAGGCCGGCGTTTTTGACCGTGACGGTCACCGTGCCGGTGGTGCAGACCTCGATGGGCGTGAGACCGACGTTGGTGTTGAGCATGATCGTCTCCGGCAGTTCGACCACGGAGGTCTTCGGCCCGGCGTACCGGCACATCTGGCCCTGACAGAACTGGTAGCCGCTGAACTGGTTGGTCAGGTCCTCACAGCCGACCACCTCGGCCACGAACCCCAGCGTGACCTGAGCGCCGGAGGGGACCTCGTCCAGCGTCCAGGTGACCCACCGGCCGCCGCTCACGACGGGCGTCACCCCGGCGACTGAGCCGCGTGTGGTGGTGATGGTAGAGGTGACGTACCGGAGGCCGGAGCCGAGGGTGTCGGTGAGGAGGACGTGGTGGGCTGTGCCGGCACCGGCGTTGATGAGCGTGAGCGTCCAGGTGACCCGGTCGGACTCGGCCCAGTGGAGTTCGGGGTACTTGGCGACGATGAGAGAGGGCGTGAGCGGCGGCGGATTGGCCCCGCCAGAGACATAGCACTGCTCGAAGTAATCCGCGTCGTCCTCACAGAGGCCCTCGTACCACGCCTCCACGGAGAGCGGGCCCGTGGCGTCGCAGCGGCGCTGGAGGTGGAGTTGGACCGTCGCCGTGGTCGCCGTGGCGAACTGGTCCCCGTAGAACCAGGTGTAACTCAGCGGCCCGGTGGTGGTGAAGGCGGGCGTCGCCCCGCCGAAGCCCAGCACCTCCACCACGGCGTAGTCGGTGGTGTTGAACCGCATCGCCACGTCGTAGGCCGGCGCCGCGTCCAGCCGGTCCAGCGTCAGCGTGACTGTGTACTCGGCGCACGGCTCGACGTTGGCGGGCGCGCCCAATACCCCCACCGCCATCTGCGGCGCGTCCACCGCCACGAAGACCCCCTCCTCCAACACGCCATCGTCGGCGCAGTAGGAGTTGCCGGTCACGCCCAGGTCCAGGTAGGACCAGTCATAGAAGCGCAGGTCGTCACACCCGGCCGGGGCGGTGATCCCGGTCCGATAGGTGACGACCATCGTCGCCCCGGGGACGGTGATGCCGCAGGTGGGCGAGATATTGGACAGGACCAACATCCCGTTGACCACCGTCTCCGAGAAGACGGCCGCGCAACTCTGACCGTTGCTGAGCCAGACCCCTGCGCTGCCGGGAACGTAGGTCTGGTGGGGGAGTTCGTCGGTGAAGACCATCCCCTGCCAGGTGGGGGTGACGGCAAAGGAGGAGGCGAAGACGTAGGTGTTGGTGTAGACGAAGCCGGTGCAGGTCTCGGCAGACGCGGGGGCCACCTGCTTGTCGCGGGAGGTTAGGTCGTTCTCACACTGGATATAGGTGGAGGCGGTGGCCTGGGCCGCGTGGTCGCAGTCCTGACAATCGGCCCCGCGTACCTCGACCGTGTTGACCGCCTGGGTACCGCAGTAGGTGCAGCCGGTGGTGTCGGTGATGGGGGACTGGAGCACCGGATAGAGGCGGGTGGTTGTCGTCCCCGGCACGAGCCAGGTGATGTACGTGGTGGTACCAATGGTGAAGACGGAGCCGCCGTCGGCGTCCAGGACCGACCAGCCGGGCGGCAGGGTGTCGGTGACGACGAGGCTGCCCAGGTTGGCCGCGTCCACCGTGATGACGGGGGAGACCACCTCTCCCAGGTAGATCTCGCCCGGCACGTTCTCCTTGCTGATGCTTAGAGAGGGAACGCTCCCCACCAACTGCCAACTCTCCTGCCGCACGGGCAGGACATAGGGGTTGCCGCAGTCGTCCTCAAACTCCAATTGAAAGTCGAAGGAGCCTCCATAGGCGCTCAAACCGCACGGGTCGGGGACGGTGAGTTCGCAGACCAGTTCGTAGTCGGTCGATCCGGTGATGTCCGGCAGGGTGAAGCCGAGGCCGGGGGTGTAGGCCGCGCCGGGGGAGAGGACGGTGACGGAGAAGGGGCTCATATCGGCGCGCAGAAGCACGTCGTGGGCGGTCCCGGCCCCGCTGTTGTTGACCGTGATGGTGAAGATCTCACTGCCCGTGCAGTAGTCCACGTCGAAGGGCGGCGTGGAGTAGTCGAGGAACGGCACATCCAGCCGCAGGTCCACGTTGGCCTTGGCCCACAGTTGCTGGCACTGTCCCGAGGGGCATCCCCAGGTGGCCGTGACCACGTCGCCCAGGTCGACACAGGCGTCCACGCGGGCCACCACGGGGAAGGTGAGCACGCTGTCGGGGGCGAGAGAGGGGGTGTAGGCGGAGGTCTGCCCGGCGACGAAGGTCAGCCCCGACCCCAGCACGTCGGTCACGACCACGTTGTCCACCCGCCCGTAGCCTGAGTTGCGGACGATCACCGTCCAGGTGACCAGATCGCCCACCCCGGCGGGGACGACGGCCGGCTCCTTGCGCACGGTGATCGCGCCGGGGTCGACGGCGAAGTCGGTGATCTTGACGATGGGGGCCGCGCCGTCCTGAGTGAGGGTGACGATGTTCTGGCCGGAGACCGCGTCGCAGGTGGCGGAGAAGACGGCGTGCCGGGTGATGGTCTCGTTGGGGCCGACGGTGCCCACGTTGAAGATTCGCTGCGTGGGGACGAAGCCCGCGGGCATCGTGCTGGTGATGACGACGCCGGTGGTGGTGATGGCGTCGTTGGTGGCGACGATGGTGAAGGTGACCCGGTCACAGTTGTTGATGGCTGTGTCCGGACCGTAGACGGCGACGGCGTCGGGGTAGATGGTGTGATGGGACGCGGGTTGGGAACCGAGAGTTGGGGATCGCAAATTGGGGGTTACGGATTGTGAGTCGTGAGTGGTGGGTTGCGGGTTACCGAACCAGACGGGAAGGGCAGCCCCAGGAGCATAGGCCGGAGACGGGGAGCCTGTGGACCCTCCCTCGGCGGGGGCAACGGGAGGGGCATCGGAATGGAACCAGCCCGGAACGGCTGTGGACACCGCTCCCCCCTGAGCAAGGGGGTCGAACCATCCAGGCAGAATCGTTGGGGGAGGAGGGGGAGGAGAAGGAGGAACAGAAGCACCCGCCCCCACAGACACGGCGAAGTTGGAAAACAGATATAAGGCCGTCAAGGCAACGCTCAACGCCTTGCGCATTTCTCCTCCTTAAGAACCTGCTGGACCCTAAGCGCGACGGTGGTGTGCCCGGCTCAGGGCCAGGATAGCGACCAGTAGGATCGCCCCACCGGTCACGAAGAGAGGAAACGACCATCCACCGGCTCCTCCAGTTTCGGGCAACAGCGGAGGGGGTGTGGGTGTGGAGGTAACCGTGGCGACCGGGGGGGGAGGAGAAATGGGGGTATGCGTGGACGTCGGAGTTGGAGTAAAGGTGGGAGTCTGCGTAGGCGTTGGGGTGGGGGTAAACCCGGCAGCCGCCGGGGAGGGGAACTGGATCCAACCGAGCAGCGTGAGTCCTACAATGAGAAGCAAAAGCGGATAGTAGAACCGACGACCGCCCGAACCCAACAGGAAAAGCCCGCCCTGCCCTCTCCGTTCAACGGAATCAGGGGAAAAGTCCATCGACGCCCTCGCTCCTTTCTGGGCCGTTGTGGCGAGTCCGCGCCCTGTGTAACCCTCGTTGCAAAACCGGCAGGTGCCCTCATATTATGAGGAAGTTACATCTTCATTTTACCGCATTTGGAGGGGAACGCAACCCCCAACACCGGGGTAGTCTGTAACCGTTTGGCAGGCGCCCGACGACTCAGGTCGCGGAGTCCCAAGCAGCAAAGCCCGGTCTTCGCCGGGCCACCCTCGCCGAACGGATCAGAGCCGCCGAGGGGTGACCTCGCCATCTGCATTTGGAGAGCCCTGGGGGAGGGGGGAACGGTCTGGTAGGAGGGTGAGACAACGAACCCGCAACGGATCAACGAATCGAAGGCCTCTCCCCCTTCGTTAGTCCGTTGCGATGCGATACAAGCCGTTGTCGCCCGGCCTCGGGACTACTCAGTCCTCTCGGCGGAGGTCCGCTTCAATTGGGCCTCCAGCACCTCAATCTCTCGCTCCAATCGGCGCTGCCGCGCCCAGATCGAGACCACCAGCACAAAGGTCAATCCCCAGAAGACACCGTATGCAGCCACCAGGTAAACGGGCATCGCTCTACCCCTCCTCAAGACAGTCTTCCGCGTCGCGGATCCTGTGAGATCTGTAAACGCAAGCGGTCCACCGTATCGGCCGCGCGCTCCAGGCGGATCCGACTGCGAAGCAAGGTCACGTACAAGAGCGTGAAAGCACCCAGGGAGGCCAACAGCGTGTGGATCATTCGGGGCGTGATCGCCATTCCCTCCCCGCCGGTCAGGATATCCGGGTGAATGGTCCGCCACCAGCGGATGGCGAACCAGGAGAGGGGGACCGTGACGAAGGCGATGATGCCGTAGACAGCGGCGAACCGAGCCCGGCGCTCCGGCGACTCGATCGCCCCGCGCAGCATCCCGTAGGCCAGGTAGATGAGCAACTGGAGCGCGGAGATCGTCAGGCGCGGCTCCCAGGTCCAGTAGGTGCCCCACACCGGTCGCGCCCAGAGGGAGCCGGTGATGACCGTCATCGTGATAAAGGTCAGCCCCACCTCCACCGAGGAGAGGGCCAGGATGTCCCATCGCCGTCCTCCTCGGAGCAGGTAGATGATCCCAGCCAGGCAGGTGATAAAGAAAGCGAAGAAGCCGACCCAGGCCGAGGCGACGTGGAAGTAGAAGATCCGCTGGACCTCCCCCATCGTCACTTCGCGGGGCGCGTAGAAGAAGACCATCCAGAGCGCAGCGAACACGGCCACCGCGCTGAGAAGGACCAGGATAAGCCCTACCGTGTCTTTCCTCTCCATACCTCCTCCTTAACGGACCAAAACGACCGCCCGGCTACTCCTCCAGCACGTAGTCGAACGTGAGCACGGAGACGGCCACGATCACCAGATCGTAAACGACCAGCAGGCGGATCCAGGAGGCGACGTCGGAGAGCGCGCCTCCCTCCACGAGCCCCCCTGTGGCCTGGACGGCGGCGATGAGGGCAGGAAAGGCGAGAGGGAGCAGAAGGACGGGCAGCATCACCTCCCGTGCCCGCGTGTTGACGGCGATAGCCGCCAGGAGCGTGCCCACCGCCGCGTAACCGACGGTCCCCAGGGCCGTCACCAAGAAGACCTCTGGGCGCAGGAGGGGAGCGTCGAACAGCCCGGCGAAGAGGGGAAGGAGGACGATCTCCACCAGGACGATGAAGAGCAGATTCCCCAGCGCTTTGCCCAGGAAGATGGCGCTCCGGTCGACCGGCGCCAGCAGCAACCCCTCAATACAGCCGGTCTGCTGCTCCCGTGCCATCGAACGGCTTAGCCCCAACGTCCCAGCGAAGGCGGCGGTGGCCCAGAGGACGCCGGGCGCGGCTGCCTCCGCCATCTCCCCCCGCAGGTCCAGGGCGAAACTGAAGACGAACAGCGCCAGCAGGGAGAAGACCAGCATCGCGCTGAGGATCTCCCGGGTATGCAGTTCCGCCACCGCGTCCTTCCAGGCGATCGTCAACACAACCTCCAGGAATCGCAAACGGGCCTCCTTAGCAGCACCAGTTAGAGGATCAACAACTCCCGCGGGAACGTGGTCAGGCTCTCCGCGCCGGTGGGAGTGATGAGCACGTCGTCCTCGATCCGCACGCCCCCCTGCCCCGGCAGGTAGATCCCCGGCTCGACGGTGAAGGTCATCCCCGGTCGCAGCGGCTCCGGATTGCCCGCCACGATGTACGGCGGCTCGTGCACCTCTAGCCCCAGGCCGTGCCCGGTGCGGTGAATGAAGTACTCGCCGTAGCCCGCCGCTTCGATCACCTCACGGGCCGCCCGATCCACCTCCTCCGCCGCCACGTCGGGTCCTGCCGTTCCCCGTCCCGCCGCATTGGCCTCCCTCACCACCTCATAAACCTGAACCATCTCCTCCGGCAGTCTGCCCAGCGCGACGGTGCGGGTGATGTCGGAGGCGTAACCGCCCACCACGGCCCCACAGTCGATGACGATCGGCTCGCCGGCGCGGATCGGTCGATCGGAGGGACGGGCGTGGGGGGAAGCGCTGTTGGGACCAGCGACGACGATCGGCTCGAAGGGGACCCCCTCCCCACCTGCGTGCAGGATCTCGACCATCAGGAGGCCAGCGACCTCCCGTTCCGTCATCCCGACCTCGATCTGGTCCAGTGTGGCGTTGAGCGCCGTCTCCACCACCTCCACCGCCCGACGCATCTGGGCCACCTCCCGCGCGTCCTTGCACGCCCGCAGAGTGGAGAAAACTTCGTCGGTCGGGACCAACTCACAGCCGGGGGCATACCGCTCCAGATAGCGGGCCTCCAGCAGCCGCATCCGCAACCCCTCCACGCCGATCCGTGCCTCGGCCAGTTCCAGCGCCACGCTGACCTGGTGGAAGGCCAGCGCGGGCCCTTCCTCGTCGGTGTAGGGGAACGAGTCGAGGGCGCAAAGGGCCGTCTCCAATTTCGGCACCTCCAACGCCGGGAGGAGAATAGCCGGAGGTGCGTCCACGGGAAAGAACGCCAGCACCGGTCGCTCACTGAGATGGAAGGAGAGACCCGTGAGGTACAAGAGGTTCGCCCCGGGCACCAGCGCCACGCAATCGAGGCCGTTCTGGACCGCTCTTTCTTGCAGCCGTCGAAGCCGTTCCACCGTCATCGGGGCGATTATATCCGGTTTCCCTCCGGTGGGCAACCCCTCTCCCTGGGTTCGGGCAAGAGTTCGGACATATCCTATGCCGCCCCGCCGTAAACAGGCGGGGTCAGCAGGCAGACAATCGTTCTTCACTTCGGAAGCCCAGAGGACACGGAGTTCTCCCCTAACTGACGCTCCTCCGTGCCCTCCGGGCCCCTGTGGCGCTCCCTTCGGGAAGCCACGTCCGAATCATGTCCAAACCTCAGCCATCGACTGGCGCAAAACCCTGTCTGGCAGTATAATTTGACACGCGTTATTCCCGGGTCCAGCCAGGCATATGAACTCACAGTTGCTCTCACCCCACATCCCACGCTGGTTGCTACACCACCTGGACGCCCCAGCCGCCCCGATCCGGCCCGGACAGAAGTACTCGTTTGAGGCCGCCGTCCTCTGGGCCGATGTCGTAGGTTCAACGCCGCTGGCAGAGCGGCTGACCGAAAAAGGGCTCCATGGCATCGAAGCCTTGAACAAAGTCCTGAACGGTGTGCTGGGCACGCTGGTGGAGATCACCCATGCCTTCGGCGGGGATGTCCTCCATTTCATCGGCGACGCGATCGTCTGTATGTGGCCTATAGAGGAGGCAACGAGGCCGGAGGCGAGGCGGCAGACCGTGCTCCGCGCCTGCGCCGCCGCGTTCGAGATGCAGTCGACCATCATCAAGATGCCCCCTATGGGCACCCCGCTCGGTCCGACGAGGCCGGCCGTTCGGCTGGGCGTTGGATATGGCCCGGCGATGCTCTACATCCTGGGCGAAGACCCCTACCTCTGGCTGCTGGATGGGCCAGCCGTGCGGGAGGCCCTCCAGGCCCGCAACCAGGCAGCCCCCAATCAGATCCGTCTCGCCCCTGGCGTCAGCGAGTTGCTGGGCGAGCCGCCCTCCGCGAGATGGGATCCCGACCTGCTCCGCGCGCATCCCCCCCAACCTCTTCAACAACCGACGAGCCCTTCCCCCGCGAACGAAGAGCAACTACGCCGTTTCATCCACCCCTTGCTGATCCAGCGAGTGCTGAGCGAGGTGGAGGAGTTCGCAGCGGAGTACCGCCTCGTCGTGCCCGTCTTCGCCCGCTGGATTCCCCCCCAGAGGGCGGGTGATGACGGATGGCTCAATCGGTGGATCCGCACCGTCCAATCGAACGTGGCCCAGTTTGGGGGATGGCTGGACAACCCGGTCGTGGACTCGGAGGGATATACCCTCCTGATCACCTTCGGCGCCCCCGTCGCCCACGGCGACGACACCCGCCGTGGGGTCGCCTGCGCTCTTGCACTACGGGAAGCCGCCCTCTCCGGGGCCTCTCGCTTCCCCCTTCAGATCGGCATCTCGCGCGGACGGCTCTTCACCGGCGAGATCGGCAGCCCCATCCGTCACGCCTACACTCTGATCGGCGACGAGATCAACCTGGCCAGCCGGCTGGCGGAAAAGGCCAGACCCTGGGAGATCCTGACCTCTGCCGAGGTGCAGAACGCTGTGGCCTCCCACTTCGCCTTCCGCAGGGTCGGGGAAACGATCCTCCGCGGCAGACACCAACCGGTGCTCACCTTCGCCGTGCTGGGAAGCCTGAGACCACGCCCCCCTCTGATCCGCCAGTACCTGGCGCGGAGAGAGCGGCTGGTCAACCGGGAGCAAGAGATAGGGGTTCTTCGATCCCTCATCGATCGCGCTCTGAACGGCCAGACACAGGTCCTGACCGTCGAGGGGGAGCCCGGCATCGGAAAGTCGATGATAGCCTCAGAACTGGTCCGCCTGTGGACCGGTCAGGGCGGCCTGGCCCTGGGAGGGGAATGCATCCCCTTCGCCCGGGAATCCCCATACCGACCGTGGCGATGGATCATCTCCAGCCTGTGCGGAATCACGGGGGAGATGGACCCGAACGAGCAACTTCAGGCACTCCAACGCATCCTGGAGAGAATCCCCTTCAGCGAGGAGGCGGGAGCGAAAGAACAGTGGCCGCTCCGCCTCCCCCTGCTCGCAGAGGTCCTAGGCCTCAAGGTGGAGGACAACGAACTGACCCTGGGAATGCGCGGACGGGTGCGCCGGGACAACATCTTCGCCACCGTTCAGGCGTTGATCCAAACCCAGGCGGAGAAGACCCCCCTCCTGATCCTGATCGAGGACGCACAATGGGCTGACGATCTTTCTCTGCAACTGGCCGCCCATATCGGCCGCAACCTGAGGGAATCCCCCCTCCTTCTGGTCCTGGTCCACCGTCCCCTCCCGTTCCCTCCTCCTGCTCCCTGGAGGGAGATCAAGAGCCTGGAACACCACACCGGCCTCCTCCTCGGTGAACTGACGCCGGATGCCGTCCAATCGATCGTGCAGGACCGGCTGGGCGGAGCACGCGTCCCCACCGACCTCACCTCCCTGATCTTCGACCGCACGCAGGGCCACCCCTTCTTCACCGAGGAACTGGTCCATATGTTCCAAGACGTCGGAGGGATCAGGGTGCGGAAAGGGGACATCGTCCTGGACCGGCAGCGGATCCACCACATCCGCATTCCGGACACGATCGCGGGGGTCATCCAGGCCCGGGTGGACCAACTGGACGAGGAGTGTAGGCTCACGCTGAAGGTAGCCAGCGTGCTGGGCCTCGTCTTCTCCCGGCAGGCCCTCCACGACATACATCCCACCTCCCCCGACGAAGAGAGACTGGACCGCCAGCTGGAGTCGCTGCAACGCTGGAATTTGATCCGGGTCGAAGAAGAGATTCCGGAACCCGTGTACGCCTTCCGCCATGCCCTCACCCGGCAGGTGGTCTACGAGAGCCTGCCGTTATCCCAGCGACGCCAGTTGCACGAGGCCGTGGCCGGCTGGTACGAACGGCGCTACGCGACCAACTTAGAGCCGTACTATTCCCTGCTTGCCTACCACTACGGTCAGGCTGGCAAACGGGAGAAAGAACTCCATTACCTCTTACAGGCCGCCGAGCATGTCTCTAGAGCCCACGCTCTGGAAGAGGCGACAGCCCTCTACGAGCGGGCCCTTAAACTCCTGGATCCCGAAAAGGACCCGCTTCAAACGGCAAATGTGCTAATGAACCTGGCACGGGGGGTCCACTATCTGGGCCAATACACGCGCGGGGAGGTCCACCTCCAAGAAGCACTGGCCCTCTACGAGATAGCGGGAGACCGGCGCGGCATCGCCGAGGCCTGCTTCGAGATCGCCGACCGGTTGGCTGTGAAGGACCTGGAGGCCGCTTTCCGCTACGTCGAGCGGGGGTTAGAGGCCGTGCGCAACCTGCCGGACGCCCAGAAACTCCTCATCAGTGGGTACACCCGCATCGCCCAACTGGAACGGAACCAGGGTCGCTACCAGGAGGCAAAACAGGCTCTCCAACGCGCGTTGAGATTGGCGGAGAGTATAGAACATGCAGACGGATTGCGACAGTGCTATCGCGCGCTGTCGCTCCACCACTACAGCCGCGGCGAGTACCGCAAGGCGTTGGAAGCTGGTGCAAAGGCCCTACACTACTCGAAGGTCTCCGACGCCCCGATCGAGTACCGGGTAATCGCACTGAACAACCAGGCCTGCTTCGCCCAGGAGGTGGGAGACATCGAGACGGCTCTGGAGATGGCCCAGGAAGGACTGACGCTAGCCCGACGGGCGGGGATCATCAGCGAGCAAGTCATTCTCGCCTCCACCCTGGCCGGTATCTACAACCACATCGGCGACTGGGAGGCAGCGGAGAAGGCCCTGGAAGAGGGTTGGCAACTGCTGTGGCACTCCCCCCACCCCTACCACGAGGTCGCTCTGCTGTGGGAAGGAGGGAGAACAGCCTACGGGCGCGGCGATTGGGACGAGGCGATCAGCCGCTGGGCCCGGGGAGAGGAACTCTCCCGCTCCGGAGCCCAGCAGTTGTACAACGCCTGGCTGTGTGCCTGTTTGGCGAAGGCGTGGGTCCAGAAAGGGGACCTGGAAAAGGCGCAGGAGTGGGCGAAGGAAGCGCGGGAACGGGCAGAGGCAAGGCAGCAAAAGGGCGTGCTCCTCATCGCCTGGCGGTCCCAGGGGATCATCGAACGGGCGAGAGGGAACTGGGAGGCCGGCATAGAAGCGTTCCAGAAGTCGCTCCAACTGGCCCGTGAGGTGCGCGATGACGTCCAGGCTGCCCGCACGCTCTTGGAATACGGCCACCTTCTCCTGGACGCCGGCCGGACGGAGGAAGCCCTAAGGATGCTTCGGCAAGCGGAGGAGCAGGCCCGGAGCCTGCAACTCTACCCGGTCGTCCAGGCCGCCCGCACCCTTATCCAGCGGTCCCAACAGGCGGTGTAAGCGACAGGAATCGACGAAGGTACTCGTCGAACCCCTCCGGGCAGGCCTCGCTATACCGCAGGACCTCTGCCCCATCCACTGGATAGCGGGGAAAACAGGAGGTCGGCCAGGCCCCACCGGGAGCCTCGACCACGCCATCGACGACGATCCCGCTGATGTCGATCGGCCCAGAGAGGCGATCGACCACCTCCTCCGCTGTGACGATCGCTCGCTCCGCCACCAGCAACAACTCCCGATCCACCGCCAGGTTCCCGCCGAGGACGGCGTTTCCCTCCCGATCGGCCCGCAAGGCGTGGACCACGGCCAGATCGCATCCGATGGCGGGGAAAGCGACCACCTCCTCACCGGTATACGGGTCCTCGATCACCCGCACGTCCGGCCGCACCTTCAGCAGGTCCGTCCCCAGCCACCCTTGTCCGGGCATAAAGCCCACCCCTGCCAGCCGCGCGCGCAGGCCGAACGCCAGGCTGGCCTCCGTCTCCTCCACCACCTCCAGGTCGCCGCGACCGGCCATCTGAGTGAACATCGGGGCCAGCCCAAACGCCTCCAGGCCGAAGTAGCAGGCTCGCACCCGGCGGACCAGGCCTGCGCCGACCAGCAGGTCAGACTCGAACGAAGCGGTAAAGGCCAGCAGCGTCAGGTCCCGAGGAGGCGAGTCCCTCCGCAACAACGCCCGCACGAAGGCCACGGGCCGCCGGTAGAGGATCATCCCTCCCAGCGCCAGCACCGCCCCGTCCTCCACCAGGGCAGCGGCCTCCTCCAGGGATATCCGCTTGTCGATCATCTGCCCTCCTGCTCCTCCAGCAGGCGCGCCACCAGCGGCCCCACCTCCAGCACGTCCTTCACGACGAAGTCCACCCCTTCCTCTGGCTTCCCGTCCACCAACACGGTCGTCATCCCCAACTGCTTCGCCGGCCGGAGGTTCATCGGTCGATCGTCCACCAGAATGCAGGCGGTCCCCGGAACCCCGAGCCGCCTCAACACCCACCGGTAGGACTCCAGGTCGGGCTTGCTCCGCAGGCCGACCTCCCGAATGCCGATCACGTCCTCGAACCGGTCCGCCACCCCCAGAGCCTGAAGGACCCGCCAAGCGTGCTCGGCCGTGGCGTTGGTGAAGACCACCTTGCGTAGCGGGATACCGTCCAGCATCCGCGCCAGGGCCGGGTTGGGCCGGAGCCATCGCTCCACCGGAACGTCGTGGACGTAGGCCAGGTAGGCGTCGGCGTCTACCTTCCCCTCGGCCAGCAGGCCAGCCAGCGTGGTGCCGTATCGCCGCAGGTAGGCCCGCCGGAGCGCGGCCGCTTCCTCCGGCGGGAGGCGCAGGCTCTCCTGCGGGCGCGGGGGAGCGTCGGCGACCCCGAGCTGCTGACGGCATTCGAGTCGCTCGCCGACGAGGTGCGCTACCCGACCGCGATCGCGCAGGCCGATGTGCGCGAGATCAAGCGCATCAAGGCGCGGGTCGAGGCGGAGCGGCTGCCGCAGGGCGCCGCTTCATCCAGGCATCTGAAGCTGGGCCGCGGGTCGCTCAGCGACGT
>Ga0209426_1001198_pt1 | contig 17685 bp, 11 predicted proteins | sample Deesub1362B_J571_FD_187697 | JGI IMG/M metagenome (GOLD analysis project Ga0209426, IMG submission 187697) | Deep oceanic, basalt-hosted subsurface ecosystem from Juan de Fuca Ridge flank, Pacific Ocean, CORK Borehole 1362B_J2.571 (SPAdes)... ...
GGCGCGTATCCGCGCCGCGCCACCTCCCCCGCCGCGCGAGGGAGGAGACGCCGCCTTACGGCTGCTGGGCTTCGATCACGGCGGTGTAGCTGGCGCCGTAGCCGTCGCCGGCCAGGGCTTGCGGCGGACCGCCGCGACCGCCTTCGCCGCCGGCCATCCCCGGCATCCCCGGCATGGCGCCCGGCGCGGGCGCGGGGCGGGGCCCCTCGGGCGGGCGGCCCGTCTCGCCCGTGCGCAGGCTGGCGCTGATCCACCACAGGCCCGCCTGCGGCAGGGTGACCTTGAAGGCCCCGTCCGGGCCGGTCTTGGTGGTGATCTCGCCGACGGGCTTGGTCGCCCAATGATCGTAGCCGCGCATCACCGTGACCTCGACGCCGGCGGCCGGTTTGCCGTTCAGCAGCAGCTGGAAGGTGGCCGGTTCGGTGGCGACGACGTCCGAGGGATGGGTCACGGGGACCATCTCCAGGTCCTTGCCGGTCGGCTTCAGGGCCTCGCGGGTCGGCTTGTCACGGGTAACGAAGGTCTCGTTGCGGCTGACATTGCGGATGGTCTTCAAGTCGGCGGCCCCGGCCGGAACCTGCTTGGCGAAGTCCTCGCCCGTTCCGCGGAAGCGCTTGACCTCGCCGTTCTCGGTCCAGCTGGCCATGACCATGGTCGAGACCGAGGCGACCTTCCAGGTGCCCGGCTTGTTGACCTGCACGTCGAAGGTCGAGCGGAACTTGCCCTGCGAACCGTTCTGGACCTGGTCGGCCGCGCCGTCGCTGGCGATCACCTGGATCGAGGTCAGGGCCAGCGGGCGCAGGTCGGGGAAATAGAGCTCGTCGGAGCTGGCGGCGTCGAACGTCACCCAGGCGTTGGAGCCCGAAAGCGTCGTGGTCGACGGCATCACCCAGTTGCGGGCCGCCTGGGCCGTGACCGGAGCGATGGCGGCCGCGCCCAGGGCGACGACGGCGAGCAGGCGGGTCTTGAGGCCCATGGCGCGGTCCTTCCTCACTTCACGGCGACGGTGACGGCGCCCAGCTCGGACGCGCCCTTGGCGGTGGCGGGCTTGCCGGGCTTGCCCCAGGTGAAGGGCACGCGGACGGTCTCGTGACCGCCGGCCTCGCGGGCGGCCTCGACCACCAGCACGTACTGGCCGGGCTTGAGATCCTTCAGCGGGGCCTTGGCGGCGCTGAACGTCACCTTCTGCGGACCCGGCGCGTGGGTGGCGCCGCTGATCCCGTCGGCCGGGAAGGTCATTTCGCGGCCGGCCTTGCGCCACCACTGGCGCATGTCCTTCAGCCACTTCTCGTGGTTGGGCTTGTACCAGACCGCCAAGGTCTGGGAGGGCGCGGCCGCGTCGGTCGGGTTCTCGATCCAGATCGACACGAAGGGCGCGTGGTACTCGGCCACCGTCAGGCGCGGGATGTCGAAATTGACCGAGAGGTCGGCGGCCGAGGCCGGGGCGGCGGCCCCCACGGCGGCGCCGGCGAAAGTCAGCAGGGAGATCGAACGCTTCACGGTGGCTGCCTCAAAGGTGGACGAACAGGATGACGAGGATGACGGGGATCACCAGCCCCAGCCCGACCAGCGGCCAGGTCAACGGGCGCGAGCGGGCGTGGAACTGCAGCAGGATCAGGCCGGTGATCGTGAAGACCACGCAGGCGCCCGCGAAGATGTCGATGAACCAGCCCCAGGCCTTGCCGGCGTTGCGGCCCTTGTGCAGGTCGTTGAGCAGGCTGATGGCGCCGCGTGTGGTCTTCTCGTGCTCGACGGCGCCAGTCGCGCGGTCGATCGAGACCCAGGCGTCGCCGCCGGGCCGGGCCAGGGCGATATAGACCTCGTCGGCCGACCACTCGCCGACCTGTCCGGCCACCTCGGCGCCGACGGCCTTGGACAGGAAGGGCTCGAACGGGGCGGGCAGGGGGCGCTTGCCGGTCTCCGGGCCCTTGGCCAGCAGGGCCTGAAGATCGGGCGGCAAGGTCGCCTTGCGGTCGACGACCACCGGCTTGGCCTCGATCTGGCTGGCGTGGTTTAGAGTGAAGCCGGTCACCGCGAACATTAGCATTCCGATCAGCGACACGGCCGCGCTGATCCAGTGCCACTGGTGCAGCTGCTTGAGCCAGAAGGAACGGCGGTGCTGGTCGGCGGCGGACTTCACGAGCGCTTTTTCACGAGAACCTCGGCGACGGAGGCTCGTCCATACTTGAGAACGAATTGCAATAGCAAGAGCGAAGGCAAAAACCTTTCGCTTCCGAGCGGGCCGTACTCGTAGGGATCGATTGTTGCGGGCCTATTGCGCGCCGGCGGGTCGGGCGGTCAAGGGGGCGCCGCGCGCCAGGGCGCCCAGCAGGGCCGAGGTCGCCACCGGCTTGCGCAGAACCGGGCCGCCGTCGACGTCGGGGTCCTGATAACCGGTCAGATAGACGAACGGGATCAGGCGGCGCGACAGCGCCCGCGCCACCGGCGTCACCGGCTGTCCGCCCAGATTGACGTCCAGCACGGCGCGATCGATCAGGGCCGCGTCCACCAGGTCCATCGCCTCGGCGATCGTGCCGACCGGACCGACCACCACGGCGCCGGCGGCGGTCAGCACCCGCGCCAGCTCCATGGCGACCAGGGCCTCGTCCTCGACCACCAGCACCCGCTGGTCGCGCAGCGCCGGAACGTCCTCGGTCGACAGTCCGGGCCGATAGGGCGGGGTGCTGTCGGCGGCGCGCGGGTGGGCGCCGCCCTGGATGAACAGGCTGGCCTCGAGCCCCTCGGGCCGCCAGTCGATCGCGACGCGCGAGCCGATCTGCTTGACGGCGCTCTGGATCAGCGTCGAGCCGAAGCCCCGCCGCGTGGGCGCGGCCACCGGCGCGCCGGTGGTCTCGCGCCAGACCAGAGTCAGGGTCTGGCCGTCCAGCCAACGCCAGGCCACGGTCAGGCGACCTTCGGGACGGGCCAGGGCCCCGTACTTGCTGGCGTTGGTGGCCAGTTCGTGAATGACCAGCGCCATCGACTGCGCCGCCTGGGCGTCGATCAGCACCGGCGGGCCCTCCAGAACCACGCGCTCGCCGCCGTCGGCGTCGTAGGGCTCCAGCTCCTGCCGCAGCAGGTCGCGCAGGTCGACGCCGCTCCAGCGGGCGGTCGACAACAGGCTGTGGGCGCGGGCCAGCGAGCCGATGCGGCCCGAAAGGGCCTGGACGTACTGCGCCTTGCTCTCGAAGGGCGTCAGCTGGGCCAGGGACTGGACGACCGCCAGCACGTTCTTGGCGCGGTGGTCGACCTCGCGGATCAAGAGGCGCTCGGTCTCGGCGGCGCGCGCCAGGGCCTGGTCGGAGCGGGCGCGCTGGCTGGCGCTCCAGATCAGCTCGGCGACGTCGGCGACGAAGGCGACATCGTCGGCCGAAAAGGCGCGGGGCGCGTCATGGGCGACGAACATGAAGGCCGACAGCGCGCCGGCCTTGACCAGCGAGATCGTCAGGAAGGACCGCACGCCGATGGCGGCGTAGGCCTCCAGCGCGTCCGGGTCGTTGGTGCGCGGGTCCAGGGCGACGTCGCCGACCGTCACCGTGCGGCCCGCGTGCATGTCGACGCTTATCGCCGGGCCAAAGTCGCCGAGCCGCAGTCGCCGGCCGCCCAGAAGCCCGACCCCGCTTCGCGGATCGCCGTCGTCGGCGATGATCTTGGTCATGTCGGGCTCGGGCAGCATCTCGCCATAGCCGGCGCGGCCGACGCCCAGTTGCGCGGTCAACAGACGGGCGGCGATCTGGGCGATGGCGATCGGATCGGGCTCGTCGCGCAGCGTCTGGCCCAGATCCAGAAGGACGGCCCGCCGACGCTCGCCCGCCAGGGCGCGCGCCATTTCCGCCTCGGCCGTCTTGCGGTCCGAGATGTCGGTGATCAGCGCGTAGTAGCCGAGGATCTCGCCCGTCGGCGCGACGTCGGGGACATAGCGCGCCTCGATATGGCGCACGCCCGCGCCCTTGTAGTCGACCTCGCCCTCGAAGGTCAGGCTCTCGCCGGCCATCGCGCGGGACACGTGCTGGCGGACACGGGCATAGGCGTCGTCGCCCAGCACCTCGCGCAGGGTCTTGCCCTCGATCTGCGAGCGGTCGACCCCGAACCAGTTCTCGTAGGCGCGATTGACGAAGCGATAGCGCTCGTCGCGATCGACATAGCTGATCAGGACCGGCACGGCGTCGGCCATCGCCGCGGAGAGGACGGAACGTCTCTCCGACGACGGGTTGCGCGACAGGGCTTGGTCGTCCTGGGACATGCGCGGGCGACGCTCGTTCCTCGAAAAAGGGAGAAAGCCAACCTGACACGCCGAGGTCGATCAGGCGGTGAGACAAACGGTCGCATAACCGGTTTTCACGTCCTGTGTGGCCGACTCAGGCGGCGTCGTCTTGTCGAAACGTGACGACCAGAACGTCGCGAACCGCCGGGGTCGACTCGTCGCGAGGTCGGATCGGCGTCACCCCGTGCAGCACGCGGCGATCGTCCAGGAAGACGGCGTCGCCCGGCGCGGTCAGGGTGAAGGCGCCAAGGCTGGTCCCGTCCGGCGCGTAGATGTCGGTGACGCCGCTCTCGACGTTCCGGCGATCCACCAGCATGACGATCACCCAGTCGACCCCGTCGCGGTGCGCGCCCTCGGGCGTGGGCAGGCCCGCCTCGCCGGCCTTGGCCTCGATGCGGAACTGATGCAGCTCGACGTGCCAGGGGGCGGCCGGCGAACCGAACAGCGACAGGCCGGCGGCGATCAGGCCTTGGGTCACCGGGTGGTCGGCGATGGCGTCGGTGACGGGCTCGAACCAGCGCTGCACGCCGCCGTTCAGCGGGTTGTAGTCGCGGCTCTGCCAATGCGGCTGGTGCGGCTTACGCGCGACCGCGCCGGGCCGGGCCGAGAACGCCGCGAACCGTCGCCGACGATAGCGGCCGCCGTCGGCCATGAAGGTGTCGAGGCCCAGGTCGTTCCAGCTGTCGGCGAAGGCCTTCCACTGGGCGATCGCTTCGTCGCCCAGCAGCGCCTTGGTCTCGTCGGCCTCGAAGCGGATGAAGCCGTCCGCCGCCAGCGTCTCGCGCGCGCTCAAGCGACCGCGTCCGGACGGAAGAACAGACCAAGCTTCAGGCTGGCGGCGATGCGCTCGGCCTTCTGGCCGACGATCGCGGCGCGCGGGGCGTCGAAGATCTCGACGCAGGTCTGGTGGAACAGGTTCAGCCAGGGTGTGAACAGGCCCTCGGTGAGCGCCTCGACCGATTGGTGCGCGACCATCGGCTGGCCCTTGTAGCGGCCGGAGGCGTTCAGCACCGACGACCAGAACGCCTTCAGCGTCGACAGGTGGGCGGGCCAGCCGTCCTCGCCGATCGCGGCCTCGAAGATCGGACCCAGGCGGTGGTGACGACGGACGCGGGCGTAGAAGGTCTCGACCAGGCGGTCGATCTCGTCGTCGGTGAACGTGGCGGCGTCGGCGCGGGCCAGGGCGCGGTCTGAAGCGGACATCGCCGCGATATGGGCTCTTCCGCTCCGGGACTGAACCCCGGGACGATCAAACTTGGCTTTCGATTGTTACTTAAGGGGGATCATTCCTCCCCCGCGACGCGGGGGAGGAGGTCCAGAGGGCCGGATAGAATCTTAGACCGAGCGAATTATACGTCTCCCCGGTGCTCATAAGCCCACATCTCGTCGAGATCAGCTTCAGCCTTGAGAAGGCACTGAATCGCCTCATGCTTCGCTTCAGCCAAAGTTGGCTTCCATCGCGGCCATGGGGGACTATAGCCGCCTGAGTGTCTCAATTCGGCGCGCCAGCGGCCTTTTGCGGGCGCTATGGCGATCGAGAAATCCTGAACTTGTGCTGTGACTCCACCATCGGGCTGCGGAACCCACCGCGCTTCTTCGAGAAGGCGTTCTCCCCGCGCTTTTTGGCGGCCCAGAAGTTCGAGGATGACTCGCATTTCGCCCGAAACGCGGACTTCTCCAGCAGCCATTCGTTGAATACTTCTAGAAATTGTTTCCGGGTTACGTTGGTCCCCAAGCTCCACCATTTTGGTGGCTAAACCTGCCGACCCTCCGGCAATCCTCCTAACGGAGTTGCGGAAATCAACGGCGGCGTCTTCCAAGGTTTGTTCTGATCGGTGAGGTAACTGAATATCCATCGCGCGCCATCCTCCGACATTATGTCGTGAATAATACGACATAATGTCGGATTGTCAATGTCGCAATGTCTGCCTCCTCAAGCGAAAGCGCGCAGCCACTATTAGGCTACGGCGCATCCGTCCGGCCCGCCCGTACAGACGGTCATTAAGGGCGCCGGAAAGCAGCCCCTTCTGAAGTCGTCTCAAACCACCGTCAGCGTGGCCTTCTTCAGGTCCACCGAGTTCGGACCCACGAAGATCGAGAAGTCGCCCGGCTCGACCACGCGCTTCATGTCGAGGTTCCACATCCACAGGTCCGACGGCTTGATCTCGAAGGTCACGGTCGTCCTGGCGCCGGGCGCCAGGGTCACGCGCTTGAAGTGCTTGAGCTCGAGCACCGGACGGGTCACCGAGGCGGCTTCGTCGTGGACATAGAGCTGCACCACCTCGTCGCCGGCTAGCTTGCCGGTGTTGGTCACGTCGACCTCGACCTTGACGCTTTCGCCCTGGCCGATCGTGGTCTTGGCCAGGCGCGGGGCCGAGATGTCGAAGGTGGTGTACGACAGGCCAAAGCCGAACGGATAGAGCGGCCGGGTGTCGCCGCCCAGATAGCCGCGACGGGCCGTGGGCTTTCTGTTGTAGAAGATCGGCAGCTGGCCGACGTCGCGGGCGATGCTGACCGGCAGCTTGCCGCCCGGATTGGCGCGGCCGAACAGGATGTCGGCGGCGGCGTGGCCGGTCTCCTGGCCCAGGTACCAGCCCTCGATGATGGCGTCGGCGCGCTCGGCCAGCAGGTTGATCGACAGCGGGCGGCCGTTCAGCAGGAAGACGATGGTCGGCTTGCCCAGGTCGAAGATCGCCTTGGCCAGGTCGTTCTGCTGACCGACGAGGTCCAGGCTCTCGCGGTCGCCCAGGTGGTTATCGGCCCAGGCCTCGCGGCTGGTCTGCTCGTTGTCGCCCAGCACCATGACCACGACATCGGCCTTCCTGGCGACCTCGACGGCCTCGGCGATCAGCTTGGCGTTCACCGCCGGGTCGGTGAAGTTGACCTTGTCCTGGGCCCAGACGCGCTGCTCGGTGATCCGCACGGCCTCAGCGTAGTCCAGCTGGAAGCCCTGGGCCTTGGCCTCGGCGGTCAGGCCCTCGAGGATCGACACCACGTGGCGCGGCGTGTCGGAATAGCCGCCGATCGGCGTGTTCTTGGCGTGGGTGCCCAGCAGCGCCAGGCGCTTGATCGTCTTGCCGTCCAGCGGCAGCGCGCCCTTCTGGTTCTTCAGCAGCACGACGGCCTTGCGGGCGGCCTCGCGGGCCAGGGCGACGGCGTCCGGCGTCGCGGTCTTGGCGTCGGCGGTCTTCTCGTCGCAGTAGGGGTTTTCGAACAGGCCCGCCTGGAACTTCATCTCCAGCACCCGGGCGACGGCGGCGTCGACCTCGAACTGGGGAATGCGGCCTTCCTTCACCAACTGCGGGATCAGGGCGTAGGCCTCGCCGTCCGGCAGCTCGACGTCGACGCCGGCGTGCAGGGCCATCACCGCCGTGTCGGCCAGCTTGTCGGTCAGCTTGTGGCGGGCGATCAGTTCCTTGATCGCGAAATAGTCGCTCTGGACCGAGCCCTTGTAGCCCCACTCCTCGCGCAGGACCTTGGTCAGCAGCCAGCGATTGGCGTGCGAGGGCACGCCGTCGATCTCGTTGTACGACGGCATGACGGCGCGCACCGGCAGCTCCTTCACCGCGCGCTCGAACGGCGGGAAGAAGTTCTCGCGCAGGGTGCGCTCGGCGATCTGGGCCGGACCGACATTGGTGCCGTTCTCGGGCTGGCCGTGGCCGGTCATGTGCTTGAGGGTGGCGAAGACCTTGTCCTTGGCCAGCGGCAGGGTCGTCCCCTGGAAGCCGCGAATGGCGGCCAGACCCATCTCGGCGCACAGGTGCGGGTCCTCGCCATAGGTCTCCTCGATGCGGCCCCAGCGCGGGTCGCGGGCCACGTCGACCACGGGGGCCAGGGCCATGTTCGAGCCCCGGGCGCGCATCTCGCGGGCGGCCACGGCGAAGACCTTCTCGGCCAGCTCGGGATCGAAGGTCGAGGCCAGACCGATGGCCTGCGGGAAGCTGGTCGCGTCGCGGGCGACATAGCCGTGCAGGGCTTCGTCGTGCATCAGCAGCGGGATGCCCAGGCGCGTCTTTTCGACGGCCCACTTCTGGGCGGCGTTGGTGTAGCGGGCGGTCTCCAGGGCGTCGCGGCCGACCGCGCCGTCATCGGCGCCGGCGGCGGCGTCGACCACGGTCGCGGGCTTCATGCCCTTGCGGTCGGTCGGGCGCGAGATCTGGCCCAGGCCGTTGGGGAAGTTCCTCGACGCTTCCTCGGCCGAGAACTCGCCGTTGGGGCCATGGATCTTGGCCTTGGTCAGCCAGATGCCCTGCAGCTGGGCGGCCTTTTCCTCCAGCGTCATCCGCGACAGCAGGTCTTGCACCCGCGCGTCGATGGGCTGGGCGGGATCCTTGTACAGCGGCTTGCCGCCGGCGCTCTTGGCGGCCTTGTCGGCGGCGCGGGCCAGGGCGGGCATGGCGGCGGCGGACAGGGCCGCGAGGCTCGCGCCGAACAGGCGGCGGGTGAGGGTGGCGGTCATCTGGTCGTTTCCCCCTTGGACCCGTCCGGGACAGGTCCTCGATTCACACTTGAAATCGCGATGGCGTCGTCGGCGGCTTCGAGACCGCGCTTGGCGCCACTATGGGGGTAGTTGTCTGACCACTCAAGACAGAAATGGTACCGGTCTCATTTAGCCGGCGCCGCGCTTGGGTCCGCGCCGGACTCCAGACGTGAAAAAGGACCCGCTCAGGAGGGGACGGGTCCTTTTGGTACGCGTTCAGGGGGAATGAACAGGCGGGAGATTGACACAAGTGTCCGCCGCCCGCCCTTGTCCAAATCGTCGCAGGTCGCGATGAGGTCGCGACCCGCCCGAACCGCTACTTGCGCGGCGTCAGGATGTCGCCGAGACGGTCCGGAGCGGTCGCGACGCGCTCCAGGCGCGGGTAGCGCAGGCCGCCGCGATAGTCGATCTTGACCGTCTTGTAGCGGCTTCCGTCCTTGATCAGCAGCTCGACCAGCGGGCCGTCGGCCTTGGCGGCGGCCTTGACCGCGGCCTTCAGCTTGTCGCCGTCATAGGCCTCGCCATTGACCGCCACCACGGTCAGGCCCTGGGTCAGGCCGGCGTTGAAGGCCGGGCCGCCCCACTGCACGTCGGTCAGCACGCCGTCGGCGCCCACCGACAGGCCCAGCGAATAGGCCAGGCTCGTGCCCTTCGAGCGGGCCTCGGCCGTCTTCATGAACTCGGTGGGCGTGTCGGTATAGACCAGCTTGTAGCCCCCGCGCTCCAGGCCATCCAGCGGAGCCTTGGGCTGGACCTCCTGGATGCGGGTCTTCAGGAAGGTCGCCCAGTCATAGGCGTAGACGCCGTTCAGCGCGGCGACCACGTCGTCGAAGGTGTAGGTCTTCTCGTTCCAGGCCCCGTTGTCGACGCCGAAGAAGGCCTTGGCGAAGTCGTCCAGCGACTTCTTGCCGCCGGTCTTCTCGCGGATCAGCGTGTCGGCGTCCAACCAGACCAGCTGGCCTTCGGAGTAGTAGTCTTCGCTGCGCTGCCAGCTGAGCCAGGACAACGGCTTGCGGTTAGCGATGATCGGGTCATTGGTGGTGTCCTGCACCGGACGCCAGTCGCGGCCGCGACGGTTGTCGTAGGTGGCGGCCGTGGCGGCGATGGCGTCCATCGCCTGCTGCTTGGTCAGGAGGCCCGAGCGGGCGGCCAGGACATAGCCCCAATACTGGGTCTGGCCCTCATAGACCCACATCATGCTGTCGCGCATCGGCACGTTCAGATTCGGGGTCCACAGGTCGGCGGCGCGGCGGAACTTGCCGTTCCACGAGTGGGTGTATTCGTGGGCCAAGAGGTCGCGGCCGACGAACTGCTTGTCCCATTCGTTGAAGTACTTGGGCGAGACGCCGTTTTCCGACGAGCGGTGGTGCTCCAGGCCGATGCCGCCCAGGTTCTCGGACATCGCGACCAGGAAGTCATAGTGGTCGTAGTGATGCGAGCCGTAGAGCTTGTAGGCCTGCTGGACGAGGTCCTTGTGGATCTGGATCTGCTCGGGCTTGGCCTCCAGGTTCTCGGCCTTGTCGGCGACCAGGTTCAGGCGCACCGGAACCGGGCCGGTGGGGTCCAGCTCGATCGACTTGAAGTACTTGCCGGCCATCATCGGCGAGTCGACCAGCACCTCGACGCTGGTCGGCTTGAAGGTCGTGACCTGGCCGTCGGTCTTGGCCGTCTCCAGGGCGGTGGCGAACTTCCAGCCTTCCGGCAACTTGACGCTGGCCTCGATCGGGATCTGGCGGGTGTAGTAGCCGGCCGGATACATCACGACCTGCAGCCATTGCAGGTTCAGCATCTCGGGCGTCACCTCGATGCGGCCGACCTTGCCGTTCACGGCGGTCAGGAACTGGTAGCTGAGCTTCAGCTCGGTCGTGCCGGCCGGGACGTCCACGTGGAAGGCGTGGACCTCGACCACGTCGCGCGTCCACGGGATGCGCTTGCCGTTGGCGGTGACCACCAGGCCGGCCAGCTTGTCCAGGTCGTTGCGCGGCGAGTGGCCGCCGGGCACCCACTGCGGATAGTAGAAGACGAAGTCGCCGGCCTTGTTGACCGGGATCGTCGTCGTGACGTTCCAGATCTTGCGGTCCAGGTCCGTGGCGTCGACGGCGATCTTCAGCGGGCCGACATAGGGCACGTCGCGCGGAGCGGCGATCGCCGGGGTGGGCGGCGCCGACTCCGGAAGAGGGACGCTCTGGGCCAGAGCGGCGGTGGCGGCGAGAGACAGGACCGAGACCGAGAAGAACAGCGCTTTCACGAAACACCCCAATGCGGCGCGCGGGTTCGCGTCCCGCGACGAGAAGTCGGGATGTTTGTGGCGTCATCTCGCGCTTGTCGAGGACAAGTTGGCCTTGGAGCGCGGAAGGTTGGTGATCGGACGGGTTTCGTTTCGGGCCTGAAACGAAGCGGCGTTCCGGTAACGCGAAAGCGAGGCTCCCCCGCGACGCGGAGGAGCCTTTGGCCTTCCTTAGAGCGTGATAGCCGAAAGTGTGAGCGGTTTCGGCGGTTATCACGCTCTAAATGTTTGATTTAGAGCCTTATTTTTCCGCTCGAATGATTCCATTCGAGCGGATAAGGCTCTAGCCCAGCGGCGACAGCGGGACGGTCGAGGTCGGGGTTTCGGCGCCGCGATCGACGCGCAGGTTGTTCTGCACGTTGCCCACGCCGGTGACGCTCTCGGCCAGGGCCTCGGCGCGCTTCTTGTCCTCGCGCGATCGGACCGCGCCCGAGAGAGTGACGTCGCCGTCGGCGACGGCGATCTCGATGTTCTCGGCGTTCAGCCAGCTGTCGTCGGTCAGGCGGTCGGCGATGTCCTCGCGGATGCGCTCGTCTGAGCGGCGATAGCCCTTGGGCCCCCGGCCGCGATGCTCGCCGTCGGCCTCGCGGCGATGCAGGGCGTCGCGATCGCCCATCCACGAGGAGACCTCGTCGCGGGCCCGGTCGAACCAGGTGCGCTCTTCATGGCGCGGCCCTCGATCGCGGGCGAAGACGCGATAGGGGTTGTAGTCGCCATAGGCGCCGTCGCGGCCCTGGCGGTCGCGGTCATGCCGGTCGAAATAGCGTTCGTCGCCATAGTCGGCCACGCGGCTGGAATAGCCGCTGGCGCCATAGTCGCCGGTCGCCTGTCCGAAGTCATGCCCGCCGACGCGGCCATAGTCCCCCGGCTGGGCGTAGCCGGTCGCGCCCGCGCCATAGTCGGCGCCCGAGCGCGTGCGGCCATAGCCGATGTCGCCGCCGGCCTGGGCCGCGCGCAGGAACTCGCCGCCGTGGCGACGGCCCCGATGGCCGGGATCGGCGCGATAGCCGCCTTCGCCCCGATAGCTGTTGTCATAGGCCGGGTCCCGACGCCGCCCGGCGTCGTAGCCATAGCCCCGCTGACGGTCGAAATCGTCGTCCGGTTCGACGTCGAAGCGGCCTTCGCGATCATTCCAGCGTTGTGGCATGGGTCTTCTCCCGTGGCGTTCTGAGGGTTTTCCGGCGCGTCGCGGCGCTCGGGCTCAGAACGGGGAGGGCGAAGGCGCTGTTCCTAGGGCGGAGCTTCGATGGGTGAATCTGTGGGTAACTTGTGAAGGACTCGCCCTATGACACTGGACGGTCCCCCACGTCCGGTTCTGGCGACGCGCGGGGCCAGTTAAGGTGACCGGTTCAAGTCCGCGAGTTCCGCCCTCTCCTCGATGCGTTTCGACGACCGCTTCCTCGAAGAACTGAAGTCCCGCCTTCGCCCGTCCGACGTCGTCGGCAAGACGGTGAAGCTGCGGCGGCAGGGGCGCGAGTACGCGGGGCTGTCGCCGTTCACCAAGGAAAAGAGCCCGTCGTTCTTCGTCAACGACGAGAAGGGCTTCTATCACTGCTTCTCCAGCGGCAAGCACGGCGACATCATCAGCTTCCTGCAGGAGACCGAGCGGCTGACCTTCGCCGAGGCCGTCGAGCGCCTGGCGGCCGAGGCCGGCATGAGCCTGCCCGAGGTCGACCCCCGCGCCGCGCGCGAGGAGCAGAAGCGCGCGTCGCTCGGCGACTGGATGGAGCTGGCCGCCGCCTGGTTCGAGAGCGAGCTGCGCCGCCCGGTGGGCCAGGCCGCCCGCGCCTATCTGGAAAAGCGCGGCCTGCCGGAAAGTGAATGGAGCCGCTTCCGCATCGGCTTCGCGCCCAACAACCGCACGGGCCTGAAGGACTATCTGGTCGCCAAGGGCGCCAAGCCGGGCGATCTCGTGGACGCCGGCGTGCTGATCTCGCCCGAGGACGGCGGAGCGCCCTACGACCGCTTCCGCGACCGGATCATCTTCCCGATCACCGACAGCCGGGGAAAGGTCGTCTCGTTCGGCGGCCGGGCGATGGATCCCGCCGCCCGCGCCAAGTATCTGAACGGCCCCGAGACCGGGCTCTTCCACAAGGGTCGGGTGCTGTACGGCCTGTTCGAGGCCCGCAAGATCCTGCACGCCGGCCAGAGCGGCGGCGACAAGCCGGCCATGGTCGTCGTCGAGGGCTATATGGACGTCATCGCCTGCCAGCGCGCCGGGATCCCGGCCGTGGCGGCCATGGGCACGGCCCTGACCGAGGAGCAGATGGAGGCCCTCTGGCGCCTGCATCCCGAGCCGACCCTGTGCTTCGACGGCGACAAGGCCGGCCAGCGCGCCGCCCACCGGGCCATCGACCGCGCCCTGCCGCTGCTGAAGCCCGGCCGCTCGTTCCGCTTCTCGATGCCGGTCGGCGGCAAGGACCCCGACGACGTGCTGCGCGAGCAGGGGGCGGCGGCGCTGCGGGCTCAGCTGGCCGACACCAAGCCATTCGTCGAGGCTTTGTTCGAGCGCGAGCGCGACCTCGAGCCGTTCGACACGCCCGAGCAGCGCACCAATCTGAAGGTCCGCCTGCGCACCCTGGCCGCGACCATCGCCGACAAGGACCTGGCCCACGCCTACAAGGAAGAGCTGCTGGACCGCCTCGACGAGATGCGGGCGGCGCGGCGGGTCAAGGCGGACGCCAGCGACGCGGGCCGGGCGCTGTCGCGGGCCCGCTGGGACAACGCGCCCCGGCGCGGCGGCAAGACCCGGCTGGAAGGCGCCACGGCCGAGGGCCGGCAGGCGGCCGCCGTCCTGCACCAGGCGCCCAAGCCCTTCTCGGCGGCGCTGCTGGTCGCGGCCCTGCGCGACCCCAAGGTCGTCGACGATCGGATCGAGGTTCTGATGAACCAGGGCTTTGGCGACCAGCGCCTGGACGCCATCGCCCACGAGCTGGTCAATCTGCGGATGGAGGCCGACCACGTCGAGGCCGAGATGCTGCGCGGCCGCCTGGCCTCGGCCGGCTATGACGACGCGACCCTGGCGGTCCTCGAGCGCTCGGCCGCGCACGTCAAGGCGCTGAACGTCGCGCACAGCGCCGCCCAGAGCCCGGAAGAGGCGGTCCGCGCCCTGTGGTCCCAGGCCTTCGACCTCCTTCTGCGCCTGATCGCGCTGGAACGGGCCGTCGACGACGCCAAGACCGATCTGGCCGACGACAGCGACTTCCAGACCCTGCTGCGCCTCAAGACCGAACGCGACGCGGTCAAGCGCCTGATCGACAGCGGCGGCTGGACCGATCCGGGACTGGTGGCCCAGGTGCTGCACTAACACCTCAAATCCGTTTTCCCCGGCGAATGCCGGGGCCCAGATCGAACCCCTCACGCCGAGGTCTTGGTCGAGGCCTTAGGCGAACCCACGCCAATCTCATCGGGAAATGGGGAGTAGGGGGCGAGCGGAACAATATGGCCGCCCCGCCGCCAAAACCGTGCGTCCCATCTTGACACCGGTCTCTCCCAAAGCCACATGCCGACTCAAGGATTTGCCACGCAGCTGATTGACATCGCTCGGGCCGCCGGAGCGCGCGCCCTCATCGAAACAGGATGTCACCCTCGCCGCGGTCCCAGGTCCCCAGCGGTCGTCGATCTCAAAAGGAACGACGCCAGGCCGCGCCCAGCCTCTGGGCCTCCGCCGGGACTCCCGCGGAGCGATCCGACATGGCGAAAAGGGCGCGCTCGGGCGGGTTTTGACGGGAACGTGATCTCTGGGCGCGCGCTGACCTAAGGCGCGGACCGGGCTGTCGGATCCTTTTCGAAACGGATTTTCTCGGCGCCGCTCTTGCAGTGAAGGCGACGTCGATTGCGGAGAGCTTGATGAGCACCAATTCCTCGGCCGAGACGGAAGCGCCCGAAGCCACCGGCGGCGACGGCCCCCTGCTCGACCTGACCGACGCCGGCGTCAAGAAGTTCATCAAGCAGGCGAAGGCCCGCGGCTACGTCACGATGGACGAGCTGAACAAGGTGCTGCCGTCCGAGGAAGTCAGCCCCGACGCCATCGAAGACACCCTGGCGATGCTCAGCGAGATGGGCGTCAACGTCGTCGAGGCCGAGGAAGACGCCGAAGGCGGCGAAGGCGGCGAGGTCGCCACCCGCGAAGAGAACACGGCCGTCATCACCAGCGACAAGCCGGCGGCCTATGACCGCACCGACGACCCGGTGCGCATGTACCTGCGCGAAATGGGCTCGGTCGAGCTGCTGTCGCGCGAGGGCGAAATCGCCATCGCCAAGCGCATCGAGGCCGGCCGCGACACGATGATCCGCGGCCTCTGCGAGTCGGCCCTGACCTTCGAAGCCATCATGGTGTGGCGCGAGGAACTGGGCACCGGCCGCATCCTGCTGCGCGAAGTCATCGACCTGGAAGCCACCTACGCCGCGATCAACGGCGTCGCCGCCCAGCCGGCGGCCGAGGACGACGAAGGTCCGGCCGAGCCCGTCGACGACGAGGCCGGCGAGGCCAAGCCCGAGGGCGAAGGCGGCGAGGACGAGGACGACTTCGACGACGGCGCCGGTCCGACCGTCAGCGCCATGGAAGGCGAGCTGCGCGAAGGCGTGATGGCCATCCTGGACGCCATCGCCAGCGAGTTCGAAAGCTTCCGCAAGCTGCAGGACAAGCTGGTCGGCAGCCGCCTGAAGGGCGAGGACCTGTCCGACGCCGACCGCAAGGCCTACGAACAGCTGTCGGCGACGATCATCCAGCACCTGAAGACGCTGAAGCTGAACAACAACCGCATCGAGGCGCTGGTCGAGCAGCTCTATGCGATCAACAAGCGCCTGATCGGCCTGGAAGGCCGCCTGCTGCGCCTGGCCGACAGCTACGGCATCAGCCGGGGCGAGTTCCTGAAGGCCTATTTCGGTTCGGAGCTGAACCCGACCTGGGCCGAACAGGTCAAGGGCATGGGCGTGCGCTGGACCAAGTTCGTCGAGAACGACAGCCAGTCGGTCATGGACATCCGTCAGGAAATCGCCGCCCTGGCCACCGAGACCGGCGTGCCGATCGACGACTATCGCCGCATCGTCCAGACCGTGCAGAAGGGCGAGCGCGAGGCCCGTCAGGCCAAGAAGGAGATGGTCGAGGCCAACCTGCGTCTCGTGATCTCGATCGCCAAGAAGTACACCAACCGCGGCCTGCAGTTCCTGGACCTGATCCAGGAAGGCAATATCGGCCTGATGAAGGCCGTCGATAAGTTCGAGTATCGCCGCGGCTACAAGTTCTCGACCTACGCCACCTGGTGGATCCGTCAGGCGATCACCCGCTCGATCGCCGACCAGGCCCGCACCATCCGTATCCCGGTGCACATGATCGAGACGATCAACAAGATCGTCCGCACCAGCCGCCAGATGCTGCACGAAATCGGACGCGAGCCGACCCCGGAAGAGCTGGCCGAAAAGCTGGCCATGCCGCTGGAAAAGGTCCGCAAGGTCCTGAAGATCGCCAAGGAGCCGATCAGCCTCGAAACCCCGATCGGCGACGAGGAAGACAGCCACCTGGGCGACTTCATCGAGGATAAGAACGCCGTCCTGCCGATCGACGCCGCCATCCAGAGCAACCTGCGCGAAACCACCACCCGCGTGCTGGCCTCGCTGACCCCGCGCGAGGAGCGCGTCCTGCGGATGCGCTTTGGCATCGGCATGAACACCGACCACACGCTGGAAGAAGTCGGCCAGCAGTTCTCGGTCACCCGCGAACGCATCCGCCAGATCGAGGCCAAGGCCCTGCGCAAGCTCAAGCACCCCTCGCGGTCGCGCAAGCTGCGCAGCTTCCTGGACTCTTAGGAGCCGGTTCCCACGAATGAAGACGCCCCGGTCGAAGGACCGGGGCGTTTTTGTTTGGGGCTGATGGACCCAGTTGGCTTTCGGCGCGCGGGAAAGCGGACAGATCCTCCCCCCTATCGCGGGGGAGGTGGCCCAGAAGGCTGGAGGGGGCCAGCTCGGCCGATTTCCAGCTTGCCCCCTCAGCCGCTTCGCGGCAGCTCCCCCGCATCGCGGGGGAGCAAAGGGTGGCGAAGGCGCTTCAGCTCATATCCTTCGCCTGGGCCGCGAGCTTGTCGGCTTGGCATTCCAGGTTGTCGGCCTGGCGGGGCAGGCGGCGGGCGACGTCTTGCAGTTCCTGGTCGGTGACGATGTTTCCGCGCGCCCGGTTGTCTTCGATCTGCCTGGCGCGATAGGCGGGGTCGCCCAGGCGGGCGGCTTCCTCGCGCATCTGGCGGGCGCCGGCGCGCATCTGGACCGCGCCCTGGGCCATCTGGACGCGGGCGACCTTGATCGCCTCGACCCGCGCGCGTTCGCCGGCCTGGCGGGCCTCTTCGCCGATGCGGCGGGCGTCCTGGGCCGAGAGCCTGGCCTGCCGAGCGGCCAGGCGGGCGGCGGCCTCGATCTCGCCGCGATGGGCCTCGACCTCGCGGCGGATTTGCTCGGCGTTGACGCGCGCCGCCTCGGCCATCGAACGGCTCCAGTCGGCCTCGGCGCGCGCCTGGGCCCGGCTCCAAGCGGCCTGGGCCTTGGCCGAGGCCAGATCATAGGCGTCGGCGGCGCTATCGGCGGGGGCGACCGGCGGGACCGGCGCGACGGGGGCCACGGGCGGGGGCGGCGGCGGGGGCGGGGCGACCGGCGCCGCGGGCT
>Ga0209426_1001201_pt1 | contig 17642 bp, 11 predicted proteins | sample Deesub1362B_J571_FD_187697 | JGI IMG/M metagenome (GOLD analysis project Ga0209426, IMG submission 187697) | Deep oceanic, basalt-hosted subsurface ecosystem from Juan de Fuca Ridge flank, Pacific Ocean, CORK Borehole 1362B_J2.571 (SPAdes)... ...
TGAAGACCGCAAAGTATGACGTTCCCAGAATCGCCGAGGGAAAATACCTGAAGTTCCTCTATGAAATGTTTAGAGATAAGGGTTTGCTTGATGCTGATATAGAGTACTTAAAAGAAAAAGTCTGTCCACATTGTGATTTAAGAGAGACATGTGTCAGAGAGAAGAGTGAGGGGAAACTCTCTCCCCTCTGTCTGGATGGCTTGGCTACGTTGTGTTTAATGGGGGAATAACGCGCCGTTGGTGTAAGAAATAGGTGGCGGATCCCAACGAAAAAGTTATCCGGCATTCAGCGATTAAAAGAGAAGAGTATGATGGCTAAAAAATTAAGGCCTGAAGATAAAATAATAGGTGCTGAGGGTTTAACAGTGGGGGACTTCTGGTCTTGGGCTTATTCTGATATTTTAAGTAACCGAAATCGGTCTATATTTGCAGAATTTATTGTTGGTTCTGCTCTTGGGGTTGTTGATAATCCCCGGGTAGAATGGGATGCGGTTGATCTCCGGTATAAGGGCAAAAAAATTGAGGTAAAAGCTTCGGCTTATCTTCAAAGTTGGCCACAGAAAAAGCTCTCTCGTATTGTCTTTGATATTGCTAAGAAAAAAGCTTGGGATGCAATTACCAATGAATATCAAAGTGAGGCTACCCGTTATGCAGATTGCTATGTATTTTGTGTCTATCCAGAAACAGACCCATCCAAAGCGAATATTCTTGACGTGAGAGCCTGGGAGTTCTATGTAATCCCTACAGAGCGAATAAATCGAGAGTTAGGAGACCAGAAGAGCATAGGAATAAAAAGAATCCAAGCCATGTGCAAGCCTGTGGGCTACAGTGACCTTAAGAAATGTATTGATAAGGTGCTGGGGATTTCAAAATAAAATTCAATTTCTTCATCAACTCTCGCAAAAGCTCATCATACATCTTTGTGTCCTTCTCTTCTTTCAGCCTTGCAAGGATGCCAGTTTTTCCTGCACATTATTGTGTTTGGTATTTTTATTTCCTGTATATAGTGCTACAAATGGAGTTTTATTAATAATTAAACTCACTTTTTACAAGTTCCAATTTTTCAATGCTCTTTATTACCTCTGAGAGTTTTTCATGGATTTGTTCAACTTCATAAGCATCCCAAAAGGAAAGAGCTCTGATAAAATCATCTGGTAGCCCCTGCACCTCTTTTTTAATTTTCTCCAACTGTTCTTTATCAGAAACAGCAATTACCTTTTGCACCGTTGGGTTACGTATCGCTTTTTGTAGATTAAGGACGAGGCTGTCAATTGAACCGCTTTTATGCACTTCAAATACGTAGGTTACGACTCCCAAGTTTGCTATTTTAGCCCGCCAAATTACATCAACCCTCGCCCCATGACCTATTGTTTTTTCTGTTTCAGTCTCAAAGCCCAGGGAGACCCCAATATCTCGAATAAAATCTCTTATTTCGTCATGGTCAAACTCATATTTTTTAGGTTCCTCTTCAACTTGCTTTAACTCTCCAGCGCGCCAGACCTCATATAAAAAATAATCGAGCATTAGCAGGTCAGCATCTTTAAATCCTGCCTCTCTCAGCTCTTCGGCAATATTCTTTACTACTTGGTTAAACTTAATGTAATCCCTACCAGAGATTTGATACTTCTTTAGTGGGAGGACATTCTCAAATCCAAGTATTTTCAAGGCTTTTCTTGCCTTGTCATTCCATATGCCATATTCTTTTGGATTAAAGAAACATAGAATTTCCGTTATAGATGCGGGCCCCAATCCTTTGACATTTCTAACAAATCTATCAAATCTTTTCTCAAAAGGCTCCTGCCCGTATAAAAGGTCATTTAATCTCTCTTTTATCTTATCCAGACCATTATCGTTTATTATCTTTTGAATTAAATACTCCTTATTGGCCCACATACCAGCTGCCCATAGTTTAGAGATAATCTCTCCAAAATCGAATTCAGTCATAGATTCTATCCTGTCCTTTCTTAGGGCTTCTGACAGGAACTTTTCCCTTGCTTTCCTCTCTTCTAAGTCCCTCTGATATTCTTCCGACTCAGAGTATTTCTTGAAAAGTTTTATATATTCTCTGATATTTTTTCTTTGTTCCTCATTAAGGCTCATTTAACCCCATCTCCTCGATTAAGGTAATCTCATAACTTATGCTCTACTCATAATTACCTGAAAGTCCTCCTCAGGAATCTCCCTCATCGCCTTGCCCATGAGGTGCCCAGACCACCTCTTTTTGTTGGTGATGAACTTAAGCTCGGGTATGAGCGATTTGAAGTCCACCGGCTTGGTGAAGATTTTCAGCGGCTTCAGCCTTATCCTGTAGGGGAAGCTCTCAGAACCCATTCCACGCGGAGTTTTAAATATTTTCCTTGTGTCTTTGAATACCTCTGAAGCCACCTCGTAGGCTCCCACTATCTTCGGCTCTACTATCTCATCCTGTCTCCTCTCCTGCTTGACGTAAATTAGCATTTTATCGCCGGGCTTTACCCTTGCGATTGTGTTCTTGTGCCTCTCAGCTACGCCCCAAATGTTTTTCTCCTTAATTACCTTCCAGTTTTCCTCGTTGGTTATGCAAAGCCAGTAGGTCATCGGACTACCTCCATTATTATGTTATAGTTATATAAAGTCAAATAACCCCCTATCTTTTCTTTCAGTTTTTAACTTTTCAGATTTCGTCAACTCCTCAAGCAATGACGCGCCTTCATTTTTGAAGAAATCTTTGCTTTCCACGTAATCCAGTATCTTTCCTTCCCGCTCTATTTCCCTCTTTATCAGATTTACTTCATTAAATGTAATTATTCCACTTATAGAATAACTTACCACTTCAGCTTTACGTCTATATCTGAAAGGAACATTCAGAATAGCTTCTCTGATACGCTCTAAATGTCTATTGCTAAAATTTAATCTTTCTGGGGGTATGTAGTAGTAAGAGGAACTATCAAAAATACTACTTTCTCTTCTGAGCAAATCTCTGTCATAATCTTCTCTGCTTGTGTATCCCTTTTTCAACCAGAAATCCGGGTCATCTGTATAACCCATAATACCTTTGAAAGGTGCTCCCACAAAATCGCCATATGTAAAAACTCCCAGAAAATCTGATGGTGCTAATCTAATGTCACCTAGACCTCTTCTCGGCACTTTTCTTATATTTGTCAGATATATTATTACGTCTTTTGATTTGTTTCCAAAAATTTTATTGGTAGCCCTCCAGAATGTGCGGATTTTTCTAATTACACTCCTATTAATCCATTTGCCTTTAAGATCCACCCATATATTAGTATAACCTTTCTTTGCATAGTGCGCGAGAATTCTCTCACTTGTTTTCTGAGGATAATCAACATCAAATGGAACAAAAATTGGTTTTGTATTCTTTTCATTTAATACATCCACAGTAAAATCAACGTATCTGCAAAAGGGTTTTGCGTCATAGTCTTCCGCTGTGGTTGCAGTTTTGCTATACCTCACATGAGGCACAAAGAGGATAATTTCAGAGAAGGAGTGAATCGCATCCAGCAGTCCTTCAAAATTTCCTCCAAGTTTTTGGTCCGGGAAATCTGAAAAGGAGAATATGATTGAAAATTTTTCATTTGAGATTTTTTCGTTTGTTCTCAATATATTTTTTATTTTTTGGTCGTCGTTTTCAGCTATTGCTGTTTTAATTGATTTATACTGTTTTTCTCTATGTATTACCCTGTTTACCTCAAATAAAGTTTGCCTTGTTTTTAGCTTCAATATACTATTTCTGATATCCGCTGGAATTTCTGTACTGAGGTAAACGCTCCTGATGGGTGTCCAGAAGTAATCCCTACCTATGTTTATCTTCTTGATGGTAATGCCCGGGATATCTTCACACTCTACTATCTCCTCCACCGAGGTGTGAAGTTCTAATTTCGACACCCGTTCACCTCAGTTAGAAGTTGTTCAACCACATAGATATTCCTTTCTGTCAGGTTAAAAGGTCTCTTTCCCATTTGTATTGCCAGAACAACTTTATTCAGAATATCATTGATTTTTTCCTCAGAAAGTTTGCCATCTGAACAGCAGCAATTCACAAGAAATCTCAAACTGTACCTTACGAATTTACTTAGCTCTGGAATGTTGTTATTTATCCACTTACGTGCAGGATTATCATCCAGAATTAGCGAGTGGAGACCCGATTTCCTGTATAGAAAATATGCTATCGCCATGCACTCATATTCACCTTTTTCAAATACCCTGTTTCCAATAATGCTGAGCAGAGAGGAGTAGTCGTACTTTTCCAGAATTTTAACAATGCCTTTAAACCCAATATCATCAACAATATCGCCGTGCTTTTGCGAAATCTCGTCCAGCACCACTCTCCCAATGAAAAATTTATATTTTTTAAGAATTTCCACAAGTGTCTCTGGGTCATCAATTTCATGTGGTGATAAAAACGCGATATAAAAGGAGCTATCACTTACAACAGAATCTTCAGAGTTCACACTATCCACCTTGCGCTTTTTATCCTTTTCATTAGAGACCCTCTTTTCTCTTCAGGTATTATCCCCTTTTTTATTAATCTGTCTACAATTTTTTCAGAATTTTTTATTATTTCTCTGGATAATTCTGACTTTTCCGAGTATTCCTTAATATTCTCATCGGTGTAGAGCAGGAGCAGAAGCTCATCCCACTCCAAGCGAGTGTACAGCGACACTATAAGGTCAACAGCAGAAATCAGCGCAAGGGCATCTTCGTCTTCCTTAGCTTTTTCATTTAATCCATCTACAATTTTTCTGTAAATCTCTTCCCCTTTTTCAGTTATCTCTAAATATCCACCTTTTACCCTCTCGGCCTCAGATCCCCTTTTGGGTGGTATATACTCCCAACAGTCAACCACATAGGTGGGATTTTTTATGAGGTCATCCAGGTCAGAAGAATAGGGACCTCTCAAGTGCGGTACAAAATCCACCAGCCTCCTCACCTGCGGGTGAAACTTCCACAAGGTAAAGAAGATCTTCTGAAGGTGCAGTATGCTTATTCTTCCGCCTGCTTTGCCAAGGATTAGCAGGATTAGGTATTCGGCATCTTTTATCTCTCTTTCATCTTCTACCAGTTTGTAATTTGCTCTGCTCAATTGTTTTCCTCCTTTTTATTATCTTCGCCACTCATACATTATTCTCTATTATCATGTTTCATGATAAACTAATGATAAGGACTTACTAAACTCCTCAGAATGTTGCACTATCTGTTCACATAAAGCTAAAAGTCGTTTTCTTACACCACTACCAAATTCCTCTTTAGACTTTACTCCAAGAACATTTTTTATTTCTGTAGAATTATAATTTGGATGTCCTTTTTCAAGAAGATAATCGACAATTACTTCTGGATTATCTTTATATTTCATCCAATCAGTGAGTTTATTGATTCCACATTTTTCTTTTATGTAATCATAGTTTTTAATCATAAAATCTTGTTCACATGGCAATATTCCTTCGCAAAATATATTGAATGGAATGACTGCAAGTAGTTCATCTGGTGTTATTTCAGACTTGCTAATAGCATTCCATAAATCTGTATCAGAAAATTCATAACCGGTTCTAAACCAACTAATTGCATCAAAGCATTCTTTAAGATTTGTTGATTTAAAGCTTTGATTATTTGGTAAAACGTAACTCTCACAATTTAAGAAATCGATTGGAATTACAAATATTATTTTCTCTTCTTTTTCATTAGCTAATGTCTTAAGTTTTTCAATAAATTTTTTAGCTGATTTATATCTATCTTTAGGTTTAACAATGTAACCTGAGAATTTTCCGGTATATGGAATATTTCTAGTGAACGGTGCCCACCCAGTTAATCCAGGTTGTGCTTTTAAATAATCTTTTATATTTCCATCTATTTTATTTCCAAGTACAAGATATACCTTCGAATAATCAATTCTTTTTCGTAAATCTTCTTCTAATTTTCTTAATGTTTCATTTGAGATGCCCCAATTTGATAATTTCCCTTCTTTAATTATTTTGATAAGTGTATATCTCAAATTTTCTGATTGTTTTAGTTTATCTTTTATTTCAAAAAAAGATAGGTCATTCACATATTTTTCAGCAAAATTCTTTAAGATTGTTAAATATTGTGAATCATCTTTTTTGTCTTGGATGATCTCCGTTAGCGAGTTGAATTTTTTATTGCTTTTAAAAGCAGAGTATATATTTAAAAAAATTTTGGTATCGTCTGTTAATTTTGCAAATGATAAACCAATAGACTTTGAGTATTTTTGCATTTCTCCATAAATTTCAGGGGATTTTAATTTCTCCCACTTATTGCAGTAAAAACATAGAATGATACTTTGAATTGCGATGTTACTTATACCTTCGAAATTTGATTTTATAAATCTTTCATAAATATCCTCCTTTGGAATATCCTCTTTTGAAATATAATCTTCGTCAATAGGGGGGCTATGGAGATTAAATCGGAAGAATTTCTGTAAGTAGTCTTTTATTTCATTAAAAGTATTTTCTATAAATTTTTTCTTTTTGCTGTGTTCTATCAAACTTTCAATATATTCACCTAAAAAAGGAAGAACTGTAATCAAAAAAGGTGTAATTGCAATAATAATTGGAGATATAGGGTGTCTATAAAATTGAAACAGTAAGGACACAAACGCCAGAAAAAGCCCAATCAGCAAAAAAATTAATTTACGTTTGCTTTTATCCATATCCATCCACCACCTTCACCCTCACCCATTCATGTGATTTAATTCTCCCTACAACCTATTTAATTTTTTCATCAAAGGTTAAGATGTACATCACTCCAATTTTATTTCTATATTCTTTCTTTCCAACTCGCATTTAATCTGCTTCTTCTGAGATTATCTTAACTGATTTATTGTAAATTCAATAGCTCATTAAGTCTTTCAACAACCTTAATGGCATTTTCAACTTCATTCCTAAATTTAGGCTTTGGATCAAAATGGACTGCCGGATTTAGCAATATAGTCCTATATAATTCTATATCACTTTTTAGTTGATCATCATTAATGTCTTTTTTTATTTCTTTCCAAAAGTCATTTATTTTATTAGAGTTATAAGGAATCGGTTTATTTTTATTTTTAGCATATTTTTTTAGAATTCTTTCAAATTCAAGCCTTGTATATACTGATGCTGCGACTATATCTCCATTATTTAGATGGTTTTTAGCTTTTTGGATATAATTAGATAGTTCTACAGCTATATAAAAAGGCACATCCCTGTTATCTGTTCTCTTTACGATTAATTTAAGAAAAGTCCATCCTCTTCCTTCTAACTTCATTTTCATAAGATTATACCAGTATTCATCATAAGTTGTTATGATTATTTGGTAATCTGAAAATTCATCAAGCAATAAATCAATTACTGGCATCCTTAGATTCATATCAAGCCCTATAACCACATCGTCTAGCAGTAGCAGCTTATATCGAAATGGATTGTATTTCCTATAGTATGATAGAAATAACGCTAATGATATGGAATTCAATTTCCCTTCATTTAGAATCAGTGAAAAATCATTTATCGTTCTGCCATGCCATTTCACTTTGAAGTTAAGTTTACCTATATCTTTTACTTCACAATCTATTTCTAGAGATTTGTCTCCTATTAATCTATGTATATATTTATTCCATAGGGGTTTTAGTTCCGTAAAAATATTATTTGCTTCATTTAATAATTGTTTTTTTAGTTCTTCGTACTTAGATTTTACCCTTTTATATTCGCTGGCTCTTTTATCTCCTATATATCTATCGAGATACTCTTTAAGGGAATCAATTTTATCAATCAACTCTTCAATCGTCTTTTCGCCTCTTGGAGGTATAAGATAACCAGCCATAACTTTTCTTAAAAATAAATCATAAAAATCTTCTTCGGTTTTTAAATTGTAAATCTTCATGATTTCTCTGTAACTCAAAATTGCAACTGAGCGAGACAATTTTTCAAGATATCTCTTTTCCGATGTAGAATATTCGTCAGGCTTTTTTATTGTGATAATATCTCCATTTAAAAGTTGAATTTTTATCAAAGCAGGGCTGTTGTTAAATATGTTTGTGTAAGGATTTTTTTCGATATATTTATATTCAAAATATTTTCTCTTATCAGTTGATATTTTTCCATCCATCTCAAGTTTATCCAATTTTTCTGTAATGTTGTCAATTAATACGATTTCATTTCCTGTAATTTCATGAAAAAGTTCTTTTGATATAATGTTTTTCATATCTACTGTCAATCGATTATCATTTTCAAATTCTTCTTTATTGATTCCTTTATAAATTTTCAAGTTAATAAATTCTCTTGATGAATCGAATAGTAACTTTAAAGCCTCTACGATACAGGTTTTTCCAGAGCCATTTTCACCAAATATAACAAGATTTTTTCCATTGATTCTTATTTCAACTTCTCCGTAGAATCCTTTGAAATTTGATAGGATTATCTTTTTTATTCTATCGCCCCTCATCCCAATGCCTCGTATATCTGCTTAACCCATGGATGAAGCTTTATCAGGAATAGGTTCTCCTTTAACTTTGTATCGCTCTCAAGGCTTTCATAAACTTCTATAATTTGCTTTAATATATCCTCAACTTCTTCATCAGATGCCTCAAGCAGATTTACAGGTGTATCTAGATCTCTAAGTTTATCTTTCACTAATGGTTTTATTCCAATCTCTACGACATCCCCAAGGTACAATTCATATACAAGGCAGTCTATCAGATTATCAAAATACTCTATGATATATGTTATGTGCAGGTCTTTTGGCTTAATGTAGTTATGATATTGCTTTAAGAAATTAATATAACGAGATATAATGGATAGGGTATTTTGCCAGTTTGAATCTGCCTTTTTTATGGGAAATCTTAATAATACGCTTTTATCAATCTGTAATTGTTTTCCTTGTCTCTTGATATTATAAAATATCCAATGTCCAAGTTTAGAATTTAACAAACTACATATATACTGTGGATTATATTCAGAATGAATTACTAATCTAATTATAATTACCGATTGATCTACGTAATATGGAATAGGAACTACCACAAATTTAGGATACTTAGTCTTCCTAACACCCATTATCTTATTTGGGTCTTCAAACCACTCCGGCTGTCTTGGTCTATGGAGACCATAAGGTTTATGGTCTGATGTTATAACAGGTTGAAACCTATCCAGATGTTTTTTGACGTGAGGATATTTATCTGGATTCTTTTCAATATCTATTGCAATATCCTTTGTGGTATAAATTAAAAAGTATTTATTTTCCGGTGTATAATGAAAACGATCTAATTCCTCAGCAAAATGAAAAGGTTTAAAAATATTTTTCTCATTTTTATCCCAATCAACCATAGAAAATTCCTCCTCTGATAAAACAAAAATTCCTTCGTTGACTCTATACTCAGACGGATTAGGAAGTTTTGATATAGCTTTTTGCGTAAGATAATGCTGGGGTGTAACTATACCTTGCTGAACTTCTTTTGAATTCAAATAAAAAACATTGTTTTCAATTACGTTGAATATTTTACGATTAATATCTGATAAACTCACCATATCTTTATTAGAATCATATAGATATATTGTCTCACATACATTAACTGAAAAAATGTTAGTATCTCCATACATGCCATTATATACTGAGGCTTCGTCAAAAATATCGTCTTTTAAAATCATTATTTTAGTTATATCTCCATTTTGTGGTTTATTTTTTTCTAATATTAATATCATATTGTGTTGTCCTGGAGCATCTTTAAAAATATTAAATTCTCTGAAGAATATAAACGTTTTAGGCGTAGTTTCTGAAAATATTTTAATTCTTAATTTTCTTGCAAATTCTCTTGAAACCCAATATTCCTGAACAATAAATCCTAATAGTCCACAATTTCTTAATAGGTCTATCCCTTGTTCTATGAAAAAGTAGAAAATGTCCATTTTTTGTTCATAATATTTTTTACCTATTGGCGTCTTTTTATAAAGCCTAAAGATCTTTTTATGTTCTCTTACTTCCATTACATAAGGAGGATTCCCAATCACCACATCAAACCCTGGATTTTCCCTCAAAAACACTTCAGGGAACTCAAAAATCCAGTGGAAGGTTTTGATTTGCTTCAGGTCTTCAAGCTTAATCCCATGCTCCTCTGCAAACTTTTCATCAAGGCGGTTGTTGAAGAGCTCTGTTATTCTGTTCAGAAGCTCATTCAATGGCTTTGCATAGCTGGAGTTGAGAGAGGCGATGAGTATCTTAATGAGCTTCTCCTTGGTTCTCAGAACCTTCTCAAAGTCTCTCCAGGTTATTTTATCTTTGGAGAGGATATCATCAAGCTCTTTAACTTCTTTTGCAATATCACCCTCTATTCCTAAGGATCTGGCAGCCTGAACGAGGTAATCCTCTATGGGCTGGAGGTGCTTCTTTATAAGCTCCAGTCTGTATGGTGCTCTGTCTTCCCTCACAAATAGGTCGAGAACAAGCTGTCCCTCCTGCCTCTCCCTCTCAAGCTCCACATAGCCGATCAGGGAGTTGCCACCCCTCAGGTTGAAGTGCACATTCGGGAACCTGATGAAGATGTCCCTTTCTTTTCCAACCCTGAAGTGCTTTGCCAGGGTTAAAAAGAGCCTTGCCCTCGCCACCTTCAGGGCAGATGGGTTTATATCAACGCCGTAGATATTCCTTGAGAGGATTATGAAAAACTTCACATAGAGCTTGAGCCGTTCTTCACTGGAAATGTCCAAGAGGTTTATCTTTTTTATTCTCCCCTTTTCGTCGGAGGCTATAATCTCAAGTTTATTTATCTTTAGCTCCTTTGCCTTCTCCCATACCTTTTCATAAATATCGATGAGCACATTTATGGCACTCTCCAGGAAGTGGGCAGAGCCCACAGCGGGATCGAGGATTTTTATATCCTTCAGCTGCTCAAAGAGGTAGAGGAGCATTTCTCTATTGCTGGCTTCTATTATCTCGTCTATGGACTCAAAGCTTCCGCCAAACTTATCATTAATCCAGTCCACCAGATAGGGCTCTATGGTGTTCTTGCAGATGTAGGAGGTTATCTCCTCTGGCGTGTAGTAGGCTCCGAGCTTCTTCCTTTCCATGTAGGTTATAAGCTTCTCATATATTGAGCCCAGAACGAACTCGTCTATATTTCCCTCTGTCCAGTCCCTGCTCTCAAAGAGGTTTAATAGAGGCACATCAGCGCTGACTTTTTTGGGAGGAGTGTTTATCAGAATCTCAGTCATCCCCTCCTTGTAGAAGCACTTGTCGGGGATTGATATGGCTTCTGCACTGTGCTCCCCGTTGATAAAAACCGCTGGCCCAACAACTACAACCTTTCCAAAGGTTTTATCCTCATAGTACTGCTCATCGGAATAATCGCTTATTTTCTCAAAGAAGTTGGTAAGAAAATCATAGTAGCTGTTGAATCCTCCCACGAGCTTCTTCTGCGCCATCTCCTTAAATTTAGTTATGAAATAAGATTTATCTCCATTGAAAAATCCCCTCTCCTGAAGATACCAGAGAGTAAGCATCTGCATCATGAAGTTGTCAACAAACTCCTCCCTCTTTTCATCATCACTTATTCCTTTTATGTTGGTGAGCAGATAATCCCTTGATTTTTTGTAAAGGATGTAGAACTCCTCTATAACATCGCTTCTGTCAAAGAGCTTGTTGAAGTTTTCTTCTTTTGGCTCTGTTAGAGCTTTCTTAAGCTTTCTGATAAAGGTTTTATTTATCTTGCTTAAAGTCTTTCTTATACTTTTATTTCTCCTGTAATCCTCGATTAATAGCTGATCCTTATAGAAAATAATAGAAAATCTCGCAACATAGCCGCTAACAGGAGGTCTGTATTTCCTCAGAGCGGAGAGCTCGCTTTTATCTTCCACCTTCGCAACCACAAATCCCTCAAAGAGATTTAAATCCTCGTCCTCTAAAAATACAAAGAGGGGATACTCTTTATCTGAGATTCTTATTGTTCTGCTGGTATAATCTTTCAACCCCTTCTCTATAACCTTTTCCACTTCAGACTTCATAGTACCATCCCAGGTGATCAACTCTTATCTTCAGAGATTCTATGTCACCTATTCCCCTCTCTCTGAAGAAGTCATAGAGGGTTTCAACCACACCTTTAAAGTCTCTGATAGCAACGCCGTCTCTTTTCATTTCTATGAGCTTTTTCTCAACCAGCAGAGGCTTAATCTCCCTGGTGTAGAGGTAGTAGGGCAGTGACTGGAGGGCAGTCATTACAACTATATATTTATCATTATAATCATTTATATCAACAGCCTTCCTCCTTTCGATGAGGAGGGCGTTGTAGAGACTGTAGAGGAAGCCCTTCTGTTCAAGCTGGTATCTCTGCTTCATCTCCTCTTTTATTTTTTCAGTTTCATCTTTAATTTTCTTGAGGTTCTCTATTGCGGTCTCTATTTTCTGGGGCGCTTTTCTGCTCCTCTTTATAAGATTGACAAAAACCATCGGTGTTTTGTATGTAATTCCACCATTCTCTGGATTTATGCTTACAATTTTCTTCATAATTTTGTACTTACCTCTGTAAAATTCGTGCACACTGATTATCTCATTATCCCCCTGAATGAATGTGTAGTAGGGACCATCCTTCATGTTCATTACGTCTCTAAAATCATCGTAGGTGTACCTCAGGTCATACTGAATAAAATTCAGAAGTTTGTATTCATCTAACTGCTCTTGGGATATTCCTTCCGGTATGAATTTTTTAAAATCCTCTGAAATTCCATACTGCTCCAAATCCTTTATTGAGAGCTTTGATATATCTCTTATCTTCTCACCGAAGGTTTCAACACTTATCTCCTCTTCAGGACTCAGTATTCTTGTCTCCTTCCCAACAACCAGAGTGATATCCCTTATTTTTTCCTTCAGTTTTCTCAGAATGCCCACAATCACCTCAATCTCATCAGAGGGTATAAAGTTCAGCACGTACACATCTTTATCGTTGCCAATCCTGTTTACCCTGCCGACCCTCTGAACGATAATCATCGGGTTCCAGGGAAGGTCAAAGTTCACCACAGCGTCAGCGTCTTGGAGGTTAACCCCTTCACTTAGGGCGTCGGTAGAGATGAGGATTTCAATCTCACCGTACTTCTCCACTTCTTTATAGCCGTTGTTTGCCTGAGGAGCAAATCTCTTTATATAGTTCATTTTGGTTGATGTATCGGTATCACCCGTCACGAGCTTAATTTTGATTTTTTCAGTTTTGCTGTCCTTCAGCCAGAGATGAAGCTCTGATTCTTTTTCAGCCCACTCTAAAAGATTGTGGTATAGGTAGTAGGCAGTATCTCTGTACTGGGTGAAAATAACAATTTTCTTCCCATTCAGAGAAGGAATGTCCTTGAGTTTCTCAGATTTGTAGTGCGGATTTCCAATTATCTGCTTGAGGGCTTCGAGCTTGGGGTCGTTTATATAGCAGAAGAGGGGGAGGTCTACAATATCCTCTTCCTTTTTGGGAATCTTTCCCAGAGTTTTGAATTCTCCGTTCTCTTCCTCCTTCAGTCTGTTTAGCTCCCCCAGGATTTCATCTATTATTCTTAGGTCATTCTCAAGATTACTCAGAACTTTGCTCAGCCCGAGCTTTATCAGTTCAAGCTCTGAGTAAACCCTTTCCCTCTCCTTTAATTCCTCAGCATATTCAAGAAGGATTCTCACAACCCTGTCAAACCAGGTTTCTTCATCTTCCTCCTCAACCACATATTCCTCAAGAATCTCCTCAAGATCTTTCTTTATTTTTGCTTCTTCAATAGCTTTAATTATCTGTTCTCTCAGAGATTCCTTGCTTAAAATGATCTCCCACTGTGTTTTAAAAATGTTGTAGAATATTTTCTCTTTTTCGTAAATTCTTCTAAGAGTGGTCTCAAAGGAGTATATGCTGCTCTCAAGCCTTTTTCCAAGGAGAAGTTTGAACAAATCTGCAATTTCTATATACCTTTTTTCTCCCTCTTCATCCTCAACAGCATCTTCCTCAAAAACAACATACCTCGCACCATAAAGTTTTGTGTATTCAAAAAGTACATAATTCAGCTTCTCTCCTATGGTCTTTATAAGTTTGTGATATTCATCTGTGTAAAAGGATGAGTAGTCAAGGCTGTTTATAATTGGGTCTTTGAAAATCAGTGGCTTTCCATTAACCTTCAAGTCTTTAAATTGCTCTATAATATACTTTCTTGTCCTTAAAACCATTATTTCGTCAAGTATTTTTCTTTTAATATCAGCTGCCACTTTCTTTAACTCTCTTCTAATTGCACCATCGTCTCTCTTATCAAGCTCTTTTTTCAGGTCGTTGTACTTCTTAATCAAATCAGTTATTGGAACTCCCTTTATTCTGAATGGTGCGAAGGTATCGTCATTAAACAGCCTTATCAGGTTAAAAATGTCATTTATGGAATTATTCAATGGAGTGGCGGTTAAAAGCAGAATTTTGTTGGGGAATCCATCGCTTTTCTTCTGAAGCTTTCTAACTGCTTTGTGTCTGTTGGTATTTCTGTTTCTGTATTTATGTGCCTCATCTATTACAAATAGGTCATATTCCTCGGCAAGTCTCTTTAACTCGGGATGTACATAACCCCTTTTTTCATCCACCTTGTAATTCTGAAAAATCCCCAGTGAAAGGAAGGCAACTTTGCCCAGAGGATCTTCTCCGGTGCTATCGTATATCTCATAGACTTTGTAATTGTTGCTGTCTCTAATTAACTTTTTGAAATTGTCCTTAAAGAAATAGTCTGATACCACTTTAATCTTCTCCCCATTGGTAAGCTTTTCTTTTATATTCTCGTCCATCCTTCCTATAATAAGCTCCTCCCACTGGGAAATTATGGAAGGTGGAAGAATTAAGAGAACTCCTCTTTCTTTTTGGCTATTGGGTGTCCACATGGGGTGTTTTCCGAATAAAAACTCTTCAATAACTGCAGCAGCCATAAAGCTTTTTCCGAGTCCGACAGAATCGGCAATAATTGCACCATTGTAGAAGTTCAATATATTCACTATGTTTAATACACCAACAAGCTGGAATTCCATCAGCACATCTCTTTTCAGCAGATTTAAAACTCTCCCCTCGAACCACCTGTAAACAAGATACTTGAAGAGAGTTTGAGGATCAACAAGGGTACCAATCTTTGGATAATTGCTTTCTGGGAGAACACCGGAATAATCAATAACTTTCAGTAAATCTTCCCTAAACTCTATTGCCTCATTCCAAAGATTATCGAACCACTGGTTTAAATAGACGACTTCCTCTCTTGAGGTTAGAAGTACATTAAGCTCTTTATTTTTTGTAAGACCCTCTGCTGTAAAGTTGGAAGAGCCAACCACAGCGAGACCTGGCGAAGAATATTTTTCATCTGGATTAGTTAGAAATAGGTAGAGTTTGGCGTGCAACCTGGATTTGTCAAAAAGCTTTACATCAATTATATTGTTTGCGATAAATTCCTTTAAGTTTCTTAACCTTGTAATTTGCTCTTCAGTAAGTCTTAATTTTTGTAAATCTTCAATCATTCTCTGCTTGAACAACTCTCTTAGATTATATCCCTCTACCAGCTCTTCTTTTGTTGGATATGTGGTTTCATTTCCCATTACAATTTTTAAGAAAGGTAAATTATCATAGCTGTTCGGGAAGTCATCTTTTACCAGCGAAAATCCGCTCAGAAAAAAGTAACCAATAGCGAATTTGGCTTCCTTTGATTTTTTGATCTGGTCTTTTATAACCAGCACGAGTTCTCTATCAGGGCTGTTATCGATTATATTAGGAGCAATTGTTTCGTCACCCATCTCCTAAGCACACCTCTCTAATACTTACAAACATTAAAGTCTTTATATACATAACTTTTCACCCTCCACCGGCAACACCACCCTCACCTCCTCCAACCTCTCCGCGAAAAACTCGGGCCTCTCGGTGTGCACGGGTACGACAACCTTTGGCTCAATCTCCTCCACCATCCTGATAATCTCCTCGCCTGAGGCGTGCCCAGAGGCGTGGTAGCCGCGCTGGAACTCTGGCACTGGCTTGCCGTTTTTCTCAACTATCTCGAAGCCCCTAACCTCGAGGTTGAAAAACTTCAGCCAGTTGTATAAGCGAAGGAAGTCGATGACCTGCTCCTCGGTGTATGCCTCGCTGCTGGAGTAGATGTAGGTTCCACCCTCTGGTTTAATGTCCAGCAGGTGCTTCATGTCCCAGAAGGAGAAGCACAGGATGTAGCTCTCAGGCGAGGCTGCGATCTCGCTGGGATCGACGAGCTTGTCCTCATACTTGGTGTGCACCTCCTTTTCGTAGGCATATCTGCTTGCCTTGAGGTCCCTGTAAATCAGGAGCTCATCCATTCTGTCAACGCACTGAGCGCACCTGAGGGCATCTAGGAGGTAGGCGTCTTTGGCGAGAACCACAAGCTCCCTCCCTGCCTCTTTTGCGATTCTTGCGAAGGTGTCGAGGCGCTCAAAGTTTCTTGGCGAGAAGTCAGCCACCACCAGGCGCTTCTCCTCGAGGGTTGCTTCAAGGCAAGTCTCGTACACCTCGCGTTCAGACACCTGTGGCTCCTCGGCCCCGGCTCTTGTGCCCTCGATGATAAGAACCTGCGGGGCGAGCGCCTTCGCCTCCTTGATAAACCTCTCAGTCTTCTCTTTAAACGTGCCGTGGGCGCGAATGTCGCCGGTGTAGACCACCCAACCGGCTGAGGTCTCGACGGCGCAAGCAGCCGCACCATAGATGGAGTGGTCCACCTCCCATACTCTAACCTCAAGGTCAAGCTCGTCTAGGGTTTTAAGCCTGCCCGCATCCAAGCCTCTGGAGCTGGGGCAGCGCTGCCAGAAGTTCGCGAGTTCGCTGTTTGCATCGCCTGCTATAACAAAGTCCCTGCCAATGTATGGTGCCTTTCTCCAGTGGCTGGTGTTGAGTACCCTGGCGTCGTCGGGAAAAGCCTCCCTGGGTGCAGAGTAGGCAGCCTCTGCGTTAAAGCTCAAGCCACAGTCGTTCATCGCTTTGAGTATCGCCGCCGTGGTGGATGTTGCTATCGCGGGAATACCTAGGTCAAGCAAGCCCAGGTTGCCCGCATGGTCGAGGTGCGCATGGGAGATGAACACAGCTTCTATGTTAAGCCTCGGCATGCGTGAGAGGTCAACATCGCAGGGGATTAAGTCGGGGCGGTAGTTGTTTATCCAGGGTATTAGGTTCATGTGCAGGAGGTCGTGGACTCCGCGCGCTGGCCTGGGGCTGAGAAACTCCTCGTAGAAGTCGTACATCTTCTTGTAGTTTATGCCGAAATCGAGGAGAATGCCTCTGCCCTCGCTTTCCAGGAAAATCTTGTTCCCCCCGATGCTCCTCGCCCCGTCGAAGATGGTTATGCTGGGCATCAAGTTCACCTTGCAAAATAAGGTATCTACGACGTGAGATAAATATTATGTGGCGTAAAGGAGAGGGAAAATTGCTTTAGGTGAAGATGCAACTATCACAATGGTGGCTCATGAATGGAATAAAAGAGGAAAAGCAAAAACTGAGGGAATACGTCTGGAAGAGGCTTGTCGAGGAGGGCGTGGCGAGATTTCCTCCACCCTACGGAAGGATACCCAACTTTGAGGGGGCAGAAATAGCGGCGGAGAGGTTAAGCAAGTTGGAGGAGTGGAGAAGGGCAAAGGTGGTGCTCGCAAATCCCGACTCGCCTCAGAGGAAGGTGAGGGAG
>Ga0209426_1001202_pt1 | contig 17622 bp, 17 predicted proteins | sample Deesub1362B_J571_FD_187697 | JGI IMG/M metagenome (GOLD analysis project Ga0209426, IMG submission 187697) | Deep oceanic, basalt-hosted subsurface ecosystem from Juan de Fuca Ridge flank, Pacific Ocean, CORK Borehole 1362B_J2.571 (SPAdes)... ...
GTTTCTCCAAAGGAATGAAGCGTAAGCTTTCCATAGCGAGAACACTGATTCATGATCCGGATATTTTGATTTACGACGAGCCGACGGGTGGTTTGGACCCATCAACCTCGCTGTTCGTTTCCAACTTCCTGAAGGAGCTTAAGGGGAAGGGAAAGAGCATCGTCTTCTCGGCCCACAACATGTACTACGTTGAATCCACGTGCGATCGGATCATAATTCTGAAAGGTGGAGAAGTCCTTTACAGCGGCGAGATTGAAGATCTCATGAAGATTTCAACGAAATACGAGATAAACTACATGGAAAATGGTGTGAAGAGGTCGATAAAAATAAAAAGCGAAGACCTAAACCCTTTTTTGCGCGAGTTGGCTGAGAGGGGCGCGAAAATCGTGGATGTGATAAAAGAGGTTCCAAGGCTGGAGGAGGTTTACTTCAAAATAGTAGGCGGAAAGTTTTAGTTGAATGTTTTAGTTGAATGTTTCAAATGCTTTATTTGAATCTTTGGTTAATTGAACTTAGTTTCCCTCAGTTTTAGTCGCGTACGTGGCTCAGTTGCCCTCGAATCAGATTCGCTCTTCATCGTACGGAGTCGTGAGCACCTCTCTGATCTTCTGGGCGGTCTTCTTTCCAACCTTGGGAACCTTCACCAGTTCGTCCTCGCTCGCATTAACGATGTTCTCTATCGTTTTGAAATGCTTTAAAAGATTTCTGGCTATAACTGGTCCTATATTCGAAATCGCCGAAACTATGTACTCCTGCTGCTCCTTCAAACTTCGTTTTGTCTTTCTGGCATGCAGGGCAACCTCTCTCGATTTGACCTCCTGCTCTCTCCTAGCTATCGCGATGAGTATCTCGGCCGTTTCTTGGGACGATCTCGTCTGGATGATCGGGATGCCGAGGTCGACTACTATCGCGGCTAAAGCCCCCCTTATCGCGTTGGGATGAATCCTGCCGTAAAGCTCTCCTTCAATGATCAACAAAGGTCGGGAATAGCTCCTTCTAAGGCTTAAAAGCTGAGAAAACAGATCTCTTTCACCCCTGATCAGGCTGCTGATGAAGTCTTCGGCAGTTTTTCTTTCAACCGCTACCCTGTCGCTCAGGATGTAGTCTGCAACCTCCAGATTCTTCACCTTCAGCTCTGCTTGGGAGTAAAGTTCCTTGGCAACACCGCTCTTAAGCTCCCTGGAGTCTACGTAAATCGTAACGCCTTTACGCACGTCTTCAACTCTGTTTTCAAAATCGAAAAGTGTGATCTGACCTTTTTTCCTGAGGTTATTCCTCATCCGATAGATCTGGTCGTACATCAGCTTTTCCTTTCTCAGACTGCTCCAGTAGTAAGCCTCATCCCTCGTTCCCTTCGTTATCAGAACAACGATTTTCCCCTTCCTGGTTCTTCCGGTCCTTCCTTTCCTCTGAATCGCCCTTATCTCCGATGGAACTGCCTCGTAAAAAACGACAAGGTCTGTGGCAGGGATGTCGAGACCCTCTTCACCTATGGAGGTTGCAACGAGAACGTTGATCTCACCTTCTCTGAACTTAGATACCACTTCAACCTGCTCCCTCTGCCTCATCCCCCTATCGTCGATCCTGCTCGCCTGCCCGATGAACTTCGATGCTTTAACCCCCTCGATCTGATTTAGCTCCTTTACAAGCATCTCAGCGGTATCGCGGTAGCTACAGAAAACGATGATCCTCTCATCCTCTCTTATCTCCTTAGAAATTATATCTTTAAGTTTTTCCAGCTTCGGATGATCGGTTTTACACTTCAGAGCTTTCATCATCGCCTCCCTGAAAATCGCATCGCCCAGCAAGCTCTTCGTCGCTTTGCTACCACCTCTGGCTTTCGCCTCCTTGATCAGCCTTCGCAGGTAATTTTTGACCGCCTCCATTCCTTGTGTCTCGATGAGCTCAACGCCGTGGGATATCTTGAGAATTTCCGCCATAACCGATATCGCCTCGAAAATCGCCGGATCTTTGCTTTCCATAGCTTCAGCATGCATCGCTTCCTGCAAAGCCAAAAGCTCACGTTTTGAAAGGTCTGGAGTTGCTTGGAAACCGAGTTCCTCAAGCTTCCTGAACCTCAGCTTAATCGCCTTCTCGAACTTTTCCCTCACCTCTCTTAGCTCAGCCGGCATGTCCACCTTTACCCATTCGATCTTCCTTTCATGGATGTACGGTCGGACGTCGCTGTCGTATTCGGTTCTGATCTCTATCTCATCAATTCCGAGATTCTCCACGACCTCACTTATCCTCTCCAAATCGCTTCCGGGAGAGGCGGTGATTCCTAGAATGAGCGGGTTTTCAGCCTCCTCAAGGTACCTTCTCGCGATGAAAACGTAGGAATAATTTCCCACCGCCCTGTGCGCCTCATCGAAGGTTATGTGGATCACATCTTTCAACGAAAACCTTCCGGCAACGATGTCGTTTTCTATAACCTGTGGGGTCGCGACCACGATCTTCGCCTTTCTGTACAACTCTTCCCTCTGATCAGGCGGGTTCTCTCCAGAGAGAGCTACGATGTCTCCATCAATCCTCAGATTTTTTTTCAGGAAGCTTGCGTGCTGCTCAACGAGGGGCTTTGTTGGAGCGAGAAAAACGGCTTTTCCATCCAAATTGAGCAGTCTCGATGCGATGACGTATAACGCTATCACGGTCTTACCCAAACCCGTTGGAAGAACGACCAAGGTGTTCCTCATTAAGGCTGTGGCTGCAATGGAAATCTGGTACGCTCTTCTCTCTATCGCCCTTTCTTTTATGAGTGGATGACTTACGTACTCGACCTCGGCGAAGGCGAAGCTTGAGTTTAAACTTTCCACGGAAAATGGAGGGCGAAAGAATATAAAAGGTTTGAGGGGTGTTTGAAACTGAATGTTAAGGGTATTGAAACCGAAGGTGATGGGGTGGTTTGACGGCGTCTCTGAAATCGGATAGAAATGCCCGCTCTGCTGGCAAAATGGCGGATTGGATTTTTTGAACCGAAAATAGCTTGATCTATGCTTTTACCGTCTTTCCGGCGAACGTGTTATGAACTTCTGGGAGGGGATAGGTTGGAGGGGATTGCCCAGCCGAGGCGCAATCGCATTACACGGCATCGGTTTCTCCATAGTCGTTGGCGTGCATTGTAGCCTCTTCCGTGGTATACGCTTGGAGTTACAACAGTACGAAAAGTTTGTTCTTGCTACGATTTTCCACGCTGCAGGGAATACGACGGGTTATTTTCCGGGAAGGGGCATAAACAGTATCCAGAGCTTTTTTGCTACGAAGCGACGGTTATTTCCATCTGCCATCATCGTGATCGTACTTGGACATCCGCACATTTCCCGTTCTTTTAAGGTTGTTGAAACGTGATTTCGACTCAAGCTCGTGTTCTCACCATCCCTCCGAGGAGCAGATGTTTTTTATTTTTTCGAGGACAATTATGCTCGTGCGGTGCAGTTTGGTTGAGCAGGGGCTCGAAAGAGGTGCGTGTGACGTTAAGGTGAACGATAAAGTTAGGCCTGCCTGTGAGGCTACTTTGAAACGTAAAATCCAGTTCTATCGGCTCATCAAATCGATCCATCTGTCTCGGCCGGAAGACTACCTAAGCGTATATCAAAGCGGTTGCAATCACGGCTGTCTGAAATGCCATTCCTAGTATTTCACGCAGATCGCAAGCGGACACTGGCTTTCAACAGCACAGATCGCTGAGGTTGCTGAAGAATACGAGAAAAGCGTTACGGTGAAGGAGCCGAGAAAAAGGGCCACGATGTGGCATGCAACTGATCTCTGCAAACACTGCGGCAGTTGTGTTTTATTTGGCAAAAGAGGAAGACTTTGTCCCGGAAAGCTGTCGGCTGAGCAGATAGTATGGAGTCCCCAAGGCTACGGACCGGCAAGGGATATAGTTGCGTTCACCGGTGGTGACATAGCTTGCAAAGCCGAATTCTATGCCGAGGTTGCTGAGAAAATCAAGGAGAGGACGGAGCTCTGGGTTCTCGTTGAAACTAACGGTTACGGCCTTACTCCAAAAAATCTGGATATGCTTTCGGCAGTCGATTCCTTCTGGCTGGACATCAAAGCGTACGACGAGGGAATTAAAAACGTCAAGCTCGGAAACATCGGTGTTTTTGCGAGGAACGAGGAGGAACTGAATACCTTGCTTGGAATTCTGGGAGAAGATTCCTTGTAAATCGATCTTTTAGGCTAAGCTTGAGGATCAAGTTTAACGAGCGGTTTAAATTCCGACCAGACGGGATACGAGGAGGGGCGTTATGAAGGTCTCGACGAAAGCCGCTGCGAATAAAATCGGAACCACGATTCTTCCAAATTTTTTCAGAAAGAATTTTACTGCACTTCCGATATCCGCCTGCTCCCCTCTGAACACCTTTCTGTAAAACAGATGTCCGAGCCTCATTCCGTAGGCCGACGCAAGAACGACGGCCGGAATTTCGAGAATTCCGTGGGGGAGTAAAGTAAGCAGAATCGTTTCGAATCCAACTTCCGAACCCTTCACGAAAACCACGATTCCGATCATATATCCATTTATGAGGATGAAAAAAAGCGGGAAAATGCCGAAGAAAAATCCTGAAAGGAGGGAAACGAGAGATTTTAATGCGTTGTTCAAGAAGATGATACCGAAAACCTCCAAGGGATTGCTGAAATCGATGAACTTGAAACCCTCGAAAAGCTGGTCGACAAAACGCTCTCCAGCCTGCGGGTTGCTGGAGGCGAACTGGTAGCCCATAACCAACGCGATGAAGAAGATGGAGAGCAGTGTAAAAAATAGCTTCGGGGTTCCTTTGCCGTAGTCTTCCACCATCGATCTTGAATGTATGGCTGATTAGTTAAATTTAGCGGTGGATCTGGGAAAATTTTAAATTTGCCGGGCTTTATTTTATTCTGGATGCCTACGGACATCAAAGGGCCGATAATCACGACGATGATCTTTCTCACCGCGATAGTTCTCTTCGGAACCATCGGCTTCACGGTTTTGGAGGGGTGGGACGTCTTTGACTCATTCTACATGACCGTGATAACGATAACGACAACCGGATACAGAGAGATCTACGAACTCTCCTTTTACGGCAGAATTCTCGCGATACTGCTGATGTTTTTGGGCATAAGCGTTTTCTTCTATAGTATCAACCTCATAATGCCCGCTCTCGTTCACAGGAGGATGGAGAGGTGGAGGAAGGTGCTGGAAAGTATTTCGGATCACTATATAGTTTGTGGATACGGTGTTATGGGTAGGGAGATCGTGGAGGAACTCTCCAAAATAACCACGAAGGACAAGATCGTTATAATCGACGAGAACATCGATAAGGTTGCCGTTGCAAGGGAGAACGGGTACATCGCAATCCAGGGGGATAGCATCGAAGAGAAGACGCTTGAAAGAGCTAGAATAAAGCATGCGAAGGCTTTGATAGCTTGCATGTCCGATTCCGCCAACGCTTTCGCGATAATGACCGCGAAGGAGCTGAATCCTGAAATTTACACGATGGCGGTTGCGCGGACCCCCGCCGGAATAAAGAACACCAAACGAGCTGGAGCCGATCAGGTGCTATCTCCTTACTCCGACACGGCAAAGAAAGCATCGATAATTCTGAGAAGGCACGGAGCCGCTGAGTTCTTCGAGATCATCAGCAAGGTTGGAGAAGATTTCATGCTCGAAAAGGTTACGATGGCAAATCGGGAGTTCGACGGAGTTAACCTCAAAGACATCGATTTGAGAAACAGAACCGGAGCGATGGTGGTTGCAATTGAAAGAAAGGGAGAGATGATCGTTCCTACTGCGACGTTGAAGCTTGAATACGGAGATAACCTCTACCTGCTGGGGAATGATGAACAGCTCAGGAGGGCTTCTGAGTATCTTGGGAAATCCGAAGTTTAGCAATCGATCAGACATCTATCAGTTCCCATATCTCGGTAAGACGTTTTATGTGGCCGTTTTTGCCGTTTCTGTCGATCAGGATCGACTTTATGCCTGCTTTTCTCGGCACCTCAAAATCGAAGTACGGATGGTCTCCCACGTGAAGGATCCCCGACGGATGGAGTTCTATGGAGTCGCAAATTCGAAGATAGATCTCAGGTTTTCTTCGGATGTCTCCGAAATCCGAAGGGCACGAGAAAGTCCTCCAGAAAAAATCGGATATTTCGGCAAGCTCAAAATCCATTATATCCCTCACCGCGTTGGATACGGCGATGAGCTTGTACTCCCCTTTCAACCTATCGAGAGCCTCCAGTGCGTCCGGATAGATCTTCAGCGCTTCCCTGAATTCTTCAAGAATGTCTTTCAGACTCAAATCGAGCTGAAACCTCTCAAACCAGTATTCTGGGATGTACCATCTTACATCCCTGTCACCTACTTCGTCATAGCATTTTTTGACGTATTCTAAAGCCTCCTCGTAGCTTAAGCCATGCTTTTCGGCGTAGTGGCTGGGTATGAGCTCGTTCCAGAACCTGTCCATGAACCTCGCGTCAACGATTGTTCCATCCACGTCGAAGGATATCGCGTCTATCGTCCCCATCCATCGAAAAGTGGCGGGCTGTGTAAAATATTTTTTGGGTTTAAGCCGCAAAAAATTTTTATATGATTAAACTAAAAATATCATAAAAATCGTTGGAGGTCATCATGGATATAGAGTTCCTAATCTCGGAGCTGGGTTCGAAAAACCGCGACAGAAGGTGGAAGGCATCGGAAGAACTTGCGAGAATTGGAGATAAAGCCGTCGATCACCTTCTGGAAGCTTTGAAATCCTCTAACGTCGACTTGAGGGTGGGTGCGGCGATCACGCTTGGAAAGATCGGTACTAATAAGGCGATTCAGCCGCTGATGGATGCGTTAAAAGATGCTGAATGGGAGGTCAGGTGGGCATCTGCCACATCACTGGGGAACTTGAAAGCGAGAGAGGCTGTGGATGGCCTGATAGCCCTGTTGAGGGATGAGTTCTGGGAGGTTAGAAGGGCTGCGGCAATAGCATTGGGGAAGGTGAAGGATCCAAAAGCGATTGAACCGCTGGCAGAGGCTTTGAAATCTGAGCTGATGATCAGATTCGAAGCCGCTCGATCCCTGATCCAGCTTGGAAGCGATGCAGTCGAAAGCCTTTCACATCTGCTATCCGATGACGACCCGGATGTCAGGATAAAGGCTGCCGAAGCTTTGGGACTCATCGGAGATGAGAGTGCTTCCGAGGCTCTCGCAACCTGTCTGAACGATGCTGACGCTGGAGTCAGGGAGGCAGCGGCCAAAGCGCTTGTGAAGCTCGGAGGGAGAGGTTTTGAATTTCTCCTCTCCAACCTGGCGTCGGAGAGAAGGACTTTGGAGGCTTTAAAAGCGTTGGATTTTGTTGAAAATAAAGATCTGGAGAAATTTCTACCCGTCCTCAGGGAAATTCTGGAAGAGGGTGATGAGGATGCGAGATACGAAACCGTCACCATCCTTGGAAGGTTGGAGGAGGGAGGTTTAGAGCTCCTTACGAGGGCGTTGAAGGATGAGAGTGAGGTTGTGAGGAGGGGTGCTGCGATGGGGATTCTGATGATGGCTGAGAAAGCGCTCCCTTTCTTAGAGAAAGCCGCGGAAAGCGGAGACGAACTTGCAAAAGAGCTGATCGAGAAAATAAGAAAATGAGCACTATTATGATGGGTTTTGAAAAAGGTTTTTATTTCCCATTTCAGAGTTTGAGAGGATGAAGGGACTGGTTGGCAGGATTTTTGGTGAAGCGAGTTCAACAGAATTCAATTTCGTGGTTTTCGATCCCAAGGAAATAAAAAGAACCGATTATGTAAAGGTGTGGAACGATACCGACGGCTGGGTTGTTGCCCAGGTTCTCGACATCATCGCGACAACGGATCTCAAGGAATCCGATGTCCTCAAAGGAAGAAATGCAGAGAAGGAAGCATACGTTGCAAAGGCTTATGTAATCGGGAAAAGAGACGATAACGGATTGCTGAGAGTTCCGAAAACCCCCCTTGTTCCGGGAGAGAACGTTTTCAAGGCGGACAAAGACCTAATCGTTGACGTGCTTGGCCTGAGAAAGGAGGGCGTATACATCGGCCTGATTGAGGACACGGAGATAAAGGTGAACCTCGATGCCAACTCGCTCGTTCAGAAACACTGCTGCATTCTCGCCAAAACGGGAAGCGGAAAGAGCTACACTGCTGGAGTTATAATCGAGGAACTAATTGAGAGGGGGGTTCCGATGTTCATAATCGATCCACACGGCGAGTACTCTTCCCTAAAGCATGCGAACGACAATCGCGATGAGCTTGAAAGGATGAGCTTTTACGGCGTGAGCCCGAAGGGTTATGCTGACAAGATCAGGGTTTACGTTCCTCCCAACTCTCCGTTCGTCGACAAAGCCGATGGGGTTTTGAAGCTGGATGGTTTGAATTTAACTCCCGAAGAGATCATCGAGCTCACCGGAATAACGAACTCAACCCAGCAGGCATTGCTTTACCAAGCGATAAAGAATCTGAAGGGAAGGGATTACACGATCGAGGACGTCATCACCGAGGTTGAAGAGCTGAAGCACAACGCGAAATACGGTCTCCTCGGCCATCTCGAAAAGATTCTTGACTCCAATCTCTTCGGTAGGGATGCGACGCCGATCGAACTCCTCCTCCAGAAGGAGAGGGCGGTTGTGCTCGATATGCGAGGCAGTCCACCGGAGCATCAGGATCTGATCGTTTCGAGGGTTTGCAGCATGCTCTTCGAGCTCAGGAAGAGGGATGAGGTTCCGCCTGGCATGATAGTTCTCGAAGAGGCGCACAACTTCATTCCCGAACGGGGCTTCGGAAAAACCGTGTCGACTCAAATTTTAAGGACGATAGCAAGCGAGGGAAGGAAGTTCGGCCTGGGATTGCTCGTGATAAGTCAGAGACCAGCCCGTGTGGACAAGAACGTCGTTAGCCAGTGCAACACGCAGATAATCCTCAGGATAACGAACCCGAACGATCTCACGGCAATAAAGAAGGGTGTTGAGGGGCTTACGGCTGAGACGGTCGATGAGATAAAACGCCTTCCCCCCGGAACCGCTCTTGTGGTTAGCCCGGAACTGGAGAAACCGGTAATCGTGAACATAAGGGTGAGAAAGAGCAAACACGGGGGAGCATCCGTCAGCGTTGTGAGGAGGAAAGGAAGGGCTGAAAGGAAGGAAAAGGAGGGGAAAAAGGATAAGGCCAAGAAACAGAAAGTTGAGGAGCCGAAGTCGGAGAGGAAAGGACTCTTCAGAAAGATGTTCGGATAAATTCATGAAAGTTCGTGAAACTTCGTAAAAGTTCCCAAAAGCTCTGATAAACATACGACGCCAGGTGGTGGTTGTGAACTATTTGGTCAGACTGCAGGGAGGTTGGATCGTTAAGAACGCAAGAACGGTTGAGGATGCGATGAACATCGCCGTTGCTGAGGCTGGGAAAAGGCTGAATCCGGATCTTGACTTCGTTGAGATAGATGTCGGCGATGTCGAATGCCCGAAATGCGGGGAAGTTTTCAAATCCGCTTTTATGGTTGCTGGAGTTGCTCTGGTTGGCCTGCTTTTCGAGATGAAGGTTTTCAATGCGGAAAACGAGGAACACGCTGCGAGAATAGCTAAATATGAGATAGGCAGGAGACTGGGGAGGATTCCGCTGGATGTTCTGGAGGTCCTCGGGATAGATTAGGCTAACCTTTCAAACGTGATTTCAAACGTGCATCTCATCATTATTTTTAGAAAAATCTAATTAATTAAAATTATTAAAAATCTTTAAATGCACGGATTCGTAGACGACAAGGTTCTGAAGGAACTCGTGAGTATCCTCGACCAGATACCCTTAGCCATCACCCTACTCGACAGAGAAATGCGGATTCTTTTCATCAACAGGTCGGTGGAGGTGGGGTTGGAGATTAGAATGGAAGAGGTGAGGGGGAAGCGTTGCTACGAGGTTATGGGGGATGGGAGCATCTGCAATGGTTGCGGGGCGAGAAAGGCGATCGATGGCGGAAAGGTTTGCGTATACAACAAGAGGATCAGGGAGTTCGTGATGAAGAACGTTGCGGTTCCGTTAAAGCGGGATGGAAGGGTGATCGCCGTTCTCGAAATCGGCCTCGACATAACAAACCTCACAAGGATCAGACAAGAGCTGGAGGTTAAGGAAGAGGAGTACCGCGAGCTCTTTGAGAATTCTCTGGATGCCATCGTAATCACCAACCTGAACGGTGAGATCTTGAAGGTTAACGAAGGTTTCGAGAGGATGACCGGCTTTTCCAGGGAGGAAGTGATCGGAAAACATTATTCCATTTTGCTTCCGGAGAATTCGGCCAAGATTATTTTCGAGAAGTACAACGAGGCTTTTAGACGTGGAATGGATATATACACACTGGAATTTGAATTTTTTACTAAAAGCGGAGAAAAAAGAGCTGCCGAGGGAAGTGTGAGTTTGGTGAGGAGGAGGGGGGAGGTCGTTGCTTTCCAGGGGAACTTCAGAGATGTGACTGAAAAAAAGGCAATTGAGGAAAGATTGAAGGAGAGTGAGGAGCTCTTCAGGAAGCTTGCTGAGAGATCTCTTATCGGAGTATACCTCATTCAAAACGGTATTTTTAAGTACGTAAATCCGAAACTCGCCGAGGATCTCGGGTACCGGGTTGAGGAGGTATTAGGCAGGAGGTTTTCCGATTTCGTGCATCCAGAAGATAGGAAAGTCGTTGATGGTCTGGAAGCGGAAATCAAAGGTGATTCCGTAAGCCACAAGGTGAGGGTGATAAGGAAGGACGGAGAAACGAGAACGTTCGAGATCATCGGATCGAAAATAGCGTTTAAAGGTGAAGCTGCCGTTATCGGCACCGCGATAGATGTGACCAAAGAAGAAGCATACAAAAAAAAGCTTGAAGAGTACAGGAGATTCTACCAGAACGCTCAGGACCTCTTCTTCATTTTGGATTCGAAGGCAAGGTTCGTAGAGGTGAATCCGAGGTATGCCGAGATGCTCGGCTACAAGACGGAAGAGCTCATCGGCCATACTGCGAGAAGATTTTTCGATCCGTCAGAACTCGATGTCGCCAGGGAAATGTTCAGAAGGGTTATGGAAGGCGAAAGCGTAAGGTACGAGGCTAAGGCGATTCCTAAGGATAGAAAAAACGTGTATACGGTTGAAATAATCCTGTGGCCTGTTTTTGAGAGGAACAGAATAGTTGGCGCGGAGGGTATAGTTAGGGACATCACCGAAAGGAAGAGGATGGAGGAGAAACTGAGGGAGAGCGAGGAGATGTTCAGGGCTCTTACGGAGAAGTCTTTGGTTGGTATTTACCTCATCCAAGATGGGGTTTTCAAGTACGTAAACCCGAAGATGGCGGAATTGTGGGGATACAGCGTTGAAGAATTGATCGGAAAGTCCCCCTTAGAATTCATCCATCCCGATGACAGGGAAACTGTGAGATGGAACATCGAGAGAAGGATTATGGGGGAGATCGATGCGATAAACTACAAGCTCAAGATGGTCAGGAAGGATGGTAGAATCAGACACAACGAGGTTTTCGGCTCCAGGATAGTTTACAGGGGTAAGCCGGCGGTTATAGGAACTCTGATCGACATCACAGAAAGACTGGAGCTTGAGAGGGAAAAACTCAGGGCTTTCGAACAGATCGAGAAGAACATAGAAAACTACGCGATCCTCGTGGATCAGATAAGGAATCCACTCGCAGTGATCCAAGGAATGTGCGAGATGAGGCTTGATGGAGACGATAAACTCAGGGAGCTGAAAGATACGATCATAGATTCGGTTAACAGAATAGAGGATGTCGTTGAGAGGCTTGAGAGGGGGTGGCTCGAGTCGGAGGCGATTAGAAAGTTCCTTAAGGGTGAGTTAAGGAAGAGTGAGAAATTTTGAAACACTTCAGGCTTTAAAGGTTGTGAGTTCGTAGGGGGTTTAAAGATTGGGTGGAAGTGAGTTGGATAAAGAGCATGAAAAGCGTGAAGGGCATGAAGAGCCGGATAAGGAGTTGGATAGAGAGTTAGACGGGGAACTGATTAAAAACAGGAGGGTCCTAATCGTTGAGGACGATGCCGGACTTGCGGAAATCCTCTGCCGAATGCTCAGCGGTTACGATGTGGCTTTGGCTACGGATGGGGATGGAGCGGTCAAAGCCTATCTCAAATTCAGGCCGGCTGTCGTGCTCATGGACATCGTCATGCCGAACATGGGTGGGAAGGAAGCGACGAGGAAGATCCTCGAGATAGACCCTGAGGCGAAAATAGTGGGCATAACGGCCTTTGGTAGAAGGTGGGGAAAGGAACTGTTGGAGGCGGGAGCACTCGAAATCATAAACAAGCCCTTCAGAAAAAAGGATTTAATAGATGTCGTGGAAAAATATATGGACTCGTACCGATGACTCGTAGTGGTGAGTAGTGCTTGGCTGGATTTCGCTGGCGAACGCGTCAATGTCTTTGTGGTGTGGTGAATGACCGAGCTCAATCGCGATTTCGGCAAATTCCTGAAATCCAGAATCGACGGGAAAATAGTCGAGATAGTCGGCGAGAGAAACCGGGGATTGCTGAAAGACGTTGTCGAATACTTTGGCGACGAGGTTCTTTTCATACTCACGCTGAGGGGGTACGAGAGGGCGATCAAAGGACTTCTCCGAAATTCAATCGTTTACGTTGTGTCGGAGAGATACTTCGAGCTCAGACAGAACGCCGACATAAGGGAGATGATGAAACTTGTAAAGCAGATAGTGAACGAACTCGTGATGGAGATGAAGGACTCTGGAAAGGATAACGTTGTCCTTTACAGAGCAAACGATTTACCTCCACTAATCCCAGGTACGGATCCGAACAGAGTCGAAGAGGAATTCTGGAGGTCGCTTACGATAGATCTGAGATCGTTGGACGGAAAATTCCTTTTCGTTTATGAAAGGATGGAGTACAAGCCCGACATCCTCTCGTACTTCGCCGACAACATCATACTCATGACCCATCCCCCGCAGATCTGGAGCGTTCTCGGCTAACATGAGGTCGAGGACTCTTAACCTCGTAGTCTTTCTTACCCCATTTCTGGCCTCAGCCGTTTTGACCTGGTTCTTCTCAGCTCCCGGTGTTCTGGCCGTTCTTTCTTATCTGGTCTTCCTCGGAATGGCGATCGGAGCTTTCACGTTTGCGGTTTTTCTCAAGCAGTACGTCTCGGCGATGAGGTACGAGCCACCCCTCTTCAGCCGCTACGCCGAATACCGGATCGCGGCGGTAATCCCAACCTTTAACGAGGACCCCGAGATAGTGAGGGACACCCTCATCTCGGTAATGCTGGCCCTGAAAGGGAGGGGGGACGCGTTCATTCTGGACGATTCGACCTCCGAACGTTCGAAAGAGGGCATTAAGGATCTTGAAAAGCTTGGTGCGAGGGTTTTGAGAAGAGACGACAGGAGAGGATACAAGGCAGGGGCGATAAACGATTTCCTCAAGTTATATGGGAAGAATTACACCCTTCTTGCGATATTCGATGCCGATCAGAGGCCAGTCAATTCGTTTTTTGATGAAACACTCCAGTACTTCACCGATGAAAAGGTTGCGTTCGTCCAGATTCCCCAAGCTTATACGGAACTTGAAACTGGTGTCGGGGTGGCTGCGTACTGGCAGCAGCAACCTTTCTTAAGATTCATAATGAGGGGCAGGAAGATTTCCGCTTTCTCCCTCGGAAGCGGAACCGTTTTCAGAATCAGCGCTCTTGAGGAAGTCGGTGGGCTGGATGAGGAGAACATAACCGAGGACGTTGCAACGTCGGTAAAGCTTCATGGAAAGGGTTACAGAAGTGTTTACATCGATAAGCCTCTGGTGTGGTACGGTGAGCCGCCGAAGGATTTGAAAGCGTACCTCTCCCAGCAGTCCAGGTGGGCGCTGGGCGGCTTCCAGCTTCTTCGCACCCTGCTGAAAGAAAGGCTAACCCTGTCCGCTTTCATCGATTACATCTCTTCCTGGATGTACTGGTTCAAGGAAGGGCCGTTAACCGTCGTTGAAATAATTGCCCCTATGGTTTTCCTCCTCTTCGACGTGCATTTCTTAAGAATAGACGCTTTCGTGTATCTCGCGAGCTACATGCCCTTTTTTATCTCCACGCTTATCGTCTTCGTAATTGCGGCGAGGAAGCTCTACGGCTTCAGGGGATTCGTTTACCATCAGACAATCGAACTTCTTGCTTTTCCTTCCATAACCGCTTCCTTCATCGCCTGGCTTTTGCGGAGGAAGAGACCATTTGCGGTAACCAGAAAGAGGGCGGAAAGGGTTCCAATAAAACTGATCGTTCCTTATGCGCTGATACTCGTGTTCCTCATCGCTTCCGTGATCAGAGGCGTTTTCTTGCTGCTGTTCGATCCAATAATCAGGCCTGCAGCCCTGGTCAACGTTTTCTGGGCAGCTTACTTCATCCCGTTCATCGCTTTCGGGATATACACCGTTTTGAAGTACTACGAGAGGGAGGAGGAGGTGAAAATTTTCATCAGGGTTTGATTGGGTTCGCGGGATTCGTGGGATTCGGGAGGTTCGCGGTTGGTTTTTGACAGGTTCAGCGTTACCGATCACCTAAAAGCTTTTGTTTTTGAATCTCAAAGAAGGTTCATGCTCAAAATTGCAACCTTCAACGTGAATTCGATAAGGTCTCGCCTGCATATTGTGATTCCGTGGCTCAAAGAGAACAAGCCCGACATCTTTTGCATGCAGGAAACCAAGGTCGACGACCGAAATTTTCCGGAAGGTGACTTCCATCGCATCGGCTACCATGTGGTGTTCAGCGGGAGCAAAGGGAGGAACGGAGTAGCGATAGCTTCACTGAAAGAGCCTGACAGCATCGAATTCGGCCTCGACAGCGTGCCTGAAGACAGGGACAGGCTCATAAAGGCAGAGTTTTCTGATTTGGTCGTTGTGAATACCTACGTCCCCCAAGGATTCAAAATCGACAGCCCGAAGTACAGGTATAAGCTGGAGTGGTTTGCCAGACTTAAGGATTATTTCAAAAGAAACCTGGATTTGGAGGGTTTTGTAGCTTGGTGCGGGGATATGAACGTCGCTCCGCTGGACATAGACGTTCACAACCCAAAAAGGCTTAGAAACCACGTCTGCTTCCATGAGGATGCGAAACTCGCTTTCGAGGAAGTAAAAGCCTTGGGCTTCGTTGACGTTTTCAGAAAGCATCATCCAGAGCCTGGGCAGTATACTTTCTTCGACTACCGCGTTAAAAATGCGGTCGAAAGGGGGCTGGGATGGAGGGTCGACCACATTCTCGCCTCAAAACAGTTGGCTGAGAAATCGAAAGATTGCTACATCGATATGAAACCGAGGTTACAGAATAAACCCTCCGACCACACGATCCTCGTCGCTGAATTCGATTTCGGCTTCAAGTAATCGTTTGACCTTTCGGATCTCATCATTATCATATGATAACCAAGAGCCATTCAGAAACCCTTAAGTTTTAGCCAAGTTACTTGGTGCTATGAAACCTACCAACGTTCAAATCGTGATTTCTGAGGATATTTTGGAAAGATTGATGAACGTTTCAAACGCCGAATCGGTAGACGACGCGATCAGGCTTGCGGTTGAGCATTGTTTGGAGTGCGGGAAGAGGTAATCGGGCAAACGATTTTTGTTACTTGCGATATATTTATTAACTCACCTCTACTCCTTATCCAATCAAGCCCAAGAGGTGTGATTTATGAAATCAAGCTACGCTTACATCAGAGAGGCATGGAAGAACCCGGACAAAAGCTATGTAGCTGAATTGATGTGGAGCAGATTGCAGGAATGGAGGAGAGAGCCGACGGTGGTGAAGATAAGAAGGCCCACGAGGCTTGACAGAGCGAGAAGTCTCGGCTATAAAGCGAAGCGTGGGATAGTGGTCGTGAGGGTCAGAGTTGGCAGAGGAGGGAGGCACGTAACGAGATTCAAGAAGGGCAGGAAGACGAAGAGGATGCTGGTTAACAAGAAGACTCCAAAGAAAAGCCATCAGAGGATCGCTGAAGAGAGGGCGGCAAGGAAGTATCCGAACATGGAAGTGCTGAACTCCTACTGGGTTGGGGAGGATGGCAGGTACAAGTGGTTCGAAGTTATCCTCGTCGACAGGGACATGCCGGACATAAAGGCTGACAAGGATCTTTCCTGGATCACGACGAAGAGGGGAAGGGCTTTCAGAGGATTAACCTCGGCCGGAAAGAAGGGCAGAGGCTTGAGGCACAGGGGCAGAGGGGCCGAGAAAGCCAGGCCGAGTGTCAGGGCTAAGCTGAGAAGGAGATAACCCAAATATTTATCTCTTTTATGAAAATTGAGATGAAAATTGAGAGGATTAACCTCTACGCAACCGTACATTCAACCGAGGACCCTGAGAAGGTTGCCGAAGCTATGGCAACCCTGATTCCATTCGAATTCGAGATCCAAGTTTCAAAGGCTGAGGGGCATTTTGGAAACCCGCTCGAGTTTTTGGAGGTAGAGATAAAGAAGCAGAGGGAGATCCGGGAATTCCTGAATTTTTTCCTGAAGGAGATCGACGCCCAGAAGGAGGAGCTTTTACGGGAATTGCCGCTGAGGATCGATGAAAACGGAATGCTCCACTTGAGGGTGGACAAGCAGCAAGCTTATATGGGCAGAGTTACGCTCATATCCAGGGGAGATGGAATAATCGTGAGGGTGAAGATAACAACGTATCCGCTGAAAAGGGAGAAAGTCTTGGAAGCTGCCAGAAATATTATAGAGATGGGATATTAGATTTTGGATTGGATCTTAGTTTAGATCGGGTTTTGGAAATGAGAGATGTGGATTTCAAAAACCTCAAACCGGACCTCTTGAGATTCAAGCCCGAACCTAAGGAGCTTACACTCCTCGGTTTCGATTCGTGTATCTATTTCACGAAGGATTCGGAGGAGATGGACAAACTCGTCAAAAACACCGATTCCGCAATTTTCCCAGGTTACCTCATTGAATGCAACGACGTGGCCACGTTGAAAAAAGAGCTCAGGAAAGCCAGTTCTTCTTGGATCGTTGGCGTCCTTTCTTCGGAAAACTCGGTTATAAGGGAGGCGATTTCCAGAAAAAAAGTTGACGTGCTGCTCGATTCGGTACAGAACAAAATTGATTACATCGCACTGAAGATGGCCGGGGAAAAGGATGTGGCGGTCGAAATATCCGTTTCAAAGTTCTTGGGAGTGAGAGGGACGAGGAGGGTGAGGCTTTTCGAGCAGTTGAAGGATCTGATCGAGATGGCAACCAAGCTATCAACCCCCCTCCTGATCTCGTCTGGGGCATCCAGCTTTTTGGAGATGAGGGGGATAAGACAGATAGGGGATTTCTTCAGGTTCTTTGGCGCTGATACCGAAGCTTGCTTCTTAAATGCGAGGAGGATAATCAGGAGGTATTTTGACGATAGCTACCTGCTCGACGGACTTGAAAGGGTGAACGGCGTTAGCCTTGGAGATTCTTGAAAACGAGAAACCAAACGAAAAACGAGTGCACACTCGCGGGAAGTGTAATGGTGGAGTGTATGTATTAAATATTTCTAACGCCCGGGCCGGGATTTGAACCCGAGGCGAGGGCTTTCCGCTTGGCTATCAAGCCACTCGACAGGCCCCCATGTTAGGCCGGACTACACCACCCGGGCTTAGTTTCAACCGAACTTCGAGTTGGATTTAACGGGCGGGATTTA
>Ga0209426_1001203_pt1 | contig 17615 bp, 17 predicted proteins | sample Deesub1362B_J571_FD_187697 | JGI IMG/M metagenome (GOLD analysis project Ga0209426, IMG submission 187697) | Deep oceanic, basalt-hosted subsurface ecosystem from Juan de Fuca Ridge flank, Pacific Ocean, CORK Borehole 1362B_J2.571 (SPAdes)... ...
GAGCCACTTCTGCAGTCGATCACACATTCGCAGACGCATTGCACAAACGTGAAGTGAGTCCGTTGCTCCCGCTCGCGGCATTCTTCTGTCGAAAATCGCATGTATCTCTCCAATGAAAAATCGATGCCACAGAGAGACACTTGTGCAACAAATCAGCCGAAATTGGCATGGTTTCTGCAAAATTCAATCTATTTTTTCTGTCGAGATAGATACTGTAGTCAAATTTTTCGAACATTGGCACGAGAATATCTTGCGGCATCAGTATCATCGCTTCGCAAGACGTCCACACCGAGCCACTGTCAGCACGAGCTCGGTTGGCTTGCAACAAGGAAAAGGGTGAGCGAGCGCAACTCTCCCTTGCATCAGGGTGAGTCCGGTCAATCGAGAGGAAAGTCGATGTACGCGCCTGAAAAATTTGAGCCCTGCCCCATCCACGCATATGGGACCTGCCTGTCCTCGGTGATCACTGAGCACAGTCAGAATACAAAAATCCCAGTTGAGATGGTTGCTCCCATTGCGTTGGCAGCGATGGCCAGCGCGGCGCAAAACCTCTACAACATTCGGCGGCCTGGAATGTCTCCCAGTCCGATCTCCTTAAATGTGATTCTGATCGCAGGGTCAGGGGAGGGCAAGGATGCGTCTGCCTCTCCATTGCTGCGCCCCTTTCACGATTTCGATCGGAAAACTGCATCCGAATTTCGCTCAGCCAAAGTCAATCTTGCCGTCGAAAAGAAGATGTGGGATATGAAAAGAAAAGACTTGGAAGCCAAGTATCAGAAGAAACTTGGCAACCAGAGGGTGGCCGACAGGGCGAAGCGTGACTTCGAAAATCTATACCGTTCGCAACCGAGGCTTGCAACGGTTCCAAAACTCATTTTTAGTGATGCAACCCCGACTGCCGTAAAGCAATCCTTGTGCTTGCGCTGGCCATCGTCCCTACTTTATTCCATGGAGGCAAGCGGATTTTTCAAGGGGAGTTTGATGCGAGACATGACTTTTTGGAATGACCTCTGGGGAGGCGCCCCGATTTATCTCGATAGAGCGAATACCAAAGAGCATGTTTCGGTTTCGGCACCGCGGATGTCAATGATCTTAGGCATTCAGCCTGGGATGCTTGAACGTTTCATGGACCGTCGAGGCCGGGAAGCCGAAGAAAGTGGTTTGATCAATCGCTTTCTCTGGACGAGTCCTCCCCCATCGTCAGGCTATCGAACTCTCGACGAAAACCCTAAAACAACGGTACATCTGTCGACTTATTCCGAACGATGCACCGAACTGCTCGAAGAGAGCGCCAGCCTTTCTAGGGGAATCGATGACGAGCGATGCGCGCTAGATTTTTCCAAGAATGCGCAAAAACTCTTTCGCGATGCATTCAACGATGCACAGTTTGACATGCGGCCCGACGGCCGATACCAGCACATGGACGGCTTCGCCGCGAAACTAACGGAGCAAGCATCGCGGATTTCGGCTGTGCTACATGTAGCTGACGGATTTGATGGCTCGATTACTGATGAAACACTCAATCGCGCAATCGAGATTGTGCGGTGGCACGCACGTCAGTACCATCGCCTTGTGTCCTCAGCAAGCTTGCGGGAGCGTCTTACTAGGGACGCACATCACTTGCATGGACGTTTCTATGATCTTGCGCAGCAAGGGCAGTTTTTGGTCACACTTAAGGATCTTCAGTTCCTTTTTCTCGAGGAGGATTGGAAACGTCTTCGTATTGAGCGCGCCTTGAAAATCTTGATTGACTTTAGTCACGTGGTTGAGCATCCGGTAGGTCGCACAAAGTACTACCGCTTGCGGGGAAATCCTTCACCTGCACCCGAAGGCAGCGCTGCCAAAACACCGAAAGATCTATTCAAGGCTCAGCTGGTTAAGAAGTCTCTCGACAGCCTGGAGTAGGATCTTGGCAGGCTTGATTTCTAGATCAGATCACGATCTCACGAAGTATCGATCATGCTCTTAGCCCCTCCCATGGAATGATCGACTCTAAGCGCTGCTCCCCCAAGAAAGCAGGCAGCCACCACCCTGATGTTCTCACCGACTAGACGTTGGAAGCCTTCTGCACCCAAGAGGAAAGACAGTCAATCAAAAGGCAGGACAAATTTTCGCTGTCGCAGCACTCCCGAAATTCGGATACATTCTGAGACTTTCATGAATGTCTATTCGTTTTTTGGAGCAAGATTTCGGGATTTCGTATGAAGAATGAACAACTGAAAGCGCTAGCTGCAGAAGTGCTCGAGTTCGAGGCAGCGCTCGCAAAGAAGCAAGCAGCGCTGCTCCAGGCACGTCAGGATGCACTCCATGGCATCGTCGAGGGATTCAGGGCCGAGCTGAAGGACAACGAGTTTTTACTTGAGGACGCGCTCAAGCTATTGCAGCCCTTGGAATCACGCAAGGCAAAGAGCAAGCGTCAAGTCTCGCCCGCTTCTAACGAGCCAGAAACTGCCCGGCCTCTCTATAAAGAGCCTGGTGGCCCAGGAAGGTGGCATGGCTTTGGTAGACCACCCAAGTGGATAACCGACTTCGAAACCGCAGGGAAGAACCGCGAGGAACTCAGGGTCCTGGATTGAGGACGACGGACCTCCGGACCATGCCTTCCCAAATCACGGCAGCGAACACCGTGGAGATGGCAATCAGTCCGGGAAATGCTCATCCCGATCCCAAGGCCCCCAAAAGCCAAGCCCCCGATACGCTGAATGAGTGGCAGCATTTTGTGTCTGTAGTAGACACGGCCTCGCCCATCCTCGCGGGCTTTCCGTAAGCAAGCCCGTGCCCTGTTGGCACTGCCATCTCGTCAAGTACTGCCTCAGCTGAGCTGCCTTGCATACGAAACAGCTTGAGCAACTGGTGGTGTCAGGTTCGGCTCGCCATCGAAAGGACAAGCGCCTGTCAGGCGACACGACAAACTGCCCCCCTGACGACATGAGGAATTGACCCCCTCATGGCAGGAGGCCAAGATGGAAGGCAACGTGTTCGAGCAAGCTCCACGATCCGAACGGATCGATTGGAGGCAGGCGATGCAGGCACCTGAGGACGTGGAGGCGATGCTCAAGCTGGCGTCGCTCGGCTGGGGCGCCAAGCGCATCGCCAACGAGTTGGGGTGCAGCCGCAACACCGTGCGGCGATACCTGCGCCAGGGTGGCTGGCAGCCCTATGAGTCGCCACCGCGGACCAGCCGCCTGACCGAGCATGCCGAGTGGCTTGCTGGGCAATTCCGCCAGCACCGAGGCAACTGCGATGTCGTGCGCCAGGAGCTATTGCGAGTGCACGGCGTCGCAGTCAGCCTGCGCACGGTCGAGCGTGCGGTGGCGCATCTGCGCCGAGAGGTCCTGGCGCAGAGCGTGGCGACGGTGCGCTACGAGACGCCGCCCGGGCGGCAGTTGCAGATCGACTTCGGCACCGTGCGCGTGCCGGTGGCCGACGAACCGCTGAAGGTGCATCTGTTCGTCGCGACGCTGGGCTACTCCCGACGCACCTTCGTCGCCATGTTCCTGCACGAGCGCCAGTCGGCGTGGCTGCAGGGCCTGGAAGGCGCGTTCCGGCACTTCGGCGGCACTACACAGGAGGTGCTTGTGGACAACGCGCGGGCCCTCGTCAGCGAGCACGACTTGCATACCCGCGAGGTCCGCTTCAACGACCGCTTCCACGCCTTCTGCCGGTACTGGAAGGTGACCCCGCGGGCTTGTGCGCCGTACCGCGCCCAGACCAAGGGGAAGGACGAACGCGGCGTCGGCTACGTCAAGCGCAACGCCATCGCCGGGCATCGCTTCGCTTCGACAGAACACCTGCAGGCCCACCTCGCGCGCTGGATGCGGGAGGTCGCCGACCTGCGCGTGCATGGCACGACTGCGGAGCCGCCGGCACAACGCTTCGAGCGTGACGAGCGCCAGGCACTCACGCCGCTTGCCTCCCGGGCTCCATTCCTGCAGGTGCGTGAGCTCACTCGCCGCGTGCACAGCGACGCCTGCATTGAGCTGGATACCAACCGCTACAGCGTGCCGTGGAAGCTCATCGCAGAGAGCGTGACCGTCGTCGTCGCCGAACGGCAGGTTCGGGTGCTCTATGCCGGCCAGGAGGTCGCCTGCCATGCGCAGAACCCCGGCCGGCGCATCACCGTGATCGAGCGCACACATCTGGCTGGCATCGTCGGCGCGAACCTCGTAGGTGCGAGCTGGATGACCAGGCTACCAGCCGACGGCTCGCCCACGACCTTGCCGCCGGCAATGCCCGCCGAACTGCTGCGTCCGCTGGCCGAGTACGAGAGCGCGCTCGGAGGCCGCTGGTGACGGCCGCCGGCAAGAGGGCCAAGGCCCCTGCGCTGGAAGTATCGGGCGACCTGGAACCGATGCTGACGCGGTTAAAGCTGACCGCCATCCGTGACCAGCTCGATACGTTGCTCGACCAAGCCGGTCGTGCCGAACTGAACTTGCGCGAGGCGCTCTCGTTGCTGTGCGCTGCCGAGGTCGCGCGCAAGGATGAGCGACGCATCCAGATGGGCATGTCGATTGCCAAGTTCCCATGCGTGCGCACCCTGGAGGGCTTCGAGTATGAAGCGCAGCCGTCGGTGGACCCCAAGCAGATCCGCGAGCTCGCCACCTCGCGCTGGATCGGAAACGGCGACAGCGTGTTGCTCCTCGGGCCGCCGGGCGTGGGCAAGACCCATCTGGCTGTGGCGCTCGGTCGTGAAGCCATCGTGCGCGGCTACTCCACGTTGTTCGTGCCGGCCACCGGACTGGTGACGCAACTCGCCCGTGCGCATGCTGAAGGCAGGCTCGAGGAGAAGCTCGTGCACTTCACCAAGCCCAAGCTGCTGGTCGTCGACGAGTTGGGCTACCTGCCGTTCGAGGCTAACGCCGCGCATCTGTTCTTCCAGTTGGTGAGCAGGCGCTATGAACGCGGCTCGATGCTGGTCACCAGCAACCGCTCGGTTGCCGAGTGGGGAGCCGTGTTCGGCGACGCCGTAGTGGCCACCGCGATCCTGGACCGGATGCTGCACCACAGTCACGTCATCACGATACGTGGCGACAGCTACCGGCTCAGATCGAAGCGCCGCGCTGGCCTGGTTAACCAGGCCAGCGCGAAAGACGCAGTCACGACAGATTGATCAACAACCCGGGGGTCAGTTCTTCATGTCGCCAGGGGGGCAGCTCCTGATGTCGCTTGACAGCGCCTACTTCCTCAGCCTTCAGCACCGACGCACGGTCTCTTCTTTGCACGGAGACCGAGCACGAAAGCTCGGTCTCCGCGGGAAACTCTTTACAGCGACGAGCCTGCGCTCGCGGCAATTCCCGAGGACATGCGTCCAGCGAGCCTTACCTCCCTTTCCGCGACCAACCTGCCCTTTTCTTCGGTATCCAACGCTCGCGTCCGCAGCGGCCCCAAATGCCGTTCCGTGGCGGGCGGCAAGCCGCGCTCGGCATTGCTGCGAGGGTCCACGCGCGCGTCGTGGCCATGGTGCTCCAGGGTCGCATTGAGAGTCTCGGCCCAACTGATCTTCCTCGCCCTGACCTCAGCTGCCAACACCCCTCGGGTCTTGCCACCACTGTCTTTCTTGCATCCACCACGCTCAGGGTAGGTCGGGTTGTAGCGGCGGAAGTGCTGCTCAGGGGAACGCTCGATCCCGTCGGGCATGCGACCTGAGATCATGATGTGCACATGAGGTTGGGGACATCCGCCGATTGCAGCCACCGGGCGATGAATCGCATACTCGTAGGGCTTAGAACCTGCGATCTGTTGCGTGTAGCTGCGCGCCAACTCCGCGTTCTGCTCCAACGAAAGCTCATTCGGCAGCGCCACCACAACCTCGTGATACACCGCTCCGTTGCTGCGCTCGTGCTTGTCGGCCATGCTCCAGAAATTTGCAGGCATGTCATTGGCCCAAGAGGGAAGATTGCCATGCCCTCGTGCAATCAGATCCTCCCGATCGGCGTAACAGCCAACCCGGTTGATGTAGTTGCCATGCTTGCGGCCACTACCCTTTTTCCCGCTTTTGATTTCCCAATAAAAACTCGCCACGTCCATTTCTCCTTTTTTGGTAGGTTTTGGAGAAACGGTAGATGCGCGTGTTTTTCCTCGGTCTCTTTTCAAGCAACAATTCGAAGCTCTTTCTCGACCTACACACTCACCACTCATGTTCTCCAGAACATGAGTGAGTGGAGTAGAAATTTACTGAGAGAGATAAGAGACAAGAGCAAGACCAAGTGACCTCCTCCTCATCCATGGCTGCGAAGGTCGTTCGCTCCATCTCAGTCAGAATATGTGGATGTCATCCACTGCTTCGATAAGCCAATCGCGCACTTTTCAAGCCTGTGAGGATGGCATTGCACCCAGGCTCGCAGGAGCACTTCTGCGCAGCGGGTACACAGACCTTCGCGCCCTTCAGGGCCAAGTCTGTGCCGTGAAGCAGTTCAACTTCACCACCGCAGTGGTCGTTGGGCTGGACGATGTTGGGTATCAACGCCGGTATTGCTACGAGCACCGGGCAGACGCTGAAGCGGCGCTCGCGACCTGGGATGGTCTTGAACATCCCTCTGGACCTTGGATAAAGTGCAAGGGCGCTGGCATCGATCTGCTGAATCCGAATTTCCGCTGAGATCCCGTGTCGCGCCTCCGGCCGCTAGCTTGTGCCCAGAGGAGTAGCTAGCTCAACGGGGTGCCAAAGTGCGGCAGAAGGTCTTCAATGCGGCTTTCTGTTGATTGGGAAGTCGGGTGAAACGTCTTTCAGATACGCGAGGAGTCGTGACCGTTGAGCTCTGCCGACTATGCCGACCGCAGAACTATGCCGAGCGGCCTCGCTTCTTCCCGGACGCATCGTAGGCCGCATGTGATCGGTTCGGCATAGTCAGCGCGGCTCAACGGGCATGAGCCGTGGACGTATCTGAAAGACGTCCAGATGCGACTGCCGACACAACTTGACAGTCGCATCGACGAACTGCTCGCGCACAACTGGCGGCGCGCAGACTGATTCCGTGACGAGTGAGTCTCGAATAGCAGCAATGCCGCGAGGGCTCTATGCAGCGGACCAGATGCAAGCATTTGGCGTCGCGTCGTCGTGTTCAGAACGGGGCACTGCTCTTCGGCGGATGTGCTGGCGGGGAGCCTTCGTCGTCCTCGTAGTAGGTGTAGATGCCAACGCGGATGCGTCCCGTTGCGCCGGCTGGGGCGCGGTCGACTGCCTGTGCCATTTCCTGAGCCAACTCATGGTGCAGGGTCGACCAGCGGGCCCGCACCAGTTGCTGGACCTGCTCGCATTCCTCCAGCGTGAGCCCGCGCGCATACACCGCGCGTTCGAGCATCTTCGGCTGCTTGTCCAAGGCGTTGGAGACGGCTGCTAGCAGGTGGTCACGGCCGTTGTCGGCCAGGAAAGCGAGCATGGACTGTAAATCTTCCTCCGGCACAAAGCCGTCGCTCGTGAGCTCGGCCATGCCATCGCGTTCGCTCACCACGTTCAAACGGATCAACTCATCCAGAATGGCGCGGTGGTGCACGTTGCCCCGACTGCTCATGCGTGCCACTGTCTCAAACGACGGGGCTGCGTTGCGCGCTGAGATCGGCAGATTCCGAAGGGAAGCGTCCTGCATGCACATTTGTAACCACAACGTGAAAGTCCTGGCTGCGGCCGACATCTCCGTATGAGGCAGTGGGTCTGCCGTGGCCCGAATCTTGGCGGTCACGGCTTTGCGGTTCAGGCCCGTCGTAATGGACAACTGGCTGAGATTGGGCTCAACAACACCTTCGTTGCGCCACAGACGCTGCGCCTCCTCGATCAGGAGGTCGCGCAGCAACTCTTCGAGATGGGGATGCTTGGCCCCCATGGCGAGAGCGAGCCTAACCATCGGACGGAAGATGCGAGCGCAAGCTGCGAGGGTCCAATCCAGTCGCTGGTCCATGGCATGCGTACGAAAGACGTAGTCCTTATGTTACTCGGGTTGACTCTCGCAGTGGCTGGTCGACCAGCCACTAGTCCAGCGAGAGAGTTCGCGCTAGCATGAAGGACCATCTGCAGTGAATTCCAGGATGCAGCAGACCAAGGGGAAGCGCGTGGCGGGGAGGTAGGCCGTTCGGCCGATTTGATTCAAGTGGCAAAGTCGCTTGAATCGCTTCTTGGCAACGGGGCGAACTGGCTGAGCGCCGTATCGGCGCCTGCCTCCTATGAACGAGGGCCGCCTGAGAAGGCTCGCATTGGATCAAATGTGCATCCAAGAAACGACGAAAGTGGAGGTATGCCAAAACACCATAGTGCGACGATCACCTTGAGGCTTCCAATCGGGATCGATGCCGATGCCGAGATAGCTGCTTTGCGCGCTGCCGGCATCCCGGTTGACGCACTCGGCAACGCGGAGCGGGGCTTTCTATTCGTTCGGGCCGGCAACAACTGGAAAAACCGCGCCAACATCTTTCGATGGTTCGCGGGCAGGATCGAGCAAGACCTGCGCAGGAACGACACCAAACCTCATCACCGGCAGCATGGGGTGACACTTGCGAGCCTTGGCCACCATCGCTAGATGCCCGCCGGGCCGGTGATTAGCAAGGACGATCCCTGGAAGGGCACAAAAGCTGTGATCCCGTACTGAGTGTGCCGCGTGCGTCCGTGACGATGGTGCCCACCAGGGCATTACGCTCGTTGGCGCGGTTTCGAGAACAAGATGGATTGGCTGGACGGTCACGATCTACCTGCTTGGTATCCAAGCCTCGTGGTAGACGTTGATCGCGTAGGTCGAGGTTCCGGCGGCGCAGTCATCGCGCTCGTGACGATCTGCACCATCAAGGTCGGCCCAGTCGAAATAAACCGGCACCCGTTTTGGTGAGCGACACCGACTTTGCGCTCTCACGGGCAAACCCCTAACGGCCAGGTCTGATGCTCGCTGAGACTCGGCCTTGCCCGCTTTTGGGTGAGGAGAACAAGATGAAGCAGATCGCATTCGCATTGATCGCTCTGGTGCTGAGCGTTGGGGCCTGGGCCCATTCCGGCGGTACGGACAAAAACGGCTGCCACCAGGAAAAGGCAACTGGCACCAGGCACTGCCACTGAGTCGACTGTTCCAGGCGGGCAAGAGACAAGAAGGACTCTGGCTCGCCATGTCGGTGAGAGGCACGCCACGACGAATTCCCCTTCGCAGCGCGTGCCCCTTTCGACCATTTCGCATCCCCCCTGATAGGATATGGCGGTGCACGGCGAACACCTACACCAAAGTCACCCGGATCTGGTCAAGCGCCTCAAGCGCGCAGACGGGCACCTGCAGAACGTCATCGAGATGATGGTGAGCGGGCGCGACTGCGCGGATATCGCGCAGCAGTTGCACGCGGTCGAAAAAGCGATCAGCGCTGCCAAGAAACTGCTGATCCACGATCACCTGGATCACTGCCTCGAGGAGATCGCCAAGTCGCCTCGCGACTTCGGCACGGCCATCGCCGAATTCAAAGACATCACGAAGTACCTGTGACCGCGCGTGCCTTCCAGCTGTCGGAGTCAATCCCCCCTGCCAAGGCCGGGGTGATGCTGCTCATGCGCTGGTTGCTGGTGCTAGTCATTGCCGTGGACCTGATCAGTTCCCCGTTCCACGCGCATCACCACGAGAGTGGCCCGGAAGGCTACTCGAGCCACGCCGGCCTGCTGGATGTGGGCCACTCGTCCTTCGAGCAAGCAGCTCCAGACGACGACCTTTCGCTGCATGTCGACTCAGACAATGCGGATCACGGTAGCGGCCACTCGATGTCAGCGCTTCAAGGCGCCCCGATCCAGCTCGCCAGCCCAGACTCCGCGCCGAAGTTCCTGGCGCTCGTTCCTCTGCTCGTTTTTGTCGGGCTCCTTGCGCAGCCTGCGGCCGAAGCGCTGGTGCGCTGGCGTACTGGTCGAGAGCGGGTGCCCATCCCGCTGTTCCGAACAGTTCCTCCTGACGGCCGCGCGCCGCCCTCACTCCACGTTTGAAGCCTTGGTGGCGCCGTTGCGGCGCTGCCTTCTCCTCGTCGCCTGACTGCGCGACGGGATCGCTTTCTCGTGGAGTTTCTATGTCGTATTTGCTCGCCCGCCGTACCGCGCTCGGCTGCGCATCCAGTTTTCTCTTGGTGGCCAGTGCCATTGCGGCGACGCCATCGAACGCCGAATTTCCGGTGTCCGCCGCACAGATGCAGGCACTCGGCATCACGCTCGCCCCGCTGGAAAAGCCATCGGCGATCAGCGGCATGGCTTATCCCGCGCGCGTGGTGGTGCCCCCCAGCGGCAACCAGGTCATCAGCGCCCCGTTCGGCGGGCGGGTGGAAGAGCTGCTCGTCGACGAACAGCAGCCCGTCAAGGCCGGCCAGCCGCTGCTGCGCCTGAGCAGCCCGGAGTACGGCGACCTGCAGCTCAAGCTGCTGGAGGCGGCCAGCAAAGCCAAGCTCACCGGCCAGACCGCCGCACGCGAACGCCAACTTTTCTCCGAAGGAATCATCCCGGAGCGGCGGGTGCAGGAAGCCAATGCCGCCAATCAGGAGGCCACGGCCCGGCTGCGATTTGCCGAAGCCTCATTGCGCCTCGCCGGGGTCGATCCCGCAGCCATTCGGAAGATGGGCGACGCTGGCAACCTGCAGGACGGCCTCGTCGTGCGAGCGAGAAGCGCCGGGACGGTCGTTGGCCTGGATGTGAAAGCCGGACAGCGCGTGCAAGGTTCCAACTCCCTGCTGCGCCTTGTCAACACGTCGCAGCTCTGGCTCGATATCCAGATTCCATCCGATCGCCAGCAGCAGGCGCTCTCGAGCAAGACCGCCGGCTCGATCACGGTGGTCGGGCGCGAAGCCAGCGCGACGCCGATGTCGGTTGGTGCCACGGTGAGTGACAACCAGACAGTCACGCTGCGTGCCCGGGTGGTGGGAGGCGGCGAGCTGCTGCGTCCGGGCGAAGTCGTACAAGTCAAGGTCCCGTTCGCGGAGAACACCGCAGGCTGGGCGCTGCCCCTGCCGGCGATTGCCCGTCAGGACGACAAGGCCTACGTGTTCGTTCGAACCGAAAAGGGCTTCGTCGCGCAGCCGGTCAATGTCATCTCGAGCGCAGGCCAATCGGTCCAGGTCACGGGCAACCTGCGCGCAGGCCAGCAGGTGGCGACCGGTTCGGTGATCGCATTGAAGGCGGCATGGCTCGGCAAGAGCGGAAGCAACTGACATGCTCAACCGCCTTGTTCAGTTCGCGCTATCGCAGCGTCTGTTCGTGCTGCTAGTGACCGCTCTGCTTGCGGGCTTTGGCTGGTACGCCTTCCGCAACCTGCCGATCGATGCCTTTCCCGACGTGTCCAGCACGCAGGTGAAGGTCATCATGAAGGCGCCCGGCATGACGCCGGAAGAAATCGAGAGCCGCATCGCCGGCCCGATCGAGGTCGAGATGCTCGGCATCCCGCAGCAGCGCATGCTGCGCTCGGTGTCCAAGTACGGCCTGGTGGATGTGACGGTGGACTTCCAGGACGGCACGGACATCTACTGGGCCCGCCAGCAGGTGTCCGAGCGCCTGGCCAACATTTCGGCCGATCTGCCCGCCGGTATCAGCGGTGGCATGGCACCGGTCACCACGCCGCTCGGCGAAATGTTCATGTTCACCGTGGAGGCCGACGGGATGTCGCTGGAGGACCGGCGCAGCCTGCTCGACTGGGTCATCCGTCCGGCCTTGCGCGCGGTGCCGGGCGTGGCCGACGTGAACGCGTTGGGCGGCAAAGTGCGCAGCTTCGAGGTGGTGCCCGACCCCGTCAAGCTGTCGGCGCTCGGCGTCTCGACGGCGCAGCTCAAGAGCGCGATCGAAGCCAACAACCGCAACGACGGCGCAGGCCGGCTCGGCGAAGGCGGCGAAGTGCTACTGGTGCGCAGCGAAGGAAGCATCAAGACCGCAGACGACCTGCGCGCGATCGTGGTCAGCCGCAAGGATGGCAACCTGGCTCGGCTGGGCGACGTGGCGCAGGTGCGCGACGGCAGCGTCACGCGCTACGGTGTCGTCACCAAGGACGGCAAGGCCGAAGCGGTCGAGGGCCTGGTGCTCGGGCTGGCGGGCGCGAATGCCCAGAAAGTGGTCGAAGGCGTGACGACGAAGCTCGAGGAGCTCAAGCCCACCCTGCCCAAGGGCGTGGAGATCAAAGTCTTCTACAACCGCGCCGAGCTCGTGAAAAAGGCTGTCGGCACGGTGTCCACCGCGCTGATCGAAGCGACGCTCATCGTGCTTGTCCTACTGGGCGCCTTCCTCGGCAATGTGCGCGCGGCCGTCGCGGTCGCAGTGATCTTGCCGCTGTCTGCGCTGAGCACCTTCATCCTGATGCGCGCAGGCGGCATGTCGGCCAACCTGATGAGCCTGGGTGGCTTGGCCATCGCGCTGGGCATGCTGGTGGACGCCGCGGTCGTGGTGGTCGAGAACATCGTGCAACACCTGGGGCAGCAAACCGCCAAGGGAAAACTGCCGCGGCTGCACGTCGTGCTGCGCTCCGTGCGCGAGGTGTCGGTGCCGGTCTCGGCCGGCATCCTGATCATCATCACGGTGTTCCTGCCGCTGCTGACTTTGCAAGGCTTGGAAGGCAAGTACTTCGTCCCCGTGGCGATGACCATCGTCTTCGCGCTGATTAGTTCGCTCGTGCTATCGCTCACGGTGATCCCGGTACTGTCGTCCTTCCTGCTGAAGAAGGCGGCGCATGAAGAACCTTGGCTGCCGCGCAAGCTGCTCAAGCTTTACGAACCCGCTCTGGGGTGGGCGCTGAGCCACCAGCGTGCGGTGTTCATCGTCGCAGGACTGATGCTCGTAGTGGCAGCCGGCGTCTATACCCAGGTGGGCAAGACCTTCCTGCCGGCGATGGACGAAGGCGACATCATCGTGGGAATAGAGAAGCTGCCTTCCGTGAGCTTGGAGGAAACCGCCGCACTGGACCTCAAGATCCACCAAGCCCTCATGAGCCAGATCCCGGAGATCACCGGCGTAGTGGCGCGGGCCGGCTCCGACGAGATTGGCCTGGACCCGATGGGCCTGAACCAGACCGACACCTTTCTCGTTCTTAAGCCGCGCGCCGAATGGAAGATGGCCAACAAGGATGCGCTCATCGCCCGGATCCGCGAGGTGCTCGACCAGATGCCTGGCATCAGCTACAGCTTCACTCAGCCGATCGACATGCGCGTGTCAGAAATGATCATCGGCGTGCGCGGTGATCTCGCCATCAAGATTTTTGGTCCCGAGCTCGACAAGCTCAACGAGCTGGCGGGCCAAGTCGAGACGCTGATGAAGACGGTGCAGGGCAACCAGGACGTGTACACCGTCGAGAACGACGGCGTTCAGTACCTGCGGGTGGTCGTCGACCGCCTGAGCGCGGGACGCTACGGCCTGTCGGTGGAAGACGTGCAGGATGCCCTGCGCGTCCAGATCGAGGGCCAGCGCGCCGGCACCGTGATCGACGGCAACCGCCGCATTCCGATCGTGATTCGCGGGCCCGACAGCGTGAAAATCTCGCCGGCGGAGTTTGCGGCCCTGCGCATCACCACGCCCGATGGCCAAAGCATCCCGCTCGAAACCTTGGCCACCCTGACGCGCGAGAGCGGCCCTGTGAAGATCGACCGCGAGATGGGCAGCCGCTACAGCGTGGTGATCGCCAATGTCACGGGGCGGGACCTGGTCGGTTTCGTCGACGAGGCCAAGGCCAAGGTAGCTGCGCAGGTGGAACTGCCCACCGGCTATCGCATCAGCTGGGGTGGCCAGTTCGAGAACCAGCAGCGCGCCGCGGCGCGGCTCACCCTCGTGGTGCCGCTGGCGATCGGCTTCATCTTCCTGATCCTGTTCACCACCTTCGGGTCGGTACGCCAGGCGCTGCTGGTGCTCAGCAACATCCCGTTCGCGCTGGTGGGCGGCATCGTCGGGCTCTGGGTCACCGGGGAGTACCTGTCGGTGCCGGCCTCGGTAGGCTTCATCGCGCTGCTTGGCATCGCGGTGCTCAACGGCGTGGTGCTGGTGAGCTACTTCAATCAGCTGCGTTCCGAGGGGCATGACCTGCTCACTTGCGTCACGCAAGGCGCCCGAAGGCGCCTGCGGCCGGTGCTGATGACGGCGGCGATCACCGCCTTCAGCCTGGTGCCGCTCCTGTTCACCAGCGGACCGGGCTCCGAAATCCAGCGCCCGCTGGCGATCGTGGTGATCGGCGGCCTGATCACGGCCACCGCCCTGACGCTGATTCTTCTGCCACTGCTGTACCTGCGTTTCGCCCACGCCCGAAGCGAAGGCAGCAATGGCGACAGCCCTGTCTTGGAGGTGCGCCATGCATGAGTACTGCCTGAATCTGATCTGTTCGCCCACCGTCGAGGAGAAGTTGCTCGACGTTCTGCTGGAAAGCGACGAGAGCGAAATCTTCACCAGCATTCACGTTCACAGCCACGGCGCTGAGCATGGACAGTTGAGCGCTCGGGAACAGGTCATGGGCCGCAGCCGCGCCATGCAGATCCAGGTCCTGTTGAGCCAAGAGGCCCTGATGCATTTGCTCGAACGTGTTCAACGCGAATTTGCCGGCACCGGCATCCGCTACTGGGCCTCCCCCGTGGCCCACGAGGGAGAAATCAAATGAAGTTGTGGACCGGGATCGCAATGATCGCCTGGGCCCTGCCCGCATACGCCGACAACCGGGCGACGCCAGCCGACTTGCCGCCGACGGCCTCGGTGCGGCAGTGGATCGCGCAGGATCCGGCTGTTCAGGAAGCGCGCAGCGCCCTGGCGGCCGCAGGTCACTCCTCAGCGATGCTCGCCGCTTCGCCCAACGAATGGACGACACGGCTTTCCTTGCAGCGTCGCAACTACGATGGCGGCGGACCGGCCTCCAATGAGTGGAACGCGCAACTGGAGCGACCGATCCGCGTCAACGGCAAGGCGGATCTTGACCGGCAGCTCGGCGAAACGGAGCAGCTCATCGCACAGGCCAAGCTCAGCGAGGCCGTCCGCGAGGCCGCCCGTTCGTTGCTGGAACTGTGGATCGACGTGCTTTCTGCGGCACAGGCCCAGAAGCTGTTCCAGGAGCAACAGGCCTTTGCGCAGACCAACCTGCGAGCTGTGGAGAGTCGCAAGAAGGCCGGCGATGCGTCGGCACTGGATGTCAGCGTCGCCATGGCGGACTTCGCGGACATGGAGCGCCAGGCAAACCAGGCGGACTCCAACCTGGCCAAGGCGCGCGCCAAGCTACGTGTTCGCTTCCCAGGTGCGCAACTGTCTACGCAATCGATGGCTGATCCGCTGCCGCCTGGAGACACGGAATCCCTGTGGCTGCAGCGGGTGCTTGATGCCGCCGCTCCACTGCGTGCCGCTGAAGGACTGCTGCACAAAGCTGAACTTGCGGCTTCGCGCGCTTCGGCTGACCGTGTGCCCGACCCGACTGTCGGTGTCTTCGCGGCTTCGGAGGCGTTTCGCAAGGAACGCATCGTGGGGGTCAGCATCAGCATTCCGTTGAGCGGCACCTATCGCAACGAGCGCATGAAGCAGGCGCTCCAAGAGGTCGAGATGGCCCGCGCGGCCGTCGAGCGGCAGCGCCGCGAATTGGGGGCCGCAGTGGCCGAGACCTACGCGGACGCCACCGGCAATCTCACCCGCTGGCAACTCGCCGAGCGAGGCGCAACGGCCACCGGCGAGAGCGCTCGGCTCACGCAACGCGCGTACTCGTTGGGAGAAGCGGACCTGCAATCGCTGCTGCTGGCCCGGCGCCAGTTCCTCGACGCTTCCCGTGCAGCACTCGAGGCCCGTGCCGATGCGCTGCGCGCGAACTATCGGCTCCTCATCGACGCGCACCTGATCTGGGACCTGGCGCTCGAGTGAGCGCGCCTTGTCTCGCCCATCTTCCAAACCTTTGTCCATTGAAAGAGATCTGATGTTGATCCCTCACCGGAAACTCGCTGTGCTGGCGCTCGCCGTGCTGGCGCTGCTGATCGGCCTGCCTTTTGACGTTCTCGCCCACGGCATCTCCGAGGCCGACCGCCAACGCATGCTCAGCGGCGGCTACCTGCAGTACGTCGGTCTCGGCGCCACGCACATGCTCACCGGTTACGACCACCTGCTGTTCCTGTTTGGGGTGGTGTTCTTTCTCACGAGCTTCAAGGACGTGGCCAAGTTCGTCACCGTCTTCACGCTGGGCCACTGCATCACCCTGGTGTTCGCGACGTACTTCAAGATCACCTGGAACTACTACCTGATCGACGCCATCATCGCGATCAGCGTCATCTACAAGGGCTTCGACAACAACGGCGGCTTCCAGAAGTACTTCGACATGAAGTCGCCCAACCTGCTGGTTGCGGTGTTCGGCTTCGGGCTGCTGCATGGCTTCGGGTTATCCACACGGCTGCAGCAGCTGCCGCTTGGCGACGACAGCACCTCGATGCTGATCCGCATCCTGAGCTTCAACCTCGGCGTCGAGATCGGCCAGGTCGCCGCGTTGGCCGTGATGGTCGCGCTGCTGGCGCTCTGGCGTCATCGCCCATCGTTCCGGCGCTTCAGCTTCGCCGCCAACCTTGCACTGGTCTACGCCGGCATATTGCTGCTGCTCATGCAACTGCATGGCTACCAGCACGACTCAGATCCCAATGGTTTCCGTTTCCCCGACCAAGAGCACAACCACGCGCACGAGGACATGGAGATTGGAAAGACTGCCGATCCTGGCAGGGATTCCCTCGACTAACCATCATCAAGAAAGGATGACCCAATGAAGAAGATCGCGATGGCCCTGGCCTCGTTTGCAGCCCTCGCCGGCGCCGGTTCCGCCATGGCCTCGGAGGGCGGCAGCTGCCACTTCCACGGCAACACGCCAGCGTCGGAAAAGATCGCCGTCGATTGCGCCTCCCAGCGCAAGGCCTCACTGGTCAGCGGCGGCAAGCTCGACAAGAGCTGGGACGCCGTGAAGGTGGAGAAGGTTGAACAGATCGACGGCAAGAAAGGCAAGGAGTGGAAGGTGAGCTTCAAGAACGCAGCCGTCACGCAAGCCGACAAGAGCACGCTCTATGTCTTCCTCAGCCTGCCAGGCAACTACATCGCCTCGAACTTCTCCGGCAAGTAAACGTCGAGCTGGCCGCGCACCGGGAATCAGCATGACCTTCAAACGCGGCTGTGCGCTGAGTGCGCTTGCATGTGTCCTCGGCGTGCTTTCCGGCTGCGTCACCATCTACGAAGGCAAATACGCCTTCAACGACGGCTGGCGAATGGCCCGGGTGGAGGAAGTCGGCACTGCCTCGACGATTCGTGGTGCTGCGTTGAGCGATTGCCGCAGCACCGCCACAACCGAGCAGCTGGCGACAGGCACATTCGCGTTGCTTTCGTATGTTGACTTCGGCCATCTGAGAAGACGCATCGCTGTCCTGCCTGCCCATACCCACTTCGAAGCGGGCGATGCCGCGTACGTCAAGTTGCGAAGCTGTTCTGGCGACGTGGCGCGCAGTTCCACTAGCCCGCACAGAGTCCCTGGGATTCCATTGCCTCATCCCCTCGGGGGGGATAGGATACTTCAACCAAGCCAAGCCACGGCAAGTGATAGTTGAATGGCAAACATCACTCCGTGCCAGCGCGAGTAGGACGTCAAATTGGAAAACTTCGCTCAACTTCTTCAGGCCGGAAACGCCTGGGTCTTCATCCCGTCCGCCATCCTTCTGGGTGCCCT
>Ga0209426_1001204_pt1 | contig 17611 bp, 13 predicted proteins | sample Deesub1362B_J571_FD_187697 | JGI IMG/M metagenome (GOLD analysis project Ga0209426, IMG submission 187697) | Deep oceanic, basalt-hosted subsurface ecosystem from Juan de Fuca Ridge flank, Pacific Ocean, CORK Borehole 1362B_J2.571 (SPAdes)... ...
CGCCCCGCTCCTCCGCGTCGCGGCTGCGCTGGGGGTCGGCCTGCTGGCGCTGGCCCTCACCTGCGGCTACTGGTCGGTCGCGCGGGCGGGGTGGCTGGTGGCCCGGGAGGACAACCCGCGGCGGGTGGAGTACGAGCAACGGATCGTCCGCGGCCGGATCCTGGATCGGGAGGGTCGGGTGCTGGCGGGGACGGAGGTGGGGGAGCAGGGGATCGTCGCCCGGACCTACCCGGTGCCGGAGGCCGCGCCGGTGGTGGGCTACGCCAGCCTGCGGCACGGGACCGGGGGGATCGAGGCGGCATTTGACGATCTTCTGCGAGGGGAGGCAGGCCGGTCGGCGTGGGAGGTCGCCTGGGCGAACCTGCTCCACCGTCCGCCCGTGGGGCAGGATGTGCAACTGACGCTGGATGCCGACCTGCAGCGTCGGGCGATGGCCGCCCTGGCCGACGGAATGGGAGCGGTCGTCCTCCTCGACGCGCGGACCGGCGAGGTTCTGGCGATGGCATCCGCTCCCACCTTCGATCCGACCCGGCTGGAGGAGGAGTGGGACCGGCTGCGGGAGGACCCGGCCGCGCCGCTGGTCAACCGGGCGACTCAGGGGTTGTACCAGCCGGGGGCGGCCCTGGAGACGGTGGTGCTGGGCGGGCTGATGGAGCAGGGGACGATCTCCCTCGACGACTTCGCCCCGGCGATCACGGCCACGGTGCAGGTGGACGATCTGAGGGTGGGGTGCCTCTGGGAGTCCCCTTCGGTTGGGACGATGTCCGTCGCGTACCGGGCTGCGTGTCCCGGCCCCTTCGCGGTGCTGGGGGAGCAGTTGGGGGTGGAGGGCCTGCGGCTCCTGGTGGAGCGCTGGAGGCTGTTGGAGCCGCCTCCGCTGGAGGTGCCCACCGAGGCCGGCACCTGGTCGCCACAGGACCCGGCGCTGGAGGCGATCGGGCAGGGCGGACTGACCGTCTCCCCACTGCAGATGGCGCGGGTGGCTGCGGCACTGGCTGCTGAGGGGATGATGCCCGCGCCGCGTCTCGCACTCCAGGTGGCCGATCCGCGAGGTGGATGGCGTCTCCTCGATCCCACGGGGGAGGCACGGCAGGTGCTCTCCCCGGAGGTGGCACAGGCTCTGCTGGACACCTGGGTCCCTTACAGCCCCGAGGTAGCCGGACATCTGGGGGCCGCGGTGGCGGGGGAAGATCGGCCGCCGCACGCGTGGTTCCTGGGGGTCGCGCCGACGGACGCGCCCCGGTACGCGGTGGTGGTCCTGCTGGAGCACGCCGAGGAGCCCCAACGGGCAGCGGAAGTCGGACAGGGGATGCTGGAAGCGGCGGTGGGGAAGGGAACGGACTGAGGGAGGCCAAAGTGCGGCGCACCTTGAAGGCGCGCCGCACTTTACGCTGGTAGTCCTTCAACTGAAGTGGACCGCCCCTCATCCTCGTTCAGTTCTGTCATCTCACCGGTCACGGTGAAGATGACCCGCTCACAGATGTTGGTCACCCGGTCGGCGGTCCGTTCCAGATTGTGGGCTGCCCAAAGCAGGTAGTTCGCCTGCTCGATGTTGTGCGGGTCGCTCATAATATAGGTCATCAGTTCCCGGTAGACCTGCTGGTAGAGCGCGTCCACCTCGTCGTCCTCAGTCGGGATCGCGCGGGCCTGGTCCACATCCTGCCGCAGGAAGGCCTCCAGCGCCCGATGGAGCATATCCCGCGCCTTGTCCGCCATCCGGGGGATGTCGATCAGCGGTTTGATCAGCGGCTCCTCGCCGATCATCAGGCAGATCTTGGCGATCCCCTTGGCGTAATCCCCCATCCGTTCCAGTTCCGTAGTGATCTCCAGGATGGCGGCGAGGATCCGGAGATCGCTGGCCATCGGTTGTTGAGTAGCGATCAGGATCAGCGTGTCCCGCTCGATGGCGAAACGCTGCTCGTTGATCTCCCGGTCCTTATCAATCACCCGCTGCGCAGCCTCCAGGTCCTGATGGCGCAGGCTCTCCACCGCGGCGGTGATCGCCTCCTCGACCATATTCCCCAGCGTCAGTAATTCATCCTGCAATCGCTGCAACTCCCTCTCAAACGCCTCCCGTGGCATTTTCCTCCCCCTTACTTCCCTGCTTCCTTGCTTCCCGCATCCTGCGTTTCACGTCCTGCGTCTTGCTACCCCGCCCTGCCCGTGATGTAGTCCTCGGTCAGTTTCTGCTGAGGACGGGTGAAGACGTCGCCAGTCGGTCCCATCTCCACCAGCCGTCCCAGCCAGAAGAACCCGGTCCAGTCCGATACGCGCGCCGCCTGCTGCATATTGTGGGTGACGATGACGATGGTGTACTGCTCCCGCAGCCGCTTCATCAGTTCTTCGATCCCAAGGGTGACGATGGGGTCAAGGGCGGAGCAGGGCTCGTCCATCAGGATGACCTCAGGCTGCACAGCGATGACGCGGGCGATGCAGAGGCGCTGTTGCTGGCCCAGAGAAAGGCTGAGGGCATCCTGCTTCAGATTGTCCTTGACCTCATCCCACAACCGCACGTCGCGGAGGCTTCGCTCCACCACCTCTTCCAACTCATCCCGTCCCCGGCACAGCCCCAGCACGCGGGGGCCGAAGGCCACGTTGTCGAAGATGGACTGGGGAAACGGGTTGGGCCGCTGGAAAACCATTCCGACCCGCCGCCGCAGGTCCACCACGTCGGTGCCGGGGGCATAGACGTCCTGCCCATCCAGCAGCACGCGTCCCTCCAGTCGGGTGCCCGGGATGGTATCGTTCATCCGGTTGAGGCAGCGGAGGAAAGTCGATTTCCCGCACCCCGACGGGCCGATGAGGGCGGTGATCTGCCGCTCCCGGATCTCCATCGAGATGTCGAACAAGGCCTGCTTGTCGCCGTAATAGAACGAAAGGTGGTCAACCCGGATCTTCGGTCTCATAGCCCACCGTCTTCATCCAAACCTACCCGTGATATAGTCCTCCGTCCTCCGGTCGCGGGGGTTGGTGAAGAGCAGATCGCCGGGCTGCCATTCGACCAACTCTCCCATCAGAAAGAAGGCAGCGTAGTCGGCCACGCGGGCGGCCTGCTGGATGCTGTGGGGCACCAGGACGATGGTGTACCGCTGTTTCAGTTCGAAGAGGGTCTCCTCGATCCGGCCGGTGGAGATGGGGTCGAGGCCGGAGGTCGGCTCGTCGAGCAGGAGGACCTCCGGCTCCAGCGCCAGGCTGCGGGCCAGGCAGAGCCGCTGCTGCTGCCCTCCGGAGAGGGCGCTGGCGGGCGTGTCCAGGCGGTCCTTGACCTCGTCCCAGAGGGCGGCCTGGGTGAGACTGCGGACCACGATCTCCTCCAGCCGGGCCGGATCCCTGATCCCGGCCAACCGGGGGCCGTACTCGACGTTCTCTCGGATGGTCCCCGGGAGCGGGAGCGGCAGGGCGAAGACCATCCCGACCCGCCGCCGCAGGTCGATGACGTCGGTCCCCGGCGCGTAGATGTCCTTCCCGTCCAGCAGGACCCGCCCCGACATCCGGGTCCCTTCGATCAGGTCGTTGAGCCGGTTGATGAGCCGCAGGAGGGTCGTCTTCCCGCCCCCTGCCGGGCCGAAGACCACCGTGATGGCGTTCGCCGGGATGTCCATCGTCACGTCCCGCAGCGCCACCTTGTCGCCGTAGGAGTATGTGAGGTTCTCGATGCGGATCTTTATGTCGTTCATTCGTCAGGCGTCAAGCGTCAAACGTCAAGCATCAAACGTCAAGCGTCAGGCGTCAAGCCCTTGCTTCCCCTCTTCCCTGCTCCCCGCCTCTTGCCCCCTACCACTCCCTCCTCCGCCGGTAGTAACTTCGGATGAGGGTAGCGACGACGTTCATAGAGAGCACCAAAGCCAGGAGCACGAGGGCGGTCCCGTACTTGATCTCCTCCGGCATCCCCGGCACCTGGGTGCTGATGACGTAGAGGTGGTAGGGGAGGGCCATCGTCGGGTCGAAGGGGGAGCGAGGCAGACGGGGCAGGTAGAAGGCGGCGACGGTGAACAGGATGGGGGCCGTCTCACCCGCCGCCCGCAGCAGGCCGAGGATGACGCCGGTGATGATCCCCGGCATCGCCTGAGGGAGGACCACGTACCGGACCGCCTGCCAGCGGGTGCCTCCCAGGCTGAGGATCACCGTGCGGAACTCCGTCGGCACGGCCCGCAGCGCCTCCTCGGCGGTGCTGATGATCACCGGAAGGGTCATAATCGCCAGCGTGAGTGACCCGGCCAGGATGGAGGTGCCGAACTGGAGGAAGAGCACGAAGAGCCCCAGCCCGAACAGCCCGTACACCACCGATGGGATCCCGGCCAGGTTGATGATCGCCAGCCGGATGAGGCGGGTGAGCCAGGTGTCGCGGGCGTATTCGGCCAGGTAGATCGCGCCTCCTACGCCCACCGGGATCGCCGCCAGCGCCGTGCCCAGGGTCAGAAGCAACGTACCGACAATCGCGGGCAGGATCCCCCCGGCCTTCATCCCATCCCTGGGCATCGCGGTGAGGAACTCCCAGTTGACGGCTGCCGCGCCGCGAGCGATGATCGTGCCGACCACCAGGAGGATGGGAACCACCACCAGCAGCGCGGCCAGCCCTAGCAGGGCGAACCCCACCCGCTGAACCAGGTACCGCCGGTTCATCGCAGCCCTCCCCGCCGCCGCTTCTTGAAGATCGCACCGGCGGCGACCAGATTGAGGACGAAGGTGATGACGAACAGAATGATCCCGATGCCGAAGAGGACATGGTAGTGAGTGCTGCCGCGGGCCACCTCCCCCATCTCGGCAGCGATGGTGGCGGTCATCGTGCGCACGGGGCGGAAGAGGGAGTCGATGGTGGTGGGCATCCGGGCCGCGTTGCCGGTCACCATCATCACCGCCATCGTCTCACCGATGGCCCGCCCCATCCCCAGCATCACCGCGGTCAGGATACCGGAGCGGGCGGCGGGCACCACCACCCGCCAGATGGTCTGCCACTGGGTAGCACCCATCGCCAACCCCGCGTCCCGGTAACTCTTCGGCACCGCGTCCAACGCATCCTCGGCGACGCTGATGATGGTCGGCAGGGCCATATAGGCCAGGACCAGCCCGCCGGTGAAGGCGGTCAGTCCGGTCGGCGCGTCCAGGGTCTCCCGCACCAGAGGGGCCAACACCGTCATCCCGAAGAACCCCAGCACCACCGAGGGGATCCCGGCCAGGACCTCGATCATCGGCTTGAGGACCTCCCGCGCCCATCCCGGGGCCACCTCCCGCACGAAGACGGCGGTCGCCACGCCCAGGGGCAAGGCGATGGAGATGGCCGTGGCGGTGACCAGCAGCGAGCCGAGGATCAGCGGCAACGTGCCAAATAGATCGAAGGTGGGATACCAGCGGGTCCCCAGGAGGTTCTCTGGCGGGACCTGGAGGAAGGCAGGAAGGCCCTCTTTCAGCAGGAACAGGAAGATAAGGAGGACAAAACCGATGCTGGAGAGGCCCAGCACCCGGATGAGCGATTCGATGGCGAACTCGGTCCAACGTCTAGGGTGCATGGGACATCCACAGATTGAGCAGATGAAGCGGATCGAGCAGATCCAAACTCCTCAAGGTGTTCCCCCCTCTCCCTCTATCGGCACAAACCCCAACTCCGGCACCAGCGCCTGCCCGTCGGTGAGGACCCATTCAATGTACTCTTTGACCACCCCTGATGGCTCACCCGCGGTGTACATATACAGCGGCCGCGAGATGGGGTAGGAACCATCGTTGACCGTATCCACCGAGGGCAGCACAAATGGCCCGCCCGGCTCCCGCGCCACAGCGATGACCTTCTGATCGGGCGTGACGTAACCCAGGCCGTCATAGCCAATAGCGTTCGGATTCTGCCGCACTTCCGTGCTGATCCCCTCCGACGAAGGCATCAGCAGCGCATCGGGTGAGAAGAGCAGGTCGCTCTCTTTATCCCCCAACCGGACTACGTGCTCTAGAAAGTACATATAGGTGCCGGAGTTGGATTCGCGGGAGAGAAGGACGATGGGACGATCTTCCCCACCCACCTGGCTCCAGTTGGTGATCCTCCCCGCGTAGATGTCGGAAATCTGCTGCAGCGTCAGGCGGTCCACCGGATTGGAGGGATGAACGACGACAGCGATAGCGTCCAGAGCGACGACGAACTCCACCGGGTAGATTCCGTTGGCCTCGGCGGCGGCGATCTCCTCGGGCTTCATCTTCCGCGAGGCGTTGGCGATGTCGACCGTGCCGTTGATCATCGCCGCGATCCCCGTGCCCGACCCTCCACCGGTGACGGAGATGCGCACCTCCGGGCGGAGCCGCATATACTCCTCGGCCCAGGCCAACGCCAGATTGACCAGCGTGTCCGATCCCTTGTTCTCGATGGTGTAGGTCGCCCCGGACTCCCCCGTCTGGACGTCCGGCGGCGGTGCGGGGGCACACCCGGCCCACCACCAACCGATCCCCATCGCCACCAGGAGCATCCAGAGCAACCACCCGCGCCTGACCATCGCGCTATCCCCAAACTCCAGCTCGCAATCCTCACCCACGCCCCAGCCTCGCCGCCTCCTTCGCCAGTTCCAGGTACTCCCGCCGCACCAACTGCCGATCCTCCACCCCAAAGAGGGTCAGCAACTCTCCGATCAGTTCCGCCTTCCGCTCGGCATCCTGCGCCGACCAGGTCCGGCTCTTCACCTCCAGGAAGAACCCCGGTAGGTCCGGACGGGTAACCCGGTCCAGGTTGAGCGCGAAGTCGGTGCCGCCGTAACGGATGTGGTAGCGGTGACGTTCCTTATGGACCTCCCACACCTCCTTGGGCTTGAAGTACTCCCGGTAGAAACGGAGGCTGCGGGTGGCTGGAGCGTCGAAGCGGGAGCGGGAGAGGAGGACCGACCGGGCGAACTCCCGCTCCTTGGTCTCCCCCGTCAGAGTGAGCCGATAGAGCACGTCCGCCACCTCTCCCTCTTCATCCAGAATCTCGTCCTCCCGATAACGTAGCCGGCTGTGGTCCGGGTCGTCGAAGAGGAAATACGTGTCATACTGCCGTCGGTGGGAGGACTTGACGACGGGGATCTCCCCGCTCTCCAGGGCCTCCTCGATCGGGGAGATGTCCATAAGATGGACCTTGACCTGGACCTCGAAGGTCTTCTCGCGGGCGACCTCGCCGATGGCGAGGAGCTTCCTCAGCACGCTCTCTTCCCGCTCGATCAGGAAGGAGTCGATCTTCCGGGCGACCTTGGCAGCCTCCGCCCGCAGTGCCTCCACATCCACCGAGAGCAGCTCCCGGTCCCGCATCAGCCACCGACCGTCACAGAGAAGGTGACGAACGTCGCTACTCTTGGCAGCGTACACTAGGAGGGAGTAGATGCTGTCCGAATCCCGGTAGAAGCGGGGAGTGAGATGGACCCTCTCCAAATCGACCACGGCGATGTCGGCCCGCTTGCCGACCTCGAGCGAGCCGGTCAGGTGATCGATGTGGAGGGCTTGTGCAGCAAGGATCGTCGCCATCGCCAACGCCTGCCGGGCGGGGAGGACGGTCGGATCACCGGTGGCCCCCTTCGCCAGCAGAGCGGCCAGCCGCATCTCCTCGAACATATCCAGGTCGTTGTTGCTGGCTGGGCCGTCGGTCCCGATCCCCACCGCCAGCCCCAAATCCAGCATCTTGGCCACCGGCGCGATACCGCTGGCCAACTTCAGGTTGCTGGAGGGATTGTGGGCCACGCCCACGCCGTGGTGCAACAGCGTCCGCATCTCTCCCTCGTCGATGTGGACACAGTGCATCGCCGTCACTTTCGCCTCGAAAACCCCTTGCTTCTTCACCCACGGCACCACCGGCATCCCGAACTGCGCCCGATGGTCCTCCACCTCTTGCCTTGTCTCGGCGATGTGGATGTGGATGGGCACGTCGTACTCCCGCGCGAGGCGCGCGCACTCATGAAGCAGGTCCGGCGTGGCGGTATAGGCCGCGTGCGGGCCCAGAGCGGGGACAACCAGATGGTGCCCCTTCCAACGGGTGACGAAGTCCTGCGCCAGCCGCAGCCCCTCGTCGTAACTGCTGGCGTCCGGTGTGGGGAACTTGAGGATCGACTGGGCGCAGACGGCCCGCATCCCCACCTGCGCCGTCGCGTCGGCGACGGCCTCTTCGAAGTAGTACATATCGCCGAAACAGGTGACGCCGGAGCGGATCATCTCCGCGCAGCCCAGTTGGGTCCCCAGCCAGCAGAAGTCGGGGCGGACGAACTCCCGCTCCACCGGCATCATATAGCCCATCAGCCATACGTCCAGCCGCAGGTCGTCCGCCAGACCCCGCACCAGGGTCATCGGGACGTGGGTGTGGGCGTCGACCAGGCCCGGGATCACCGCGTGCCCACGGCAATCCACCGTCTCCTTCGCCTGCCAGGCGGCGGAGACCTCTTCCTCCGGCCCGACGGCGACGATCGCGCCATCCCGAATCGCCACGGCCCCTGGCTCGAACACGTGGAACGCTTCGTCCATCGTGACCACGACGCCACCGCTCAGGATGAGATCCGCCTTCTCCATCATGCCTCCTTCTTCCCAACCCAGGGACCTGACGATTTTGCCCGATTATAGGGCAAAGGGGGAGAAGGGACAAGTAGAGGATGCCTGGGGTTTGGACAGGAGCTCGAACATAATGGGGGACTCCGCACTCCTGTACGAAGGCCAGGAGACCTCCGTCCTGCCTCGGACGGTGTGTGACCTGCCCACGAAGGGGGTCCTCTACCAACCCCGTATGACCACGGGTAGCCAGGTGAGGTACGCCTGGAGGACGATCGCCTGACGCACGATGGCTCCAGGGAGGCCGCCCTCGATCTCAACAGTGTTGGTCAGCGGGACCCACATCGGCGTGGAGGTTGTGGGGGAGAGAAGGTAAGTGACCCGCACCTCCGCGCCCGGCGGGACCGCACCCGTCCACTGGATGGCGGTCCCGTCATACACAGGCGGGGTACCTGCCGTGGCGGTCAGTGTCTCCGTAAGAAGGAGCAATTCAGTGGGCAGGGTGTCGGTCAGCCGCGCCGCCGCCGTCAGGTTCCCGGTGTTGCTGACCAGCACGGTATGGGCAACGGCCTGATCGGGGGCGAACCGGCGCGGCGCAGCGACCTTGCGGGAGGTGACCAGCACCGGGGCCGTCTCGGTGAGGACCGTCGTGAACGCCTGGCCCCACTCCTCATCGGTGAAGGCCCCCTGGTTCCCCGCCCCGTCCCGGGCGCGGGCGCGGAAGAAATAGGTGTGGCCGTGGACCCCGGTGAAGACGGCCGAGGTGGCGACGGTCTCGGTGAGCCAGCCGGCCCAGGCCCCCTCGTATCCGTCCCGCACCTGCACGTCGTAGGCCGCCACCCCGGTCCAGATGTCCTCCCCCGACCACGTGACGGTGAACCCGGCCGTTCCGACCCACGGTGGGAGAGGGTCTACCCGCGCCCGGGGCGGCAGACAGTCGGTGAGGTTGATCGCCGCCAGCCGGTTCCCTGCGCCGTCCAGATAAACGATCGCCAGCCCGTCTATCGACCGTCCTCCGACGGTCGCTGTCGCTCGGAACGGGGTCGCCGGGTCCACCGCGGGCAGGCTCCAGCGGCCCAGCGTGGTGCAGGTGGTCCGATCCCATACGTAAAGGGTAGATTCCCCCGCCGGCCGTGCCCTCGTGGAGTGAACGCCGACATGGAGCAAGTCACCCTTCAGTCGGACCCCCAGAGCAGCCTCAGAGGTGGCGGTCGAGAGCGTGCCGATGGCCGTCACCGGAAACCAGTACTCGGTCCAGGAGAGGGTCGCCCCGGCTGGCAGTTGGGCGACGTCCCAGAACGTCGGCGCGACGCCCCCGTGGACCTCCACATAAGTCGAGCCGTCATCGGTCCATTCACGCCAGTCGATGGGGTCTGCCCAGCCCATGGCGAACCCCTTGCTCCCCCGGACCACGTCGGAGGGGAAGACCCGCGCGATCCCCTCGTCCGCCGCCTCATCGTACACACCGGCGAAGTCGGCCGCGGCCTGCGGACGCTCGAAGAAGCCCAACCAGCGGTTCCAGTTGCCCAGGCGGGAGTAATCCCGCCCATTGTGGACCGGCCAGTCCAGCACCTTTCCGGCGGCGAAGTCCCCGCTGGAGTGGACGGTCACCTGGTCGGCTCCGAAGACGAAGCGCAGGTCGGCCCCGACGGTGTTGGCGCCACCAGGGGCGAGCATCCCGTTGGTCCAGTACTTGTAGGAGATGGCGCTGTCCGTCGGATTCTCCAGATGGGGGGTGACCGCCAGCACGGCCCGATCGGCCGGCAGGAAGAGGTCGATCCGGGCACGGAGCCGATCCGTGGCGTCGGTATCCCGGACGGTGAGCGTGACCCCCTGTGTCGAAGTGACGACGGACCATGACCACGACTTTCCCCACTCGTAGCCGTGCTCGTCGACCGGCAAACACCACTCGATGCCGCCCACTGCCAGCCACCACCCCTGCTCCGGCGGTCCCCAGTGGGTCGGTTTGATCACCGGATTCTGGTACAGTTCGTTGTGCCCGGTGGGCTTGAAGATCATCTGGTAGACCCGTCCCCCCAGTTCCGGCAGCACCGTCACCCGCAGGTAGTCGTTTTCCATCACCAGGAGCGTGTACTCCTTTGGGGAGGGATGGGGGGAAAGGGCGTAATAACACGACCAGTCGAGCCAGCGGTAGGTGTAAGGGCCGTTGGTCCGGGTTTCCAGGCAGCCCTTGTAGGGGTAGGTGGGGATGGTGATCGTCTCCACGTGGAACGAGACGAGGGAAGAGACCCCTTCTCCCTGAGGATCGACGGGAGAAAGGCCAGATGGAGACGCTCCCGCCCCGACCCCCCGCCAGGATAGCCCCCCCGCCAACAGCAGAGCCAGCAACAGGAGGCCGAATCTCAGATACCGGTGCTTACCCATCGATCCCATTGTACCGCCAACAGGGATGAGAATGATCCCATTCGGGTTACGGTTCCGTTACGCGGACGGGGTCGGCGATCCCTGAGAATTGGACGCGGGTTCGGACGATATGCCCCGGTCGGAAAACCACTGCCCAGCGGCCCATCTTGTGTCCCCTCTGGAGTAGGCTATACTTAAGAAGCGATGAAAGGTCTGAAGGACGTGCGGGAGGCCGTCGAACGGATCCTGGAGGACGAGAGCCTCACCGCCGACCTGGCCGACGCAGCAGCCCGGCGGCTTCTGGAGTGGGCGACCGAGGAGGCGGAGCGGATCGTGCGGGAGACGGAGGGCTCACCTCGGGAGCGGCAGGTCCGCCTGCGCGCGCTGCGGCAAAGCGTCCGCCGGATCGCCAAAGAGGCGAAGGGGTCCTCCCCTGCCGACCAACTGGGGCGGGTGCAGGCTCTCCTAGAACAGGGGACGCTGGCGGCACAGGTGGAGGAGCGAGCAGAGGACTCAGATCGCCGATCTCTGTTACGCCCGGGCGGGCTCCTCTTCCTCTCTCTCGTCGTCCTCGCCCTGGTATTGCAGCAGTGCGTCGGTGGGGGCTGGCTGGGGCAGCGTGCCGCCCGAGAGACCGTCGCCGCCGGCTGGGTCACCGTCTATTTCACCGATCCCCGGTCCCCGGGCGACGACCCCTCGACCTATACCGGTGGGATCGACGAAGACCTGGTCGCGCTGATCGACGCCGCCCAGGAGCGGGTGGACGTGGCGGCCTACGACCTGGACCTGGAGAGGGTGACCGATGCGCTGATCCGGGCCCAGGAGCGAGGCGTGCAGGTTCGACTGGTCACCGACGGCGGCAACGTCGATGAGGAACCGGTGACCCGACTGCGCCAGGCCGGCATCCCTGTCGTCGCCCGGCCGGAAGAGGACCGGGGGTTGATGCACGACAAGTTCGTCGTCGTGGACGGGACCTGGGTCTGGACCGGCTCCTGGAACCTCACAGAGAACGGCACCTACCGGAACGACAACAACGCCCTCCTCATCGCCTCCGAACTGCTGGCCCGCGATTACGCCACCGAGTTCGACGAGTTGTTCTCCGGGCTCTTCGGCCCCTCCTCGCCCGCCGACACCCCCTATCCGGTGATCGAGGTGGAGGCCGGATCGGAGGTTGCCCGCATCGAGGTCTACTTCGCCCCCGAGGACGGGGCGACGGAGGGCATCCTCAACGTGCTCTCCCAGGCCCGCTCCCACGTCCGTTTCCTGGCCTACCACTTCACCAACGAGCATCTGGCCGATGCGCTGATCGACCTGGCACGGCGGGGTATCCGGGTGGAGGGAGTGATCGAGGCGCGGACCGCGCAGGACGCCTACAGCCAGTTCGACCGGTTACGGGCAAGCGGCGTGGAGGTCCTGCCCGACGGGAACCCCTACATTATGCACCACAAGGTCTTTATCGTGGACGATCAAACGGTGGTAACGGGATCGTTCAACTTCACGTTGAGCGCGGAGGAGCGGAACGACGAGAACGTCCTCATCCTCCACGACACGGGAATCGCCGCGGCGTACATCGAGGAGTTCGACCGGGTGATGGAGGTGGCCCGGTCGGGAGGGCAATAGAGGAATGGTACGGAGAGGCGGGAGCGCCTACCGGCCCAGCACCGCGCCGCCCGACGCGGCGGTGATCAACAACCTACCCGGCCTCTACCCGGTGGAGGACTGGCGGGTCTGTTACTGGGCGGTTCAGGATGATGGGTCCTTGAGGGAGTACGCCGTCACGCTGCAGTTGCCGGCCGGGTTTGCCGCTGTCTGCCCAAAGGTCTGGCCGGGCGAGCCGGGCTGCGTCCTCCGCGTGCGGAGGTGGGGGCTCGGCGTCCGCCCCTCGCTGCTGGAGCAGGCCGGCTTCGACCCGGTCGGTCTTCTCGGCCCGGAGACGTCGGACGAGGTCCTGATGAACGTCTACTTCGCCGCCACCCATTTCGACCTCCCCGGCGGCTTCGTCATCGCCGACCCGGACTACCTCCTCCTGCTCTTCGATCCTGAGGGCGTGTTGAAGGGAAGTTCGGCCTGGGGGATCAGTTACTTGGGTGCACTGGCGTACCTCACCTCCGGCGGTCGCGTGGCCTCCGACTTCCAACGCATCCGCCGGGAAGCGCCCCGTCTCTACCGAGAGGCGGTGGCAGAGTTACTGGACTGCCTGCGCGGGTAGGTTCGCCCCCGCCTGGCTGTTTTTTCGCCCTCAGCGTCCTTTGCACCTCTCCAGCGAGATATGGATACTCGCTAGGGAGAGGGTGTCCCTCACTCTGGGGGCAGGTTTGGACGGGCTTCTGAGCCCTCACCCAAAGTGGGAAGATGCCCTGCATACTCCCACATACTTAATAGGTAATCACCGCACTGGATGCCATTGACAACGGTAGGACGTGGCATATAATACCGACAGGTACCTCGCGGCTGTCCATAGCGTGAGGCGGTGACAAGGGTGGGCGTACGCCCCGGGATGAAGCGCACTCCCCTGCGAAGTCCGCCCAGTCATCAGAAGGCAGACTGTCGTTACAGAAGGCGTGTAGAGACTGCAGGAGGGTGCGAGGTGTCCTGTTCCTCCCCAAAGATAGGGCCCATCAGTCCGAGCCTGGGGCCGCGTGTGTACCTTTTTGTTTTGCCTCAGCCCAATCCCCAGGTCGGCGGGACCTCAGACCCGCCTTCCTATCGCTCCTCAAGGCCGCGCACCGGCCCACCTCTCTTCTCTTTGCATATACCAGGCCTTCTATAGGATCCTGACCGGACCAGAGTCCGCAGGAATAGAACCGCCCTGAGGTAGGCGGAACGTTCCGCCGGGTGTCCAGTTGGGCGCATCTGCGCCGGAGGAGGATCTGAGATGGAAAAGCGATGGTTTGTGACGATGGGCGTCGTTCTGCTTTCAATGGCGGCGCTCCTTGCCTTGATGGGGTTGGTGGAGGGCCTCGCTATGACCATCACCTACCCCGTCTTGGCCGCCCCACCGGAGGTAGTGACCCCTACCGTGACCGGTGTTGATCCGGACTCTGGTCCCAATGACATAGACACTTCCATCATTATCGCTGGCACGAACTTTACTGCCGAACTGTCCGGCACATTGGTCATCACTGCACCTACAGCCTACCTGGGGGACACGGCGCTAGAGGATGTGGTCTGGGTCAGTAGCACCACCCTGAGCGCCACCGTGCAATGGGGCCTGGACCCTGGCGTGTACACGCTGACGGTGGTCAACCCCGATGGGGGTACGGGATCCCTAGCGGATGCCTTCACCGTCACCCAGGGCATCGGGGTGTGGACCACCGGTGGGCCGTACGGCGGACGGGCGCAGTTCGTGATACTCCACCCAGAAGACTCCGCTACAGTTTACGCCGCCAGCCAGTGGGCAGGGCTGTTCGTCAGTGAGGATGCCGGGGGAAACTGGCAGCCTATCCTGGCCGACGATTGGCCGACCCGTCTGGTCTTTGATGCCGAGAGTTCAAATGTGATGTACTACAGTGGTGATAGCGCCAGTTTCTACCGCACAGACGACGGTGGCCAAACCTGGGGGCTGCTCCCCGAACTCTTTCACGCTCAAGATGGGTGCTTCACAGTCTACGCTGCCGCGCATCCCACGGATGCCGGGGTGATCTACGCTGGCACAGGAAGTTGTGCCGGCATACCGGTTCTCCCCGGGGAAGGGGGTGTCTTCTATTCGCAAGATTATGGCGCCAATTGGGTAACCCGTACTCAAGGCCTCACCGATACCGACCTCGTGGACATCATCTTCCACCCCACCAACCCGCTGACAATGGTGGTGGCGACCCGTGGTGGAAGCATCTTCCTAACCACGGACGGTGGCCTGAATTGGGACCTGCAGTCCACTATCCCGGACGACCTGCGCCGCATCTATATCAACCCCTATGGGGCCAACGAGGCCTGGGCGCTCCCCGAGATCGGTTACCAGCCCCCCGTCAGGCCATACCTGTACAAGAGCGCGGACCTGATCACCTGGGAGGTTATCACGCTGACCGATGACCTTCTCCCCTCTGGTGGGATCTGGAGCCTAACTTTTGCCCCCGGAGAGATTTGGGCTGCCGGTGGCTGGGGCTATTTCAGCGATGATGGCGGCGCGAGTTGGTCAGGGGTGATCACCATCTCCCAGCAGGTGGGCGGGGTGCGCTCTTTCGCCATTGACCCCAGCGACTCCAACGTGATCTATGCCGCCGATTCGGACCGGGGCGTGTTGAAAAGCAGCGACGGCGGCACCACCTGGAGGGAGATCAATGAGGGGCTCGCTGCCCTGACCACGCGCGACGTAGCCGCTGCCCCGGGTCAGCCGGACCAGGTATATGTCGAAACCTACGAGTACGGCCTGCTCAGGAGTGCGAGTGGAGGGTACGCCTGGCAAGAACTCGGGGTGCGCAAGGGCGGCCCGCCCAAAGGCAAGATCGTCGCAACAGATCCCTTCATCCCCACACGGGTGTACTACCCCGTTGGTTGCTCTGGAGACGGTCCCTGTATCTGGTACAGCACGGACGAGGGGAGTTCCTGGCACGAGGTGACCATGACGATCCCTGCTACCTACACCGGCTGGACCGGTGAATTGACCGCCATCGCCGCCCATCCCCTGGTCAGCGGTACGCTTCTTGCGGGCGCGGGATTCTATCAGGAACGCTCAGATTTCGATGAGGGCATCGAACCGTGCGGAATTTACCGCAGCGATGACCACGGTGCAACCTGGCAGTTCCTGGGGCCGACTGCGCCCATCAGCGAGGTGCTCGATATCGCCTTCGACGCCGTCGATCCGGATTTGATCTACGCCGCAACCAACGGGGGTGGCTTGTGGCGGAGCACAGACGGGGGGGCGAACTGGATGCGCGTCCCTATTTCCAATACGCTCTCCCCCGTGGTGGTCGAAGCCGTCGTTACTCATCTTGATGTGCCTGGTAAAGTGTATGTGCGTACGTATAGCTATGCCGAATCCCCCAATCCCGAGCCGGAACTGTGGGTTTCAGAGGACGCTGGCGATACCTGGCAGCAACTGACCTATGTTTTCCTAGGTGTCGACCTACTGATCTCTCCGCCAGTGCCAGGATATCCCCCGTACACCTTGTACACCGGCTGTGAAACCGGGTTGTGCCGTAGCACCGACGATGGGCAGACCTGGGAGCCAGTTGGGGGAGCGCCGCGGCCGGAAATTCTGGCCGCAGCCTCTGACGGCGAACGCACGGTCATCTACCTGGGCAGCCCCGGTGGGTTGGTTACCTCAATCGAGCAGCAGTCGGCTCTCTCACTGAATACCATCCCCGGTCGTGATAGCGTGTTGGGCAGCGGCGTGTACCGCTTGGCGATGCGTCTACCGAACCATTGGGTATATCTACCATTAGTGCTGAGAGGGTACATTCCGTAGCGTGGGCAATGTCCGGCTATCCGATGCCGCTTAGGGTGTCACGAAGGACAGGAGGTCCGACATGGAGTTCGAGGGCTACTGCGTCAAGTGTCGCGAGAGTGGAAGCGACTACTCTCTCCGCTCTCTGCGTCTTCTGCGCTTGTGGGGTGAGATGTGGCTAACCACCACAGATTCTGCGTCGCTGTCCCTCGCTGCCGTTCTGTGATAGAATGAACACTCAGCGCCAAGGACGTTGGAAGCACTCTCTCCGCCACCCATGGCCGAACAGGACGTTTCAGATCAACGGGGGAGGTGAGGACAATGCCTACGGTTGAGGTTCGCCCTGGCATCTACTGGATCGGCGTCAACGACCGCACGACCGACCTCTTCGAAGGACTCTGGCCTATTACTCAGGAAGGGGTCTCCTACAACGCCTACCTGGTCGATGGGGAGAAGAAAGCGGTCATCGATCTGGCGAAGGGGCTCAAGACGGACGAGTTCCTGGACCAGATCGCCGAGGTGGTGGACCCGGCGAAACTGGATTACATCGTCATCAACCACATGGAGCCGGACCACACCGGCATCCTGCGGACGATCCGCCGGATCGCTCCCAAGGCAACCATCCTCGGCACAAAGAAGACCCAGGAGATGCTAACGGCCTTCTATCAGGTCGAAGAGGGGATTCGCATCGTCGAGGACGGAGAGACGCTCTCCCTGGGCACCCACACTTTGCAGTTCTTCTACACCCCCTTCGTCCACTGGCCGGAGACGATGATGACCTACGAGACGACCCAGCGGGTGCTCTTCTCCTGCGACGGGTTCGGTGGATACGGCGCGCTCCACGGCGCGATCTTCGACGATCAATGCAACGATCCCCGGTTCTACGAACAGGAGTCCCTCCGCTACTTCGTCAACATCGTCGCCGTGTTCAGCCGACCGGTGCTGAAGGCCATCGACCGTCTGAAGGACCTGCCGGTGGAGGTCATCGCCCCGTCCCACGGGTTGGTCTGGCGGAAGGACCCGGGCCGGATCGTGGAACTGTACCGGAAGTGGGCCGGGTACGCGACCGGTGAGGCGGACCTGGGGGTGACGCTCCTGTACGGGTCGATGTACGGCAACACCGAGCAGGTGATGAACGCTGTCGCCAAGGGGATCTCCGCGGCCGGGGTGCCGGTGGAGATCTTCGACGTGGCCCGCACGCACGTCAGTTACATCCTCCCGTCGCTGTGGCTCCGTCGAGGCGTCATCGTCGGCGCGCCCACCTACGAAGGCGGCCTCTTCCCGCCGATGGTCCACGTGCTGGACATCGCGACCCGCAAGCGGATCTTCAATCGGAAGGTGGCCTACTTCGGCAGTTACGGCTGGGGCGGCGGGGCCAAGCGGGAG
>Ga0209426_1001206_pt1 | contig 17562 bp, 19 predicted proteins | sample Deesub1362B_J571_FD_187697 | JGI IMG/M metagenome (GOLD analysis project Ga0209426, IMG submission 187697) | Deep oceanic, basalt-hosted subsurface ecosystem from Juan de Fuca Ridge flank, Pacific Ocean, CORK Borehole 1362B_J2.571 (SPAdes)... ...
GCCGAGAAACAAGCCCCCGGTCCGTTCCAGCCATCACCGGAACGGGACAACTCGCCCCGTCATCACGAGGCACATACACCCCAGAAGAGCCACGTTCAAGAAGAGCAGAAGAGAGAGGACAAACCGCTGCCACGGCGCAAGGTCCAGCAACAACCCCGCCAGCCCCCTCGGTCCTCTTACCTCTTCCTCCTCCCAGGCTCCCTCCCGCAGATCGTCCAACATATTCCCCTCCGCAACCGGGTGAGTGCACGCAATCCGCCCTTTAGCCTACCATATCTCTTTTGTCAATGCAAGTTTTCCTTAAATTCACCCCTTTTCACCACTCCGCACCGGCTGCGTTCCTGCGATTTTCCCCCAGAGACCTCTCACGAGCGACATAGGACAAACGTCAGTAGCGGAAAAGTGGAGGATGTGCTATACTAGTGTATCAGGCTGCTCAGGAGAAAAGCCGATGAAACTGCGCGACGTTTTGGAAATTATCGAGGGGAAACTTATCACTAAGAACGCGGACCTCGATATGGAGGTCCAAATGGGATGCGGGGCCGACCTGATGAGCGACGTCCTCGCCTTCACCCACGAAGGCACCCTGCTCATGTCGGGCCTGACCAATCCCCAGGTCGTCCGCACCGCAGAGATGGCGGGGATCAAGGCCATCGTCTTCGTCCGAGGAAAGGTCCCGCCGCCCGAGACCATCGCCCTGGCCGAGGAGAAGGGGATCCCCTTGCTTGCCTCCAAATACACGATGTTCGAGACCTGCGGGAGGCTCTACCAGGCAGGGCTTCCCAGTTGCGGGCTATTTGAGACCAGCCTCCGGCGATGGCGGGAATTCTTTGAGAAACAGGAGCAGTCCGCCTAGGTGAGCTCTCCTCAATCCATACGCAACGTCCAAGAAAAAGAGGTCACCAAACTCCAGGAACTGGCCTATGAACTCAAGATCGCCCAGGCCATGACCACGGACGTGATCACCGTCTCCCCAGAGACCACGATGGCCGAGTTCCGCGAGATCCTCCGAGCCAACCGCATCTCCGGTACCCCCGTGGTCGAAGGCGGCAAGATGATCGGCATCATCAGCATCGAGGACCTGATCAAGGCCTTGGCCTCAGGGGAACTGGAGGCGAAGGTTGGCGAGAAGATGACCCCCAACCCCGAGACGCTCTACGCGGACGAGCCGCTGATCCACGCCGTCAGCAAGTTCGAGCGGTTGGGATACGGCCGATTCCCGGTGATCGACCGCGACGGGAACCTGGTCGGCATCATCGTCCAGGGGGATATCGTCCGCGCTCTCCTGCGCCAGTTGGAGATCGAATACCACGAGGAGGAGATCCACCGGTACCGTGCCAGTCATATCTTTGAAGACATCCTGGCCGACCAGGTTACCTTGATGTTCCGGTACTACATCGAAGGAGGAAACTTCACTAAGGCTGGCGATGCGTCCAGTCAATTAAAGAGGACGTTGACCCGGCTCGGGATTGACCCGCGGATCGTCCGTCGGGTGGCGATCGCCTCCTACGAGGCCGAGATGAACATCGTCATCTACGCCGAGGAGGGAGAGATCACCGCCGAGGTCCGGCCGGAGCAGATCCGCATCGTCGCCGCCGACAAGGGGCCGGGCATCCCAGACATCGAGAAAGCGATGGAGCCAGGCTTCTCCACCGCTCCAGAGTGGGTGCGCGAACTGGGGTTCGGCGCCGGGATGGGGCTGCCGAACATCCAGAACTGCGCCGACGAGATGAAACTGGAATCCACTGTCGGCGTGGGCACGCGACTGGAGATCTTGATCTACTCACAACCTGCCAATCCGTAAGCCAATCTTAGCAAGGAGGTTGTTGCATGCGCCTGCGGATCCTACCCAAGGAAGAGGTCCCACGAATGGTCCAGGCCTTAATGGAGGACTATCGCGTCGTGGGACCCAAGGCGAAGGGGCCGAAGTTCGTCTTCGAGCCCATCGTGGACCCCGCCGAGATGCGGCTGGACTACAACATCACGATCCTTCCACCCAAGGTGGCCCTCCAGCCTCCTCAGGAGCGCGTCGCTAAGATCGACCTGGAAGGAGAGGTTCCACAGACAGATCCTCTCATCGAGGCGGAGCCGACGGTGATCTTCGGGGCTCACACCTGCGACATCCACGCACTTCGCCTGCTGGACCGAGCCTTCGCCGCCGACTATCCGGACAACCACTACTTGAAACGCCGCCAGGAGACCCTGATCATCAGCCTGGAGTGCCTGGAGCCGTGTGACGAGCACTCCTTCTGCAAGGATATGGGCACGCTGACGGCGGATGAGGGATACGATCTGCACCTCACCGACATCGGCGATGCCTACACGGTCCACATCGGAACGGAAGCAGGGGAAGCACTGCTCGAAAGGTGCGCCAACACCCGCGCGGCCACCGACGACGACGTCCGTCGCCTCAACGAGGTGCTCAGCGCCAAGTGGCCCCGCTTCACCCACCGACTGAACTTCGACGCGGCGGAACTCCCCGCCCTTCTCGCCACTGCCTACGAACACCCCATCTGGGCCGAACTCGGTGAGCGATGCCTCTCCTGCGGCTCCTGCACCAACGTCTGCCCCACCTGCTACTGCTTCAATATGCTGGACACCGTCTCCCTGACCCTGAAAGAGGCCCTTCGCATCCGGCGGTGGGACTCCTGCCAACTGGATGAGTTCGCCCGCGTGGCGGGTGGGGAGAACTTTCGCGAGGCGCGGGCCGCCCGCCAGCGCCACCGCTTCTTCCGCAAGGGGAAGTGGCTCCGCGAGCGGTTCGACACCACCGGGTGTGTCGGTTGCGGCCGGTGCATCCGCGCCTGCCTGGTGAACATCAACATCGTCGAAGTGTTCAACACCATCCACGGCTCGGCTTAGGAGGGAGGAAGGGAAGATGACCCAATCATCGATCTATGCTCCGGAATTTGCCCGCCTGGTGGACGTCCGCCCGCTGACGGAACTGGAGAAACTGTTCACCATCGAACTGCCCGACGGCCGTAGCCTGGGCCACGATCCGGGCCAGTTCGTCATGGTATCTATCCCCGGCGTCGGCGAGGCTCCCATCTCCATCACCTCCTCCCCCAGCCGGTCCAACGGCACCTTCGAGCTCTGCGTCCGCCGGGTGGGAGATGTGACCAACGCGCTGCACCGGATGAAGCCAGGGGATTACGTGGGGATCCGCGGTCCCTTCGGTCACGGCTTCCCCATCGAGCAAATGCGCGGCAAGGACCTCCTCTTTGCCCCCGGCGGGCTGGGGCTGGCGCCGCTCCGCTCCCTCATCAACCAGGTCCTTGACGAGCGAGGCTCCTTCGGCCGCGTCATCATCCTCTACGGCGCGAAGCGACCGGCGGAACTCCTCTTCAGGGACGAACTGGAGGAGTGGGCCGCCCGCGACGACGTCGAGTTCCACGTCACGGTGGACCGGGGGGACGAGTCCTGGGACGGCCACATTGGCGTGATCACCACCCTCTTTCCCCTGATCACCGTCGATCCCCGCAACACCGTCGCCGTCACCTGCGGGCCGCCGATCATGTACCGCTTCGTCATCATGGAGATGCTGGGCAAAGGCATCCCGGAAACCCAGATCTACCTCTCCCTGGAACGACGGATGAAGTGCGGCGTGGGGAAGTGTGGCCACTGCCAGATCAACGATCTCTACTGCTGCAAGGAGGGCCCGGTATTCACCTACGCCCAGATTAAGAACGTGCCGGAGGCGCTATGATGGCTGGGAAGAATGGGAAAGTGAAAGTAGCGTTTTTCGACTTCGCCTGCTGCGAGGGGTGCCAGTTGACGGTCATCGACTCCCTACAGACCCACCTCGACCTCCTAGAGGCGGTGGAGATCGTCAACTTCCGCGAGGCCAGTTCGGAGCAACGGCAGGATTACCAGATCGCCTTCATCGAGGGCTCCATCACCCGCAAGCAGGACGAAGAGCGACTCCGCCGCATCCGTGAACAGGCCGACATCCTCGTCGCTCTGGGTGCCTGCGCCCACACCGCTGGCATCAACGCCCTCAAGAACCTAAAGCCGCTGGACGAGGTCCGGCGCTACGTCTACGGCGAACATGCCGACTGGTACGACACCTACCCTGCCCGGCCAGTCAGCGCCGTCGTCCAGGTGGACGCCTTCATCCCCGGTTGCCCCATCGACCGGGAGGAGTTCGTCGAAGTGGTCAAAGCACTCCTGGTGGGCAAGAAGCCGCCCATCCCGGATTACCCCGTCTGCGTGGAGTGCAAACTGAAGGGGAACGTCTGCGTCTTCCACGTCGGCAAGGTATGCATGGGACCCGTGACGCGGGCGGGTTGCGGTGCGATCTGCCCCACCTACGGCGACGGATGCGAGGGCTGCCGGGGCATCATCCCCAATCCCAACGAGAACGCGATGGAAGAGGTGTTGGACGAGGCCGGGCTGACCTTGGATGAGATCATGGACCGGTTCACGATGTTCAACGCCTACCGGGAACTGGAGGCGGAAGAATGAGTGGGAAGAAAATCGAAGTTCACCACGTCACACGGGTCGAGGGCCACGGCAACATCGTCGTGGACATCAAGAACGGCGAGATCAAAGAGTGCCGCTTCGAGGTGGTCGAAGCGCCTCGCTTCTTCGAGGCCTTCGTGCGCGGCCGTCCCTATTACGAACTGAGCCACATCACCTCCCGTATCTGCGGCATCTGCGCCGTCGGCCACGCCACCACGAGCCTGCGGGCCACGGAGAAGGCCTTCTCCGTCGAACTCTCCGAGCAGGCCTGGCTCCTCCGCAAACTCAACTTCCACGGCGAGATGATCGACAGCCACGTCCTGCACACCTACTACCTGGTCGCTCCCGACTTCTTCGGCGTCCACTCCGTGATCCCGCTGGTGGAGACCCACCGGGAGGTGGTGGAACGCGCGCTGCGGATCAAGAAACTCTCCGGCGACCTCTGCGCGATGATCGGCGGGCGGCACACCCACCCCATCGCGCTGACCGTCGGCGGCTTCACCCACACTCCCACCGAACGGGAACTGCGGGAGATCCAGGAGCGGTTGATCGCCGCCCGTGCCGATATGGACGTCACCGTCGATCTCTTCGCCACCCTCCCCTGGCCCGAGTTCGAACGGGAGACGGAGTACGTCAGCCTCCACAAGGACGACGAATACGCCTTTATCGACGGCACGATCGTCACCTCCGACGGCTTCTCCTACCCCATCGAGGATTACAAGAAGGTCACCAACGAGCACTGCGTCCCCTTCTCCACCGCCAAGTGGACCAAGCACAATCGGGACTCCTACATGGTCGGCGCGCTGGCCCGGCTGAACAACAACTTCGACCAGCTCCATCCCCGCGCCAAGGAGGCGGCGAAGAAACTCGGGCTGAAACCTCTGGTGACCAACCCCTTCCTCAACACCGCTGCCCAGGTCGTGGAGATGGTCCACTGCGTGGAGGATTCCATCCGGATCATCGACGAACTGCTCACCCGAGGGATCAAGCCGGAGGAGCCGCCCGTGGTCGAGGTGAAGGCCGGTGAGGGCGTCGGTGCGTGCGAGGTGCCCCGCGGCGTCCTCTTCCACCACTACGTCTACGACGAAGAGGGTCGCTGCACCGAGGCCAACTGCATCATCCCCACCAACCAGAACATGGCCAACCTGAACGCCGACATGCAGGCCCTGGTGCCGCAGATCCTAGACCGGCCGCAGGAGGAGATCCGACACTTGCTGGAGATGCTGGTGCGGGCTTACGACCCCTGCATCTCCTGCTCGACCCACTTCCTGACGGTGGAGTTCGTGTGATGATATCAGAACCGCAGAGGACGCAGAGAGCGGAGTTATCCTCTGCGTCCTTTGCGGTCTCCGCGACTAGCAGTCGAACGATGCGTGTGGCTGTGATCGGTTTGGGGAATCCCCTCCGAGGCGACGATGGGATCGGCCCCCGCGTGGTGGCAGAACTACACCGGCGGGAGCTCCCAGAGGGGGTAGAAGCCATCGACGGCGGGACGGGTGGGCTGGATCTGTTGCGGTTGATGGAAGGATGGGACAGGGTGATCGTGGTGGACGCCGCCGAGATCGGACGGGAGCCCGGCGCGTTCGCCCGCTTCACCCCGGAGGAGGTCCGGCTGCGTCTTCACGAAGGCGACCTCTCCCTCCACAACGCCGGCCTGCCCGAAGCGCTGGCCCTGGCATCAGCGCTGAACCACCCCCTCCCTCCTATCACCCTCTTCGGCGTGCAGCCAAAGCGGATCGGCTGGGAGGCGGGATTGAGCCCCGTCGTCGAGAGGACCATCCCCGCACTCGTGGAGGCCATCTTAGACGAAGTCTCTGAAGCCGCAAAGAGCGCGAAGGGATGACCTGACTTCGGGTCCTTCACGCCCTTTGCGCTTCCAAAATCAAAAACGAGGTAGGAGAGGACCATGGCAAAGATCCTGATCATTGAGGACGACCCGGATATGGTGACGGCGCTCCGCTTACCGCTGGAGGCGGAGGGGTACGAGGTGTATGTCGCCACGTCCGGACAGGAGGGGCTGGAGAAGGTCAAGGAGATCGAGCCCGACCTGATTATCCTGGACGTGATGATGGAGACCACCACCGCCGGCTTCCAGGTCTCCCTCCAACTGCGCAGCCCCGATCCCAACTCGGAGTACGCCCCCTACCGGGACATCCCCATCCTCATCCTCACCGCCATCCACACTACGACCTCCCTCCGTTTCGGACCGGACGAGGCCTATCTGCCGGTAGATGACTTTGTGGACAAGCCGGTGGACCCCGAGGTCCTTCTCCAGAAGGTCCGCACTCTCCTGGAGCGGGCGAAGTCCTGAGAAAGACCACAGAGCGACTCGCTTTTACCCTCCTTGCGGGGACAGATGGACCTTGGCTTCGCACTAAACCGCCTGGCCGTTGCAACGGCCAAGGCCCTTTCGGCGGATGTGGTGGCGGTCCTCTTGCCGAATAAGGCGGAGGACCGCCTCACCGTCGTCGCAGCCTATGGCATCGACGTCGAAGAGGCGGAGAAACTCCTCGCAACCCTCCCGCCACCGATCGACGACGCCCACCCCCCTCCCCTTCCCGGCTACGCGTCCGGCGTGTGCGTCCGCCTGCGCAGCGGCGAACTACCCTTCGGACTCCTCTGCGCCTACAGCCGCCACCCTCGCCAGTTCACCCCTGACCACGTAGAGGTGTTGCGGGCCCTGGCCGACCTGGGGACGGCCCTCCTCCAGGCCTTTGAAGAGACGTCCACCCTGACACAGATCGACGCAGCCAAGTCCCGGTTCATCCACATCGCCACCCACGAACTCCGGTCCCCCATCACCACCGCTCAATCCCTGGTACGCACTGTACTCAAAGGATACGCGGGTTCCCTCAGCAAACAACAAGAGGAGATCATCTCCCGCATCGCCCGCCGTCTCGACTTCTTGGAGACCCTGGTCAACGACCTCCTCGACTTTGCCGCCAGCAAAGCGCCGGAATTGGAGGAAGCGGCCAGCCCCGTAACTCTCAACGCATCGGTGGGGCGGGCAGCGCTCCTCCTCCAACCCCAAGCCGAGGAGAAAGGAGTCAACCTGATCGTACACCCCTGCCGCGAGGAACTAGCCGTCTGGGCAACGGAGGACAGTCTGGATCGCATCTTCACCAACCTGATCAGTAACGCGGTCAAATATACCCCCACCGGAGGCGAGGTGACCGTTTCGCTGGGACGGGCTGGCGAGCAGGGGTGGGTAAAGGTAACCGACACGGGCATCGGAATCCCCGAGGAGGCACTACCTCATCTCTTCGAAGAGTTCTACCGCGCCCCCAACGCCCGCCAGTTCGCCGTCGGCACCGGTCTGGGATTGGTCATTGTCAAGGAACTGGTCGAGCGGTACGGGGGAAGGATCGAGGTAGAAAGCCAGGAGGGAAAAGGGACCACCTTTACAGTGACCTTCCCTCTCTGGCACCCTGAGGACTGACCCCCTCACTCTCCCCCCACTGGGCCGGGTTCGATTTGGCATAATTGACCAAAGGAATATAATACTTGGCTGCCCAAACCGTGCGCAGCACCGCTTTCACCACCATCGGTCGCGCACCGACCTCTAGGAAAGGAGGAAACGTGCAGATCAACGAACCGCTGACCCAACAGATCCGCGAGCACGCCCACAGGTTGCTGGACGGTGGTGAGGTGGAATGTGTCATCGGCTATGAGATCGGTCCCCGCGGAAGAGCCCGCCCCGCCTTCGTCTACGGACCCACCGAAGTCGACCGGCTGATCTGGGGAGCCGACTGCGTCCACAACCTCACCACCTACCTGCACGACAAGAAAAAGCCCCGCAAGCGGGGAGAGGAACCGCCACGCGTCGCCGTCGTCGTCAAGCCGTGCGACAGCCGCACCCTCAACATCCTGCTCGCCGAACGGCAGATCGCACGGGAACGGGTCGTCGCCATTGGCGTCGCATGCGAGGGCGTGGTCGGCAAGGATGGACAGCCGGCCGCCAAGTGCAGCCGCTGCACCGACCGCACCCCGGTCGTCTACGACGTCCTGGTGGGAGAGCCACCGGAGATCCCCCCGGTCGAGGACGACTGGTCGGACCTGGCACGGATCGAGGAGATGTCCCCTGCGGAGCGGCTCTCCTTCTGGCTACGGGAGTTCGATCGGTGCATCCGGTGCTACGCCTGCCGCCAGGTTTGCCCCGGCTGCTACTGTACTACCTGCATGTTCGAGCGGGACGACGGCCTGTGGGTAGACGCGGCCATCGATGTCCCACAGAAGCACGTCTTCCACCTGGGTCGAGCGCTCCACCTGGCCGGGCGGTGCGTGGAGTGCGACGAGTGTGAGCGCGTCTGCCCGATGGACCTACCTCTCAGCCTCCTCAACCGGCTCCTGGTCCGCGAGGTCGAAGCCCTCTACGGCCACCGAGCCGGTCGGGAGGAGACCCTGACCCCGCTTGTCTTCGAGTTGGGGCCCGAGGGATCGCCGATATAAACCGAAAGGAGCCATGATGAGCACATCCCATCAACCACCACCCCTGAGTCCATCAGACGAGCGGACCTGGGCGATGCTGGCTCACCTCACCGTCCTGCTCAATCCGATCTCGGGCCTGATGGGGGTCGTCGGCGCATTGGTCATCTACCTCGTGTTCCAAAACCGTTCCCGGTACGTGGCCTACCAGAGCCTCCAGGCGGTGGTCTTCCAATTGATCTTTTGGGTCGGAGGCGGAATTCTGGCCGGAATCACGTGGGCCGCGAGCGCGCTCCTTTCAGTTGTGCTGGTGGGGCTGCTGTGCTTCCCCGTCGCCCTGATACTGACTCTGGTGCCGCTGGGAGCCATCGTCTATGGGATCATCGGCGGCATCCAGTGCAGCCAGGGGCAGGACTTCCGCTACTGGCTGATCGGGGACTGGGTGCAGAACGCGTTGATGGAATAGCAACGGGAGGTCGCGATGCGATTCACCACCCTGGACGGACTACGGCGCTGGCTGGACAAACTGGCGGAAGAGGTGGACCTGGTCGCTCCCACCGATGTGGACGGCCACGTCCTCTACCGGCCGGTCCAGTCCGCCGATGCGATCCTCTTCGACTACGAACGCCCGGAACTCTCGGCCAAAGACTTTCTTTTCCCTGCCACCGAGGTCCTTCTTCGCATCGAGCAGAAGGGGAAAGACGTGGCGATCGAGGAGGTCCTACCCGACCGCAAGCAGGTCCTCTTCGGCATCCGTCCGTGCGATGCACACGGGCTAGCGGTCATCGACGCCCTCTTCCTGGAACAGGACCCACCGGATCGGTACTACCGGCATCACCGGGAGCGAACGGTGCTGGTGGGGATGGCCTGCCTACAGATGTGGGAAGGGTGCTTCTGCACATCGATGGGAGGGGGGCCGATGGACACCACACACCTGGACGTGCTGATCCGCCCCAGCGAGGGAGGGTACTTCCTCCAGCCGGTGACGCCGAAAGGGGTGGCGATCTTGGAAGGCCTGCCAGTGGAAGAGCCCAAAGGAGAGCCTCCGTCGGTGAAGGAGTACAACGAGCCGGTCCCGGTGGTCCCGCCGGAGAAGTGGCGGCCCCTGTTCAACGACCGGATCTGGATGCGTCACGGGGAGCGATGCCTGAGTTGTCGCATCTGCACCTACGTCTGCCCCACCTGCCGCTGCTTCGACGTCACCGATCGGGTGGTGGACGTCCAGCCCGGCCTCACGCGCATCGAGCGCATCCGGGTGTGGGATGCCTGCACCAGCCCCAACTACCGCCGGGTCGCCGGAGGCCACAACCCCCGGCCAACCAAACCGGACCGGCTGCGGAATCGGTTCTACTGCAAGTTCTGCTACTACCCGGAGGACTTCGGCCCTCTGGGATGCGTCGGCTGCGGACGGTGCATCGTCGCCTGCCCGGTGGACGTCGACATCACCGAGGTGATGCAGGACGTAGCGAAGCAAACATAATGGGTATCCAGAAGGGCACCGTCTTCGACATCAAGCGGTTCTCCATCCACGACGGGCCGGGCATTCGCACTACCGTTTTCCTGAAGGGATGCCCCCTGCGGTGCTGGTGGTGCCACAATCCGGAGAGCCAGGATCCCCGGCCGGAACTGATCCTGCGGGCTGAGCGATGCATCGGCTGCGGGGCCTGCGTGGAAGCGTGCGAGGCGGGGGCGATCTACGTCGAAGACGGCAGGATCTACACGGATCGGACCCGCTGCACCCGCTGTGGGGCCTGCACGGAGGTCTGCTACGCCGAAGCACGGGAGATGGCGGGTCAGGAGATGAGCGTCGAGGCGGTGATGGCGGAGATCGAGCGGGACGTGACCTTCTACGACACCTCGGGCGGGGGTGTGACCTTCTCCGGCGGCGAGCCGCTGACGCAGCCGGATTTCCTCCTCGCCCTCCTGCGAGCGTGCCGGGAACGGGGGATCCATACCGCGGTGGACACCTGCGGCTACGGCCCGTGGGAGACAATGGCGGCGGTGGCCGAGGAGACCGACCTGCTCCTGTACGACCTCAAACTGATGGATGAGGCAAAACACCGACGGTACACCGGCGTCTCCAATCGACCCATATTGGACAACCTGCGCCGCCTCGCCGAGCGCGGCACCCCTATCTTCCTGAGGGTGCCCATCGTCCCCGGCATCAACGACAGCGAGGAGGAGCTGCGCCGCCTGGCTGCTTTCGCCGCCAATCTGCCCAATGTGAACCGCGTCGATCTGTTGCCCTACCATCCTACCGGCAAGGGAAAGTACGAGCGGCTAGGCCGGGACTACCCGCTGCCCGACCTGCATTCCCCCTCCGAGGAGCGGATGCAGGAGATCGCCCACCTGCTGGAGGATCTGGGCCTGGACGTTGGAATCGGAGGATGAGCCGATGGCGATGACGGAACGGGTTGCTCGACTGAGACAGCAGAGCCTGGAGGCCCGCCCCACCCTGTCGACGGAACGGGCTGAACTGCTCACCGCCTTCTACAAACAGGACATCGGCCCCGTCTCCGAGCCGGTCCGCCGCGCCCTCGCCTTCCAGTACCTGATGGAGCACCGGACCATCTACATCGGCGACGGGGAACTGATCGTCGGCGAGAAAGGGCCCTTCCCCAAAGCCGCCCCCACCTATCCGGAACTCTGCTGCCACAGCCTGGAGGACCTGGACATCCTGAACTCCCGGGAGAAGATCTCCTTCATCGTCACCGAGGAGGCCCGGCGGGTCTACGAGGAGGAGATCATCCCCTTCTGGCGGGGGAAATCGATGCGGGATCGGATCTTCCGGGAGATGACCGACGAGTGGAAGGCGGCCTACGAGGCGGGGGTCTTCACCGAGTTCATGGAACAGCGCGCGCCGGGCCACACGGTGCTGGACGACAAGATCTACCGCAAGGGATTCCTGGACTTCAGGCGAGAGATCGAGGAGAGCCTGGCGCGGCTCGACTACCTGAACGACCCGGAGGCCTACGACAAACAGGAGGAACTGAAGGCGATGCGGATCTGCGTCGACGCGCTGATCCGCTTCGCCGAGCGGCACGCCGAGAAGGCGGAGGAACTGGCCCGGCAGGAGCAAGACCCCCAACGGCGAGCCGAACTGGAGCGGATCGCCAAGGTCTGCCGCCACGTCCCCGCCCACCCCCCCCGTGACTTCTGGGAGGCGATCCAGTACTACTGGTTCGTCCACCTGGGCGTGACGACCGAACTGAACACCTGGGACGCTTTCAGCCCCGGCCGACTCGACCAGCACCTCTACCCGTTCTACAAGAAGGGCCTGAAGGAGGGGACGCTGACGCGGGAGCAGGCGGAGGAACTGCTCCAGTGTCTCTGGATCAAGTTCAACAACCAGCCCGCTCCCCCAAAGGTCGGCGTCACGGCGGCGGAGAGCAGCACCTATACCGACTTCGCCCAGATCAACCTGGGCGGCCTCTGGCCCGACGGCACGGACGGGGTGAACGAGGTGACCTACCTGATCCTGGACGTGGTCGAGGAGATGCGGCTCCTCCAGCCCAGCGCCTCCATCCAGGTCAGCAAGAAAAACCCCGACCGGTTCATCAAGCGGGCGGCGCGGATCATCCGCACCGGCTTCGGGCAGCCCTCCGTCTTCAACGCCGACCTGATCGTGCAGGAACTGATCCGCCAGGGCAAGTCCATCGAGGACGCCCGCTGCGGCGGCTCCAGCGGCTGCGTGGAGGTGGGGGCCTTCGGGAAGGAGAGTTATATCCTCACCGGCTACTTCAACATGCCCAAGGTGCTGGAGATCACCCTCAACAACGGGGTGGACCCCCGCACGGGGAAGCGGATCGGGCTGGAGACGGGCGACCCGACCACCTTCACATCCTTCGAGGAACTATTCGAGGCCTACCGGCAGCAACTCCGGTATTTCATCGACATCAAAATCCGTGGCAACAACGTCATCGAGCGCCTCTACGCCCGCTACCTCCCCGCGCCGTTCCTCTCCATCCTGATCGACGACTGCATCGCCAGGGGGAAGGACTACCACGACGGCGGCGCACGGTACAACACGACCTACATCCAGGGTGTGGGGCTGGGCACGATGGCCGACGCCCTCACCGCCATCAAGTACCACGTCTTCGACCGGGGAACGCTGACGATGGCGGAGCTGCTGGAGGCGCTGCGGGCCGACTTCGCCGGGCCCTACGAGCGGATGCGGCAGATGCTCCTCAACCGCACCCCCCGGTACGGCAACGACGACGACTACGCCGACGAGGTGATGCGGGCCGTCTTCGAGGCCTACTTCGAGGCCATCGACGGCCGTCCCAACACCAAGGGCGGCTTCTACCGCATCAACCTCCTGCCCACCACCGTCCACGTCTACTTCGGCTCGGTGGTTGGCGCGACGCCGGACGGCCGCCGGGCGTGGACCCCCCTCTCGGAGGGCGTCTCTCCCGTCCAGGGGGCGGACCGGAACGGCCCCACCGCCGTCGTCCGCTCTGTCGCCAAGATGGACCACGTCCGCACCGGTGGGACCCTCCTGAACATGAAGTTCACTCCCCAGGTCCTCCGCACCGACGGGGACCTGGACAAATTGGTCCAGTTGATCCGTACCTATTTCCGGCTGGATGGACACCACATCCAGTTCAACGTCGTGGACGCCGCCACCCTGCGGGCGGCACAGCGGAATCCCGAGCAGTACCGTGACCTGATCGTCCGGGTGGCGGGCTACAGCGATTATTTCTGTGATCTGACCAAAGCGTTGCAGGACGAGATCATCGCTCGCACAGAACATGAGATCTGAGAGGGTGAGGGAGGAAAGATGAGTCCAGACACCAACCCGATGCGACCCTATCTGGGGAGACTCGCCGGCGTGAAGGACCTGGCCACCGGCATCAAACTGTTCCAGATCGAACTACTGGAGGACGAGGGGAAAGCAGCCTTCGCCGACTACAAACCCGGGCAGTTCGCCTTCGTCTCCGCCTTCGGAGCGGGCGAGGCCCCCTTCGGCATCACCTCCACCCCTGCTCGCACCCCCTACCTGGAGTTCGCCGTCAATGCCCTGGGCCACGTCACCTTCACCCTCCACGCCCTCGACGAGGGGGATCCGGTGGGTGTGCGCGGGCCATTGGGAAACGGCTTCCCGATGGACCGGATCAAGGGTCACAATGTCATCATCCTGGGGGGAGGGATCGGCGGCGCGCCCCTCCGCCCGGTGATCCAGACCATCCTCGACCATCGGGAGGAGTACGGCCACCTGACCATTCTCTGGGCTGCCCGCAGCCCCGACCTGCTGGTCTTCCGGGAGGAGTTCGACGAGTGGCGCACTGCCTGGGCCACCGACTTCCACGTCACCGTGGACCGGGGGGACGAGACGTGGACCGGACGGGTCGGTCTGATCACCCAACTGCTGGAGGAGATCAGCCCCTCACCGGAGAACGCCATCGCCATCACCTGCGGCCCGCCGATCATGATCCACTTCGTCTTCCTCACCCTCAAGAAACTGGGGTTCGCCCCGGAACAGATGCTGACCACACTGGAGGCCCGGATGCACTGCGGCATCGGCAAATGCGGCCGGTGCAACCTGGGGGAGAAGTTCATCTGCACCGATGGGCCGGTGTTCTGGCAGTATGAGATCGCGGAGTTCTTGGAGGGGTTCCTGTAGAGATAAGGAACAAGAAGCAGGTCACAGGCGCAAGATGCAGGATTAGGGAGATGGGGAGCACGGAGAGATGACAGAGGAAACCCAACACACGTTTCTGGACGAGGTGACGACGATCCCTGGCGGGGAGCGTTTGAGGACCTGTATTCAGTGTGGGACCTGCGGCGGGTCCTGCCCTTCCGGTCCGGCGATGGACTACACACCGAGAGAGATCTTCGCGCTGATTATGGCCGGAGAGCGGGAGAGGGTCCTAAAGAGCAACACCTTCTGGTTCTGCGTCTCCTGCTACTACTGCACCATCCGCTGCCCCCAGGAGATTCCCATTACCGACATCATGTACCAACTGAAACGGCTGGCGATCAAGGCGGGATACTATCGAGCCTCTATCACCAACTTCTCCGAGACCTTCGTCGGCCAGATCGAGACCTACGGACGGAGTTTCGAACTGGGCCTGGCGACGGCCCACTACCTGCGATACCACCCGATCGAGAGCGTCCGGATGTCGCCGTTGATGCTGGGAATGGTAACCCGCGGGCGCATGGCCTTTCGGCCCAAGCGGATCCGCGGCATCCGCCCGCTGCGGGCGATCTTGCGCAAGGCCAAGGAACTGGGAGGTGAATGGTGAGATACGCCTACTATCCCGGCTGCTCCCTGGAGCGGAACGCCGCCGCCTACGACGAATCCTTCCGTCTCGTGGCGGAGGTCCTGGGGATGGAACTGGTGGAGATCCCGGACTGGAACTGCTGTGGGGCCACCGAGTACTTCTCCCTCGACCTGCTCCCCGCTTACGCGCTGGTGGCCCGCAACCTGGCCCTGGTTCCCGAGGACCTCGACCAGGTGGTCGCTCCTTGTTCCGCCTGCTACTACAATCTGCTCAAGACCGACAAGAACATGGCCGCCTACCCGAAACTGGCGTCGGCGGTGAACGAATCGCTGGCAGCGGGGAAACTCCACTACACCCCCGGTCGGGTCCGCTCCCGCCACGCACTGGATGTGATCCTGGAGGACTTCTCCCTGGAGGACCTCGCCGCCCACGTGGAGAAGCCGCTGCGAGGAATCCGGCTGGCCGCCTACTACGGCTGCGTCACCGTCCGCCCTATGGGGCACGACGATCCCGAATACCCTATCCGCATGGAGCGGCTTCTGAAAGCGCTGGGGGCGACCGTGGTGGAGTTCTCCCTCCGAGCCAACTGCTGCGGCGGACATATGACCCAGTTGGATGCCGAGACCGCCTACGAGATGCTCCACTACTTGCTGCGCAACGCCGCGAAACTGGACGTGGACGCCCTCGTCACCGCCTGTCCGATGTGCCAACTGAACTTAGACGCCTACCAGGGACAGGTCAACTCCCACTTCGGCACCGATTTCCACATCCCGATCCTCTACTTCACCCAGGTGATGGGCCTGGCCTTTGGTATCGATCCGGACGCGCTGGGATTCGGCCAGGAGATCGTCTCCGCCGAGCGGGTCCTGGAGAAGTTCCGTAACCCACCAGAGGAAGAAGAAAAGAAACCTCGACGGAAGCGTCGGGATAAAGACGCCCTCCCGATGCCCGAGCCACTGAGCGGAGGTGGTCGATGAAGATCGGCGTATACATCTGTCACTGCGGGTCCAACATTGCCGGCGTGGTGGACGTGGCAGAGGTGGCCCGCTGGGCCGCCAACCTGCCGGACGTAGCCGTGGCCCGCGACTACCGGTTTATGTGCTCCAACCTGGGCCAGGAGTTGATCAAGAAGGACGTGGAGGAACTGGGACTGGACCGGGTAGTGGTGGCCTCGTGCACTCCCCGGATGCATGAGCCCACCTTCCAGCGGGCCATCGCCGAGGCAGGATTGAACCCCTACTTCTTTGAAATGGCCAACATCCGGGAGCAGTGCGCCTGGGTCCACGAGGACGCGGAGGAGGCGACAGAGAAGGCCAAGGCCCTCGTGGAAGCCGCCGTCCTGCGGGTCCGCCACCACGAGCCGCTGCGGGAGAACCGGGTGCCCATCAACCCGGCCACGCTCGTCGTCGGCGGAGGAATCACCGGCATCCAGGCTGCCCTAGAACTGGCGAACGCCGGTCACCCGGTGTACCTCGTCGAACGAGAACCGTCCATCGGCGGACGGATGGCCCAACTGGACGAGACCTTCCCCACCCTCGACTGTAGTGCCTGAATTCTCGGGCCCAAGATGATGGATGCCGGTCGGCATCCCAACATCACCCTCCTGACCTACAGTGAGGTCGAAAGCGTGTCCGGCTATGTGGGCAACTTCGTCGTCCGGATCCGGAAGCGGGCCCGGTCGGTGAAGGAGGACCTCTGCACCGGCTGCGGGACCTGCGAAGAGAAGTGCCCAACCCGGGTGCTGGATACCGGCTATTCGGTGGGGCTGGGTTACCGGAAAGCGATCTATCGCCCCTTCGCTCAGGCGGTCCCCGCCATCCCGGTCATCGACCGGGAGAGCTGCACCTACTTCCTGAAGGGTCGCTGCCGGCTGTGCGAGAAGGTCTGCCCCACCCACGCCATCGACTACACCCAGGAGGACACTATCCTCGAGGTGGAAGTGGGCAACATCATCCTCGCCACCGGCTTCGACCCGTTCGACGCCCGGCGCATTCCCCAGTTCGGTTACGGCCGGTTCCCCAACGTGTTCACCAGCCTGGAGATGGAACGGATGCTCAGCGGGGCCGGGCCTACTGGCGGCAAGGTGGTCCTGCGGGACGGGAAGACGGTCCCCCAGCGCGTGGCCATCATCCACTGCGTCGGGAGCCGGGACAAGAACTACCGCGAATACTGCTCCCGGGTCTGCTGTATGTACTCCCTGAAACTGGCCCATCTGATCCATCACAAGACCCACGCCGAGGTGTACAACTTTTACATCGACATCCGAGCCCCGGGAAAGATGTACGAGGAGTTCTACCACCGGATGTTGGACGAGGGGATCCACTTCGTGCGCGGGAAGGTCGCCCAGGTGACCGACGCCACGCGTGGGCCGGAGGAGGAGGGGAAACTCGTCATCCAATTCGAGGACACACTGACCGGATTACAGCGGCGCATGGCGGTGGACATGGTGGTG
>Ga0209426_1001207_pt1 | contig 17547 bp, 12 predicted proteins | sample Deesub1362B_J571_FD_187697 | JGI IMG/M metagenome (GOLD analysis project Ga0209426, IMG submission 187697) | Deep oceanic, basalt-hosted subsurface ecosystem from Juan de Fuca Ridge flank, Pacific Ocean, CORK Borehole 1362B_J2.571 (SPAdes)... ...
CCGGCCAGGTACTCTTGGTCCTTTTTGCTAAGCCGGCCTTCAATAGGGTTGGCAGCATCGTCGGTTTCGCGGACCCAGAGCAGGGCCATTTGAAGACGGTCGTTCCACAGGGATCCCTCTGCGGTGGCACTGTAAAGATTCCGGGGGTAATGGAGGTCCGAGTATTCGAAATCCACCACGATCCGGGAATCGCCGGTGATCAGCCGTTTTTGGGTGAAGGTAATCTGGCCGGTGGCGTACTCAATGATGTAATCGTGATCTTCGCCGCGGGTCATCAGCTGTCCATCGACCCAGACGCGTTCCGTTCCGGCGATGACCACAATTTCAGTTTCGCCGCGTTCCCCGCGCAGCTGGTAAGGGCCCTGCTTTCCCTCTTCGCCGCGGAAACGGTTGGTGAAAAACTTGCCGCGCGATACAGCTCCGGCAGCCCGTATCCGCCATGCTCCACGCCGGATGTCCACCATGGCTCCCTGAAGTTTCCGCCTGTACCTCAGATACCTGCCGTGGCGGATCTGCACCTGAAAATCACCAAGGGTAGCCCAAAAAAACGGCGATCTCAGTTGCACAAATACCCGGTCCAGCTCCTGCAATTTCTGTGTGGTACCTTCCGGCTGGATGGGGGTGTTCTGATCAGAAAGAGAAGCCACCACCTCCACGTCCGGTGCCAGTTTTCCCTCCACCTGAAGCCTCAGTCCGGAGTCCAGCTGCAGCGTGCCGCCGCTTCCGATGGTGAGACTCCGCGTCAAAGAGCCGCTCCTCCGCAGGCTGTATCCGGCACCGCCGCTTCCGGACCGGAGACCGGGCTCATTCGCGCGCAGAGAGGATGGGGAAAGGCCGGACCCCGGTTTTTTGGGTTCATCCTTGCGGACAGCGGCTTCTTCCTCCTGCCGGATATGCGGCTGGCCGTACTGCAGGCGCAGACCGGGGAAATAGGTTCGGTAGATGATTTTCAGCGTATCCGTCCGGGTGTAGCGGCGCTTGAGCCAGATCTGCCCTTTTAGCGGATCCAGACGGTAGTCTGCTCCGGGGCTAAGCCGGTGGGAGCCGAGGCGGAGGGTATCCGAACCGGGCCACACAAATGGATGCTGTAATTGAATGAGTGAATCGCCTTCCATGATTACGTGGGTTTCTTCCCAGCGCGGAAGTCCACCGGGAAGCTGAGCGAATGAGGCGGAAAAACCGGCAAGGATGAGTGCTGGCAGAAGAACGATGTTTCTGCACCGTTTCATTCGGAGTTGGAGACCCACTGATAAACCAGAACGCGGGCCCTGGCAGCGTCGGCAACGAACAGCCGGTCCTGGTAGGCGGCAACATCAACAGGCATTTTCCAGATTTCCAGCGGTGCCCGGCCTATCGGGCGGACCGGCTGCGGTTGCCCCTCCGGCCGGAACACGTAGATGGCTGCTGCACCCGGATCCGCCACCAGCAGCAGCTTCCGGGATTTCCAGTAGAAGATCCCGTTGGGCTGTTCCCAATTGCGACCGCGTATTTCCCGGAGAAAGTTGCCGTAATAGTCGAAAAGCAGCACAGCAGCGCTCTTTTCGTCCACACAGGCGACCCACTTTCCCTCTACGACGGCCAGCTGACCTGGCCTTTCCAGAGGAACGGGACCGCTTTCCAGCTGCCCGATCCGGGCAATGCGGCGCCAAAAGCTGCTCAGCTTTAACAGGCTATTACCCTCCAGCTCAGAAATGAAAAGATCTCCCGAGGCCGATACGGCGATGCCGCTGGGAAGCCCTGCTCCTTTTTCTTCGTCCCCATACGGGCCAATGGGAATAATGCTCACTTCATTCAGCTGGCGGTCGAACAGGTGAATGCGGTGGTTGTTGCGGTCGGCAACGTAAACATTCAGTCCGTCCTCCGCCCAGATATCGGATGGAACATCGAATTGTTCCCGGCCCGATCCGATGCCGCCCACAAAGCGGATGAGCTTGCCGGTACGGTCAAACAAAAGGATCCGGTGCAAATCGGCATCGGCCACATAGAGGTGGCCCAGAGGATCCACACTGAGGGCTACCGGCCTGGATAGCAGCTTGAGAGAATCCTCTGCCGAAGGAATGGTGTACAAGAATTTCAGCACCGGGCCAGCGCGGAAGTCTTCGAAGTCCTGGGCAACGGCGCCAGGAACAGTGGCCGCTATCAGAAAAGGGAGCGCCAGGAGATACCGCACCATGCAGGAAAAGACCGCAAGCCAGGAAGAAGGGATCATTTTCTCGGATTTCTCCAATTTCACGGTTTTTCAAAAAAGCTAACCTCAAATGTTCCGGGATGCAAACCGAATTTTCCGCGGACAGACGGGGCCGCTCGTGGGGAAACACCATCGCGAATTGCCAGCTTTTGGCGGGCCCGCAGGCATGGTTCTGCCGAGAAAGAGCACCTTTCCGGCAACCTCATGGGGGAGATGAAGATGTCTTTGGCTGCTATTTGGCGCTGTGGGGCAGAAAATTTTTCCCATTTTCCAAAAAGGGCTCCCTTTTCCTTGACACAGCGGCCTTTGCGTGTTACTTTTTTAAAGATCGTGCTACCAGGGAGGTGGATATGGCGCGCATTGTGCGTTTTGGAATCTCCATGGAAGAAAATCTGCTGGCTGAGTTTGACCGGCTGATCCGGAAGAAAGGGTATCAGAACCGGTCGGAAGCCATCCGGGATCTGGTACGTGATGCCCTGGTGCGCGACCACTGGGAGTCGCAGGAGAGTGAGGTGGTAGGAACCATCACGCTGGTGTACGACCACCGCAAGAGGGAGCTTTCCGAGCGGCTGCTGGAGATGCAGCACAACCACCATCACACGGTGCTTTCCACCCTTCATGTTCATCTGGATGAAGACAACTGTCTGGAGGTGCTGGCGGTCCGCGGGCAGGCAAAGGAACTCCAGCGGCTGGCCGATCAGCTGATCAGCCAGAAGGGGGTTTTGCACGGCAAACTGACCATAACTGCAGTAGGAAAAATCGGCAGGGAGAACCATTGATTGGAGGAAGCGATGTGGCGGATCCGGTTCGTTGCAGTTTTGTTGATAGCGGGTGTGGGGGGAAATCTTCTGGCCGGAAGCGATTCCGTGGAGAGGGATACGCTGCACTATCTTATGAACCCGGTGGTGGTGACTGCAGACAGAATGGAGGGGCTGTTACGGAATGTGGACGCATCGGTCAGCATCGTTCCTTCGGCGGTGCCGCGTTTTGTGGGCGCCTACACCGTCCCTGAAGCGCTAGGGCAGGCGGTTCCCGGACTGTTTGTCTCCCAGCGCGGCGTGATGGGGTTCGGAGTTGGGCCGGGTTCGGCAGGTACGATCACCCTGCGCGGGATCGGAGGGTCGCCCAATACCCAGGTCCTGATGATGATTGATGGCCGGCCCGATCTGATGGGCATGATGGGCCACCCCCTGCCCGATGCCTACGATCTGGATGCGGCAGAACGGATTGAGGTGGTGCGCGGGCCCGCTTCGGTGCTCTACGGGAGCAACGCCATGGGCGGAGTGATCAACATCATTCCCAGGCGGCTTCACCGGCCAGGAAAAGAAACCATCCTCCGTGCCCGAACCGGCACCTGGAATACCCGCTTTCTGGCCGCCAACCATGGAAGACACTTTGGCAGCTGGGATTATTATGTGACGGCTTCCAATAAGCATACGGACGGTCACCGGCCGGAATCCTCATTTGACGGAACGAACTACACTTTCCGGGCCGGATTTCACCCGCGCGAAGGTGTGGAGTTGTCCATCAGTGGCTATGGCGCCTCGTTCAAAGCGTATGATCCGGGACCACAATCCAGTCCCTACACGGATCACTGGGTCGATGTTTTTCGTGCCGGTGTGGACGTTCAGCTGAAGGCACATACGAAAGCCGGAAGATTGCAGGCGAAGCTGTACCAGCTTTACGGGCGCCATGACATTTACGATGGGTGGCATTCTACGGACCGGACCTACGGAGCCACGGCCCATCTGGCCACGGAACTGTTTGCGGGGAACCAGGCGGTATTCGGCTGGGATGTGATTCGCTACGGCGGCCATGGGGAGAACCGCAAGCGGGGAAAAGACTTCGGAACCCATTACATAACCCAGTGGGCACCGTATATGCTGGTACGCCAGGCGGTATCGGGTAAGCTGGTGCTTTCGGCCGGTTTCCGTCTGGAACATCATGAACTGTTCGGCTATGAACCCGTTCCCAAATTTGGTGTCGTAATCCAGCCCGTTGAGAACCTGTCCATCCGTTTTCATTCCGGAAAGGGATTCCGCAGTCCCACCATCCGTGAGCTGTATCTCTTTCCGGCTCCCACGCCAACCCTCAAACCGGAACGACTGTGGAACAACGAGCTAGGAATTTTGTGGCAGCACGGACAAAAATTCCGTCTGGACCTGACCGCTTTCCGTTCGAGGGGAGACAACCTGATCCGGGTGGAGGGAATTTTCCCGGCACTGAAACTGACCAATTCCGGTTCGTTTGTACATCGGGGAATGGAATGGGATGCCGTCTGGATCCCGGCAGGGAATGTAAATCTCCGCTTTTTTGGCGCTCTGCTGGATCCGGATGAACAGACCCGCTTTGCTCCCAAACGGCGTTTCGGGTTGTCTGCCGTATTTTCAAGCGGAAATGTTCAGGGGATGGTTCAGGTAAACCGCGTGGAAGAGCTGTACGGGAGCGATCGGCACCGCAACCGTCTGCCGGATTACACCACGGTGGACCTGGCAGTATCGTTCCGCCTCACTCGGGTGCTGAATGCAGTTTTGCGGCTGCAGAACGCTCTGGATGAGAAATATCAGATCTTGCCGGGTTATCCGATGCCCGGGCGCCACGTATCTGTGGAACTGGGTGCGGCATTTTAGTGATAGGCGGAATGGAATGGTTTGAAACCGGGGCCTGCGGTTTGAGGAAACGTCCCGCAGGCCCTTTTTGCGACTTGAGCGGCTGAATGAGCTTTCTTGAAGACAAACGGGTCTGGGCTGGAGTAAGCGGAAAGTTGGACGGACCAAAAACACGGAGTAGCCGGGAAAGGAACCCTCGTATGGGCGAGAAACGTCCGAAACCGGTTTTGCTGGCAGCTGCTGTTGTGGCAGCGGGTATTCTTGTGCCGGTTCTTTTTCATCAGGTGGGGCTGGGGGCGGTTTTTTTGCCCATGTTTCTGCCGATCGGTCTGGGTGCCTTTTTTCTTCCTCTGTGGCTTGTACTTCTTGCCGGCGTACTTACACCGCTGCTTTCCTCTTTGTTGACCGGAATGCCACCGCTTTTACCGCCGGTAGCTCCCGTGCTGAGTCTGGAACTGGCCCTTTTCGGCGGCATCGTCGCGTATCTGGATAGAAAGGGGTGGAGGCCCTTCTGGGCTGTGCTGCTGGCCTTTGCAGTAAACCGGGTGGTCCTTTTGCTGGTGGCCTGGCCGCTGGCTCCGCTTTTGGGTTTGCCGGAAAAACTCTTCGGTGCCGGAGCTGTGCTGTTTGGTTTGCCGGGGATCTTATTGAATTTGTTTCTTGTGCCGATCTTCATTCCGCGGCTAAAGGGTGTTTTAAATCAGGCAGGTGATTGAAATGCGGATTCCTGATCCGCGTCGGGCGTTTTTTGATCAGCTTGCGCCAGTGTGGGAGGAGAGTGCCCAGCGGACATCCTCCCTTCAGGCTGTTCTGGAAGCGGTTTCGCCGCAACCGGGCCAGCGGATTCTGGATCTTGGAGCCGGAACCGGCTGGTTTTCGCATCTGCTTTTCGAACGGACAGGCGGACGGTGCCGGGTGGTGGCTGCGGATTTTTCCCCTGCCATGCTGGAGGTGGCACAGCGGAAGGGATTGCCCGTTTTTCTCTGTCAGGCCGATGCCCACTGGCTGCCTTTCCGACCGTCCAGTTTTGACACCGCTGTGCTGCTGGCAGCGTTCCCGCATTTCCGGAACCAGGCAAAAGTGCTGTGGGAGATCCGGCGAATTCTGCGGCGCGGAGGTAAGCTGGTTATTGCCCATCTCATCGGCAAAGAGGAGATTGCGGCGGTCCATTCCCGTGCAGGGGATCCAATTGCTCACGACTGCCTGCCCGAAGATCGGCTCCTGCGCGGCTGGCTGGCGATGTCTGGTTTTCAGGTAGCGGAGTGGGTGGATCAACCGGATCTTTTCCTGGTGGTCGCCCGCCGCCAGCGGTAGCCCAAAATCCATTCCTGATCCGCCGCCCATTGCCCACCGTTTTTTCTCTTGCCTTCCTGATTCCAAATCGTGAACTTAATGGGGAGGTGTTTCCAGGAGAGAGGTCAGGACATCAGAGTACCTGTGCGGAGGGCCCTGGAAACGCAGTGCCTTTCCCGCCAGTGATGTCTGTGATGTAAAAAAGTGAACTTTTCCGGGAGGGAAAGTGATGGACCGCTGGAGAACCGCCACCCTGCTCCTTTTGGTGTTTGGGCTGAATACCGCATCTGCGGCGCAGGTCCTGGATTCCAGAAAGCTGGATCTTGAAGGACAGCCGTTCACTTATTTCAGTCACCCTGTGGATGTTCTCGGGTTCAAAGACTGTCAGGAAGGGACGGAACTGACGCCGGAGGGATATCTGTACACCGGGTATGCAGAGCTGATTTTTTTCACGGGTGATCCCCCTGTGCCGGTTAACCAGCGCATCCGAACCTTGCACCGGGGATACCTGCCCATTTTTTGCTACCGTGTGGAACAGGACAGCATGGAGTACAAATTTGAACTGTTTGCCGCTCCACTGGATTTTAAGCCGGAATCCAATCTAATCAACTTTGTCCGGATGACGGTGCGGAACCGGTCCCGGCATCCCGGGCTGGCCACGTTTTGGGCTGGCATCCGTTATGATGCCCCGCGAGGGACGCTCACTCGCCGGTCCGGCCGCTGGCGGTTCAACCGGCCAGCACCCGCTTCCGGGCCAGGCCGCTATTTGCAGGCGGGAACGCCTTTTCGCACTGACTGGACATTCGCCTTTGAAGGCAACGCTTTTTACCGCAGCGACAGCCTGCTGTACCTGTTTTCTGGAAATCCGGTACGCTATCTGGCTTTCCGGCAGCGATGGAACCGGCGATTCAAAAACCGCAAGGTTGTGTATGGCCGGACAACTCCGCTGGGCCTGGTGAAATACCAGCGTGTGCTGGCCCCCGGTGACTCCTTCCGGGTGGATTTGCGGTTTCCCTATTTTCCCATTCCTGCGGGCGATGGGCTCATCCAACAGGTAGCCCGGGCCGCTTTTGAGGAAATCCGCACAAAGCTGATCGAATTCTGGGAAGGGGAACTGGCCCGTGGCATGCAGATAGAGCTTCCGGAAGCCAAAGTGGTCAACACTTTCAAGGCTAGCCTTCTTTATGATCTGATCGCCCGGGACAAAATGGGGACCGATTACGTTCAGAAGGTGAACGAATTTCAGTACGATGCTTTCTGGCTGCGGGATGGGGCATTTATTGTGCGCAGTTACGATGCAACCGGGTACCACCGGGAGGCGGAGGAATGTTTACGCTTTTTTCTGCGCTGGCAGAGGGAAGACGGGAATTTTGTTTCCCAGCGGGGCCAGTACGATGGCTGGGGCCAAACCCTATGGGCCTTTGGCCAGCATGTTGAGCTGACCCGGGATGCGGATTTTGCCCGGGAGGTACTTCCCGCGGTAAAGCGGGCACTTGCCTGGTTCGAGAAGGCCACGGAAGAAGATTCCCTGCACCTCATGCCTGTAACCACGCCCGGCGACAACGAGCTGATTACCGGTCATGTGACGGGGCACAATTTCTGGGCCATGGCGGGACTGCGCGGGGCCCTGTGGGTGGCACGCTTTGCGGGCGACAACGCTTTTGCCATGCACGTTCAGCAGGTCCGCAGACGGTTCCGTAAAGCGTTGCTGCAGCGCCTGGAAGAAGTGACTCGTCAGACTGGAGGGTACATTCCGCCAGGCCTCGATGACTTTTACGGCCAGGACTGGGGCAATCTGCTGTCGGTCTACATCGGGGAGGTGTTGCCACCGCTTCATCCGTGGGTCACGGCCACCCAGATCGTCGCCCGCCATAAATTCCGTGAGGGAATCATGACCTACCTGGATATGCGCGCGCTCCATCATTACCTCACCTTTAATGTCATTCAAACGTCTCTGCTCCGGGGTGAACAGCGCCAGGTGGTGGAGGATCTGTACGCCATTTTGCTACACACCAGTGCAACCCATGCCGGTTTTGAGTGGTCTATTGAACCATGGGACAACCGCGATTTCGGTCACAATTTATCGCCACATGGCTGGTTTGCAGCCAGGTACCGGAACCTGCTGCGCAATATGATGGTGCTGGAGTTGGGAGACACGCTGCAGCTTTTTTCCGCCCTTTCGCCCGCGTGGTTGCAGCCAGGCAACAGGGTGCGGATTTCTGCTGCTCCAACCCGCTTTGGAACCGTGAACGCAGAGCTGGATGTGGAAAAGGATGGAGCTATTTTGCGGATTGACGGCCAGTTTCACACGCCCCCAGAAGTGATTCAGTTTCCGGTTCCCTGGTGGCTGCGGATCCGAAAAGTGGTGGTGGACGGCAAGCCTGTGCCCCTTTTGCCACGGGTGCTGCGTTTTCCTGCCCAGGTCCGCCAGGTGCGCATCCAGTGGGTGCAGCCCAGCCGCATCCGTGAAGTAAGTTTTGAAAGAACGGTGGAAGAATATCTGCGGGAATACCGCCGGCAGTACGATTCTTTTATGCGTCACGGGAAGAAAGTGCAGGGGCTGAACTGACATGCTGTTCCGGAGCGCTCTTGCAAATTCCCTTGCGATTTGGGTGCAGGTGGCTATATTCTTGGAAAGTGTGCCGTCTGCAAAAAGGGAGGCAGAGGCAATTGCTGACATTCTCCTGAAAAGGCCACAGCCGGTTCGAAATGGCGTTGCGGGATCCCGGAAGCGGTGATGGGCACCTTCCGGTCCGCAGAGATTCCGGAAGCCTGGATGCGCTGGACAAAGAGCTCGTACGCCAGATTGGCTGATGTTCGGGATGGTGGCCGTAAATTGAAAGAAATAGAAGGGAGGCCGGTAATGCAGAGGCCTGTCTGTTTTTTGAGCGGTCTGGTTGTATTTTTGCTGGGGCTGGCGCCGGTGGAGGCCCAGTTTAAAGTTGAGCCGAAAGCGGATGTGTTCGGTTTCGAAGACGAACCACGGCGCGAATTTTATTCACCTGTCCGGTACAACCGGGTGGAGGGCTTTTTTGCAGCGTTCGGGGTTACGGTGCGGAACCGGAAAAACGGACCGCTGTCCCTTTCCGCAGATGCCGGATACGGCCTGGCCAGCAAGCGGTGGGGCTACAATGTGTCGCTGGAGTGGAAGCTTCCGTTTCCGGCCCATACGCGTCTGGGGGGAACACTCTTTCGGGATTTGGGTTCTGATGACGGCTGGATTATGGGGCGGCTGGAAAATTCGTTTGCCGCAGCTATTTTCGGGGAAGACTTTCTGGATTACTACTGGCAGGAGGGGGCCAAAATCTGGATCCAAAAGGCATTTGGAGAAAAGTTTCATCTGCGGGCAGAGTTCTCCGCTGCATCGTACAGTACAGCCAGAACGAATGCCAGCTGGCATCTCCTGGGAAAAAACAAAACATTCCGTTCCAATCCGCCGGTCCAGAACGGCAGGGAGAACCGCCTCCGTATCGAATGGATCATCGATGAGCTGGACAATCCCATCTTTCCGGTTCAGGGCTGGTACATGGAGGGGGCCCTGGAGAAAGGCGGCGGCTTTCTGGGGGGAGATTCCGATCTGGCCAACACCGGTTTGTTCGTTACCATAAAATTTTTTCAGCCTACGGTTGGCAACCAGCGGTTTATCTTTACTGGCCGCTTCGGGAAGAGATGGGATTCCACCGATCTCAGACATCTGATGACCCTGGGTGGAGTGGGCTCTCTGCGGGGATACCGCGACCGTGAGCTGAAATATGGCAACAATCTGGTGTTTGGCCGGTTCGAATATGCGCTGGGGGGAGATCTTCTCCAGAAAATTCCGCTTCAGCGGATTCCGTTTTTCAGCAGCCTAGGACTGACTCTTTTCTATGAGGTGGGTGCGCTCTGGAACCGGTTTGACGGGCAGCCGCCCGGGGCTCCGTATTACGCGTCGGAAAAACGGGAGTGGAAATCAGATGTAGGCGTTTCTCTTTCGGTTACCGGCGATTTTCTTCGGGTGGATTTTGCTCACCGCCTAGATGGCTATGGAGACCCCTGGCGTGTAACCTTCCGGGTACTGCCCAAATGGTAAAGAATGCCGGCGTTTTTGAACGGCGGATCGTGTTCTTTTTTGTTTTTGTGCTTTTTTTTCCGGGATGTGGAGGAGTTTTTTCCCCGCTTGCCGCACAGACAATTTATCCTGTTGAACAGTTTGGACCGGACGACACCCTGTGCATTGGCCGCATTGCGCTTGAAGGCAACGTTCACACCCGGGATGATGTTATTCTGCGGGAACTGGAATTCGGACCGGGAGCATGCGTTACGGTCCGGGAGCTGGAGCGGGCACGGTTGCGCATCTACAATCTGCGCCTTTTTAACGACGTGGAGTTTGCCGTGGTGAAGCGCGGCAGCGAGCTGATTCTGCGCATCCGCGTTTGGGAACGCCTGCACTTTTATCCGTTTCCGCTGCTGTTCATGAATGAGCGCAGCTGGAAAAAATGGTCCTACGGGGCTGGATTAATACACAATAACCTGTGGGGGAAGCATATCATCGCCAACGGAATGGGATGGGTCGGCTACAATCCCGGATTTTCCTTCCGTTACGAAAACCGCTGGTTCGGAGGGGCCTTGCGCGGCTATACCGTACTGGAATGGCGCAATCAGACCATCCGAAACCGTGAACCGCGGTGGCAGGACCAGACGGAACACCACCAGCTTGTAACCTGGCAAATTGGCCGCCGCCACGGAATCTACTGGTATACGGACGTTACGGTTCTGTATGATCAGGTGCGGCTGAACCGAACTGCCCTGCGGTGGAATCCGCAACGGCAGCGAGACCATGTGGGAGCGCTGCTGTTTCAGGTAAAATGGGATACCCGTGACCGCTGGGATTATCCGGCATCCGGGGTACAGTGGCAAGCTCAGATGGGAGCCTACGCACTGCTGAATGGAACCCGCACCTTCCGGAACTGGCGGCTGGATATGCGGTCCTATGCACCGGTCTTCGGAACCATTCTGGCTTCGAGGATTCTGGCTGTCTTGAACCGGGGCAGCGTTCCTGTTTACCAGCGGGTATACTTGGGTTATGAAGAACGGCTGCGCGGCCATTTTTATGAGATTTTCTCCGGGGAAAATCTCGCTTTGTTGAGCATGGAAATGCGACTTCCTCTGCGGCGGGGACTGCCCGTTTCGTTTGCGGTTCCGGAAACATTAAAGCCTTATTTCCGCCGGATGACCTTGGACGTATATGCGGGTATTTTTCTGGAAGCGGGGAGTGTTTGGGACGGACGCCGGGGCCCGGGGCCGCTGAGCAGCTGGCCACGTGGTGCCGGAATCGGGCTGCATTTTGTACTGCCGTATTCCAACGTACTGCGCCTGGAGTGGGCGGTAAATGAAAACGGCCGCAGCGAGTGGATTGTCGATATGGGCCGACCGTTTTAGCGCTTTTGCCATTCGTTTTTTTCCTTAGCAAACTTTTCAGGCGAGTTGTTTCTTTTTGCACCGGCGGCTTTTGGCCAAGGTGAGGGGCGGGATCTGGTCGAATGATAATCAGCGGGGCACTTCTGGCGGAAAACGGAACGAAAAAAATGAGCGCTTTACCGATCCGGGCTATTCGCCTTGAAACTCAGATGCGGGGCTGATATATTGGCACTGAAACGGATGATATCGGGAACGAATTCACGGTTCATAAGTTTTGGGGAGAGCGTATGGCAAAGCAGGTTCTGTCGGGGAACGAAGCCATAGCCAGGGGAGCTTACGAGGGGGGCGTCCGGTTTGCATCGGCCTATCCCGGGACGCCCAGCACCGAGATTCTCGAAAACATTGCCCGCTACCGCGAAATTGAAGCGCAATGGGCGCCCAATGAGAAGGTGGCACTGGAAACGGCTGTGGGGGCCAGCTTGGGAGGGGGGAGGGCCCTTGTAGCCATGAAGCATGTGGGGCTGAATGTGGCGGCGGATCCGCTCTTCAGCCTTTCCTACATGGGCGTGAACGGCGGACTCGTAGTGGTTACCGCCGACGATCCCGGCATGCATTCCTCCCAGAACGAACAGGATAACCGCTGGTTCGCCCGGGCGGCCAAAATACCCATGCTGGAGCCGGCCGACAGTCAGGAAGCCAAAGATTTCACTATTCTGGCGCTGGAACTCAGTGAAAAGTTCGATACACCGGTTCTCCTGCGCACCACCACGCGTATCAGCCATTCCAAAAGTGTGGTGGAACTGGGAAAGCGGCAGGAGGTCCCGCTCCGGCCTTACAACAAGGCATTTCAGAAGAATGTCCTGCTGCCCTCCACGGCCCGTCTGCGCCATCCGGTAGTGGAAGAGCGAATGCAGCGTCTGGAAGAAGCCGCCAATTCCCTTTCCATCAACCGGATTGAATGGGGAGACCGCAGTCTGGGAATTATTGCTGCCGGAGTGGCCTACCAGTATGCCCGGGAAGCCTTCCCGCAGGCCTCATTTCTTAAGCTGGGGATGACCCATCCTTTGCCTAAAAAACTGATCCGCGAATTTGCTGATGGCGTGGAAGAGCTGCTGGTAGTGGAAGAACTGGACCCGATTCTGGAAGAGCAAATTCGTGCCATGGGAATAGATGTGCGGGGCAAAGATGCCATTCCGATCATTGGCGAACTGAATCCGGATCTTGTGGCAGAAAGCCTGAACGGGAAAAGACCGGTACCGGCCCTGAAGGATGTGGATCTACCAGCCCGTCCGCCGGTGCTGTGTCCGGGGTGTTCACACCGCGGCGTATTTTGGGCCCTGAAAAAACTGCGCCTGATTGTACATGGAGACATCGGCTGCTACACCCTGGCGGCAATCCCGCCTCTTGAATCAATGGATACCTGTTTGAACATGGGAGCGTCCATTGGAATGGCGGAAGGCATGGTAAAGGTGGCGCCCGAGAAGTTTCAGAACAAAGTGGTGGGGATCATCGGAGATTCCACGTTTATTCATTCCGGTATTACGCCGCTAATTGATATGGTGTATAACAAAGGGTATGCCACGGTAATTATCCTGGATAACCGCACGACGGCCATGACGGGGCATCAGGAGCATCCCGGCACAGGCATCCGCCTGTCCGGAGAACCCTCCACTCGCATCGATATTGAGCAATTGTGTCGGAGTATTGGCGTGGAGCACGTCCGCAAGGTGGATCCCTACGATCTGGACAGCATGATCCGGGTGATCCGGGAAGAGGTGAAACGCCCGGAGCCTTCCGTAATCATCGCCGATGCGCCCTGTGTTATTCACGACCGGATTGTGATGGACGAGCCCTATATCGTATTGGATGAGCTTTGTGTGGAATGTGACCTGTGCTACAAGATCGGGTGTCCGGCCCTTTTTCCAGGGGATGACGGCAAACCGGATATCGATCCGCTACTCTGTATTGGCTGCAGCCACTGTGCACAGGTTTGCAATCTGGATGCCATTCAGCTTCCTAAAGAGAAAGTGACGGTTGAGTAGATGATAAGGAGCAGGAGGATGGCGGCCAAGAAAGCGATGAATCTGGTTTTTGCGGGAGTTGGTGGGCAGGGAATTCTGCTGGCCAGTGATATTCTCTGTGATGTGGCACTCCGAGAGGGGTACGATACGAAAAAGAGCGAAGTTCATGGCATGGCCCAGCGCGGCGGAAGTGTGGTCAGTCAGGTGCGATTTGCGGAGAAAGTTTACTCGCCGCTGATCCCGCTGGGAACTGCCGATGCCATTGTGGCCTTCGAAAAGCTGGAGGCACTCCGCTATCTGGATTATCTGAAGCCGGGAGGGCTTGTGATCCTGAATGACCATAAAATCGTACCACAAACGGTCCAGATGGGGATTGCTGAATACCCAAAAGATGTGCTATCGCTCTGTTCCGGGCGGGCCGGGTTGGTCATTTCCGAAAAGCTGACCGATCTGGCCGTCAGGCTGGGAAATATCCGCGTGCTGAACATTATCACCCTGGGGGTTCTCTCCCACTTTTTGCCCTTCTCCGAATCGTCCTGGCTGGAGGCTATCAGGGTTCGTGTCCCGCCGAAATATGTGGACTTGAACCTGGGGGCCTTTGAAGAAGGCAGAAAGATTGGGGCGCGGTACACGGCCCAGTTTCAGGATCTGGTGACGGCAGAGAACGAATGAGGCGGACCATGATCAAGACTTTCGACGAGCTGCTGGAGCATGTTCAATCGCTGGGCGTGCGGATTCTTGCCATCGCCAATGCTCAGGATGAAGCGGCACTATCTGCTTTTGTAGAGGCAAAAAAGTTGGGCATTGTGGAAGGAAAGCTGTTTGGTGAAAAGCCACATATTGAAGCAATGCTGGAAAAGCTGGCACCGGATCTTGTTGAAAGCGTGGAAATTATCCACTGTCCAAACGACAAGATGGCCATCCATGAGGCGGTTAAGGCCGTTGGCAACCGCCAGGCAGATATTCTTCTGAAAGGGAAAGTCAAAACGAGCGATCTGCTCCGGGCTGTGTTAAACCCGGAGTTTGGGCTGCGTACTGAACGCCTGCTGAGCGATGCGTTTGTTTTCGAAAATCCGCAGCGGCCCGGCAACAAACTTACCATTATTACCGATGGTGGGGTTACCTTAAAACCTGATCTGGAACAGAAAATTCAGATTATTCAGAATGCTGTGGAGCTTTGTCATTTGCTGGGCAATCCTATGCCGAAGGTAGCCCTGCTATCGGCGGTAGAAACGGTTCACCCGAAATTGCCTTCTACGCTTGATGCGGCTGTGATTGCGAAAATGAACCAGCGTGGCCAGATTAAAGGCTGCATTATTGACGGCCCGCTGGCTCTGGATAATGCCATTTCGCCCGAGGCGGTCAGGATAAAGGGCATCGATACGCCAATTGCCGGAGATGCCGATATTCTCGTCCCGCCTGAAATGGAAGCGGCCAATATGCTGGCCAAAAGTACCACGTTCTGGGCCGGGTTTCGCCTGGGTCATGTTATCATGGGAGCGAAAGCTCCGATCCTCATACCTTCCCGCGCGGATACCGCTGACGCCAAGCTCCTTTCGATCGCCCTGGGCTGTGTGGTTTCCAAGAACGGCGAAGCCTGATTTAATCACTGAAACATAAGAGGCCTCACCGCAGAAAGGAGGTGGGAGCACTGCCAAACGGTTCTTCCGGGGGAAATAGGGGGATTTCTTCCCAAAATAACCAACCAGGAGGGAGCCATGCCAATCTGTTCAAAATTGAGAAATTTTCTGGACGAGAACAGGGTCCGTTATGTGATCATTACGCACTCGCGAGCTTATACGGCGCAGGAAGTTGCTGCCAGCGCTCACATCAAAGGCAAAAATCTGGTCAAGTGTGTGATGGTCAACGCGGACGGCCAACATTTCATGGCGGTGACCACAGCCAATCACCGGGTCGATTTTGAAAAACTGAAACAGGCTCTAAATGCACAGGAAGTGCGGCTGGAACGCGAAGAAGAATTCCGGGAGCTGTTTGATGACTGCGAAGTGGGAGCAATGCCGCCTTTTGGGAATCTGTATGGGATTCCCGTCGTGGTGGATGAGCGGGTTTACGAAGATGAGGAAATTGCCTTTAACGGCGGCAACCACAGCTCTGTGGTGCGGATGCAGTTTGCCGATTATGAGAAACTGGTGAGGCCTCAGCGGGCCGATTTTGCCGTGCCAGCTAGTTAAAATCTGAGGGTGGCAGTTTTGGGGGACGGCTGGTCAGCAGATGCATAGGTGGGTGCGGCGCCTTCAAAGATAGGTGCAGATGTGGTTTTCTGCGCCCGGTGATGAAGCCTTGACGCTTTGTGTTGATTTCTTAATCGGTGGATTTGTGCGGCAAAAGACCCGGAATTTTGACATTGTCAAGATTTCGGCATTTTTTCTGGAGTTTCTTTTTTCTCTTGATTTTTTTTACGAAAATGATAGCTTACGTTTGCAATTCCTTGATTTTACATGTGATAGAAGAATAGGACGTGAGACGAAACTTTGCGCCTCAAATTGCGGACACAAAACACTGAAAACAGGGGCGGACCCATGATCAGGATGCATGTGGGCAGGGCTGTGGTTGCCATTCTGGCAGTGGTTGGTTTAGTGGCTCTGCTGTTTGGCTGTGCAGAATTGAAAAAAGAGAAAGAAATTATTCCTCCGGAAAAGAAGAAGGTCACATACGACGATATCAGGCCGTTGTTGGAACAATACTGTGTCCGTTGCCACGGAAGCGAGAAGCAGGAAGGCCATTACGACCTGAGCACTTATATCGGCATTCTTGGTACCGGCAGTGATGATGTTCCCAATGCGATTCCAGGCGATGTAAACAGCCTGCTGGTTCAAGTGACGCGACCCGGTGGGACGATGTTCCAATATCTCGGGAACCCAGCCGCTTCGGATCTGATTCTTCAGTGGGTGGTCCATGATAGCCTGGCGATTGAAAAATCGGATGTGCATCCGGATGGCTGGGTGGATCGCGGTTCTCCAGATTTTCACGGCAAGTTTCTGAAGGCCCGTTCCTGGGATCTGACCAACTGTCAGAAGTGCCACGGGAAAGATCTGAAAGGTGGGTTGGTAGAAAGTTCCTGTTTCAGCTGCCACGACAATTATCCACATCCTGCTGGCTGGAAGGATCAGGAGGAACAGCCCACGTTCCACGGCAAATATGTGGAAAGGCGGGGTCCCTCCAGCTGTACTTTTTGCCATGGTACCGATTTCAAAGGTGGGGATACTGGCGTTTCCTGCTACGATTGCCACAGCGGTGCGGGAGGGCATCCTAGCGGCTGGACCGATCCGGACAACATCAATTTTCACGGCCTGTATTTGTTAAATACCGGCTGGAATCTGGCAGCCTGCCAGGAGTGCCACGGTACCGATTACCGCGGTGGCACCAGCAAAAAATCCTGTTACGACTGCCATCAGCAGGGACCGGAAGACTGCCAGGTTTGCCATGGCCAGCCACCGGTGGATGATCAGACCCTTCCGGTGGAATCGGAAAAAGGGGTGAATGCGTACGGAGCGCATGAACACCATGTGGAAGATCTTGGGTTCGCCTGTACCGAGTGCCACGGACAGATGCCAACCTCCATTCAGCACGCGGACCGGCTGCCGGCAGAAATCGATTTTATTTCGGCCGCGCAGTTTGCCAATGGTCGCGGAATGAGGGGAAGCTACCAGGATATAGGTTCAGCCACAGATGGAAACGGCGTTTGTAACAATACATACTGCCATTCAGATGGCAAGCTGGGGAATGCCGTGGAACCGCCGCAGTGGGTGGGTGGAGAAGTGAGCTGCACCAGCTGCCATCAGGTGGAAACCAGCGGTTCCGGGGCTCATGCGCACCATCTGGAATACAGCCAGATTTCCTGCCAGACCTGCCACGCGGCTACCGCCAGCGGCCGTGACACGGTGACCGATCCATCGAAGCATATTCGCAATATGCAGGTGGATGTGGTGTTTGATCCGGCTTTGAATCCCGATGCCACACCCTACGGCCAGGCGGGTGCGGGCACGTGTTCCGGACTGTATTGCCATTCTGATGGCAA
>Ga0209426_1001209_pt1 | contig 17473 bp, 16 predicted proteins | sample Deesub1362B_J571_FD_187697 | JGI IMG/M metagenome (GOLD analysis project Ga0209426, IMG submission 187697) | Deep oceanic, basalt-hosted subsurface ecosystem from Juan de Fuca Ridge flank, Pacific Ocean, CORK Borehole 1362B_J2.571 (SPAdes)... ...
CTTCTTTTTTCGGATTTCTTCATTCAGTTCTTCTGCAGTTAACCACTTAACAACTTCTTTTTCAGGTTTTCGTCCCATGTAGCCATTTTGTAGTTATTGGTTAAAAATGTTTTGTCTAATACTCTAAATTAGAAGACGGTGAAAGCAATGAATGAAATAATAGTTCTGGCAAAAATAAAGTTTGATTTACGAGACCCAGATGAGGCATATTTTGCCCGGCATGAAATATCTGCAATTTTAAATACAGATGTGGAACCCTTGAAAACAATCCCTGCACTTTTCAAAGAACACCCATTTAATAAATTGGATGATAAAACTATCCATATAATAACTCGCCACCTATATCTTGGAGAGATCCAAGGATATATAGCAAGAGTGAAATCCATTAATACCAATTCATTAATTTCTAAACCTGCATTCTTTAAAGAGATTTATCTAATTTTTGAAAGCTCTCAAAACGAGACTGAAATTAAGAAAAAGTTATCTCTCAATAATGAGAACCTTTTTCAAATATTTATTACTGATTTGAATGAAAAGAAGATATACGTAATAAGGTTAATTCCTTTACAAACTCTCTTTGAATATGTAACCGATATTAAAAAACTTCCAGCTGTAGCAATTACTCCTAAAAATAAGAAAAATTGGAATGAGTATTTTACAGAGAAAGAAAAAGGGATTGAAAAAGGCTTGAATGAAGTGCTTGAGCATATAAGAAACAATTACTATCGCGCTCCACATTTTGGTTTGGGAAAGAGACATATCGGAGATTTTATAGACTGGGCATCAACGGATTTAAGAAAACCATTTTTGCATTATCTTCACAAATACAAAGGAAAGGGAGATCCGCGTATTTCACGAGCTCTGATAAATCTATTAAGAGTGAGTAAAGGCGATACGATCTTAGACCCTTTTGTAGGTTCTGGAGCTTTCATTGCAGATGCGCCAACAATGGGGTTGAATGCTATAGGCGTTGAGATCTTAGAAATTGGTAAACTAATCTCAGAGGTAAAATGTAACTTGAATTACAATATACAGAGTTTAAGAAAGGAGATAATAAACCTATTCTCCAGTATAAATTACAGCGGTCAGGATTTGTTCAGCTTCAATATAAATGAAGAAATAAGAAAAATAAAGTCAAAACTAAAAGAGCATACAGAGGAAAATAGATTTTTTACAAATATAATGCCACATATACAAAAAGTGATTTACTTAAAAAATAAATTAGAGCAAATCAAAGATAAAAAAATTAGAAACTTTCTTCTCCTTTTGTTGAGCCAAAAAATCGTAGAATTCTCCGAGAAAAAGCGGTCCAATAACTTTATTGCATCTTTCCAGAATTATGTTGAGGATAGATATCTTACACTATATGCTACTTTAAAATTAGCAGATAAGTTGAAGGTGAATATAACTGGAGGAAAAGTGAAGATAATAAAAGCAGATTCTACACAAATGGATTTTATTGATGATAATTCAATAGATGGAATATTAACTTCACCCCCATACTTTGATGCTTTAGATTATGTTGGAAACAATAAAATTTCTATAATTATATTGGGATTTGATGACGATTTGAAATTTGGTTCAACAAAAGACTATTATTCAAAGTTTGAAAAATATAACTTAGATCTCCCAGAATCAAGTATAAATCTTATTAGCCTTCTGAGAAAATCAAGGCGTTCGATGAAAGCCCGAATAGTAGAAAACTATCTACGCATGATGAAGTTATCCTTCAGGGAATGTTATAGAGTTCTAAAACCTGGAAGATTCTATGCTATGGTGGTCAGTAAATATCATACTTGGATCATAAATGGAGAAGAACAGAGAATAGAAACTTCAAAAGTATTAGCAGACTTAGGAATATCGGAAGGCTTTAAGTTAGCTGGAATAATCCAGCATGGCTTATCAAAAGCAGACAAGGGGAAAATAAATGTGGAAGATATATTGCTATTCCAAAAATAGATGGGGCACGTCGCACAACAAGCAGGTATCTTGCTTCGGCACTTCGTGCCTTCGCCCAAATCCTCTACGCTCGGACTTCAGATACCAGCCAGACGTTAAGTGAAATCGTTATGAGATTTAGAAAGAGGTGATACGATGACTGAAATATCGCCGCCACTTCATATAACAGAGCATATCTGGCTCCGCTTACGCTCCGCCCAAGCACACCTTGAGAAAGGATTTAAAAGTTGAAGTAGAACAAGAAAACTGGGTACGATATGATAAAAGATCTATCAGTTGATGAAATAAAAAGAACTCTTAAAAAATATGAAAGTGAGTTCAAAGAGAAATTTTGAGTTAAAGAGATTGATGTATTTGGCTCCTATGTAAGAGGAGAACAGAAAAAAGGCAGTGATGTTGACATCCTCATTGAATTTTATCCAGATACTGAGATGGACTAATGTCTTATGAAGAGTTTACCAAGGATGACAAAACCGTTTTTGCTGTTATTAGAGCTATTGAAATAATTGGAGAGGCTGTAAAAAAAATATACCCGAAGATATAAGAAAAGAGTATCCCGAAATTCCTTAGAAGGGGATGGCTGGGATGAGAGACAAAGTTATTCACGGGTATTTCGGAGTAGATATCAAAGTTGTGTGGGGATACTGTTAAAAAGAGAATTCCCGAACTTAAACCACTGGTTGAGAAGATGTTAGAAGAGCTGGAGGAGAAATAGATTTGACGTTAGGCGGGTTTGGGCACTCTGCGGTGCTTCCCTGCTCCTAACGTGGTCGCCTAACAGGTGGATATGTGGCTCGCTATCGCTCCCCAAATTTCGCCTTCTGCGGAAACTTCGTATACACCGAAACCGTCATCTGCCATTGCAAGTTGCCTTACTTGGAACAAATCGGTGAGTTGTTAGCAAAGGGCGAGAAAGATGGAGAGAAAAAAGTTAGAGAAATTTCCTGAGGGTGTCTTGGAGTATATTTCAAAAATTATAGGTGATTGTAAGGCGGGTTCGGAGCTTACAGAACTTTTCAACATTGCAGGTCATCCACGCATAAAGCATAATGGCAGTACTAAGTGGAGATTCGTTTACGCTGTTTTTAAGGCTACGGATATAAAACAAGAGGAGGACCTTTGTTTTGTTCTAATGCCGTTCAAATCCTCATTTGATCGGATTTATAGAGAGCAAATAAAGCATACTGTTGAAACTCTGGGATTCAAGTGCATAGGTGCCGGATGACATCTTTTCACCCAGGAGCTATAAACAGATAAAATCCTTCAATGAAGAACTAAAAGAGAGAATAAAGAAAGCTTCTATTGAAATTGGCAGTGATCCGTGGCATAGAAGGACTATAAAAGTAAGAGGTTATGAAAGACTCAACAAATTAAAATAGTTAGCTCTTCTTAGGAATCTTTGGAATCAACCAAGTGAGAAATGCATCTTCACTTCTGGACTGTATCAAAATTCTACCCGGGCCTGTGAATTCACAAACAACCCCTTCTCCACTGAACAGAGTTGATTTCAATCCTCCAACTCTTCTAACTTTCCACTCTATACCTTCAGCAAAAGCAACCATATGTCCGTTGTCCACGATATATTTTTGTTCTGGCTTGAGATCTACTTCGTGAATCGCCCCATAGCTTGACAAAAACACTTTGCCGGTTCCACTTATCTTTAAAAGAAAGAATCCCTCTTTTGAAAAGAAGCTTTTACTCCCTGCCCAAGTACTATCAACATTTATCTGTGGCGATGAAGCTATGTACGCTCCAGACTGGGCATATATTGTCTGGTTGTTCAAGTCGAGAGCATAGATATCTCCCGGAAGAGATGGTGCAAAAGTCACTTCCCCGGGCTCAAATGCCTTGAATGTGTTTATGAAAAAACTCTCTCCTCCAAGCATGCTCCTCTTCAAAGAGCCGAGAAATCCTCCTTTTGTGTTAGTTTGCATCTCAATACCACTTGACATGGATACCATCGCACCGGCTTCGGCAGAAAGCTCCTCCCCTTTTTCCATTTTTATTCTTAACAGAGAGTAGGATGGTCGATACAGAATTTCGTACTCCATTATTTCCACCTCATCAATTTACATTAACTGAGGTTTATAGCTATGGTAATATATATAATATAAAGTTTATCTTGTGATGAACAGTGTTTTATCACTCACTTTTTCAGAGTAAGTTCTTTAAAATTACTTATAGAATATGATTTTTCAATGATAAAAATACATTAAAATTAATATAAAATAAAAAGTTTTTAAGATATATGAAAAATGTTATTTCAGAAAAAGTTGATAATAATTTTTGTTTAATTTTTGGATAATTTTTAAAAAAATTAAATTATTTATTAACATTTTTTATGCTGAATATAATGAACGATTTACCGTATTACATAAATCATGTAATGAATTTTGCACCTCAAAGCAGAATTTCAGGATCTCATGCAATTTTTGTGTTTAACCCTCCTTGAACACGCAGGAACATGTACATTCATACAATATATGGAATGACCCAGGTCGCTGGAGAATAGATTATTCGGTAAACCGAAAAATTTTATTACATAAAATGTGGAACAGTAATTTTCAGAGATTTTAATTGAATTATTTTTATTTATGATATTAATTGCAACATTACAATATCAACTATTTAAGAAATAGATTAAAATCGAAATAATTTTAAAAATTTATACATAATTTAGATTAATCATAAAGTTAAAATAAATATTATTAAAAATCTTGAATTAAAAAATTCCGTGAGTTTTAAAGTTATAAAAGTGAGAGTTAAGAAAAATTTTATTCCATTTCAAAATAAAAAAGGAGAGAATTAGAGAAAAATTAAATAACAGAGGAGAAAAAGGGGGTGGGGGATTACGATGGTCTCAGAATATGACGTAATAGTGATTGGAGCTGGTCCTTCGGGTGCTACTGCAGCACTCAATCTCGTGAGAGCAGGATTGAAAACAGCTTTTTTTGAAAGCACAACAACCCCCTCGTCACTCTCAATTGCCCCATTGATAGAGAATTATCCGGCTTTTGAGGGGAAAGGATATGAGCTTCTCGATTTAATGCGAGTTCAGGCAATGAAAGCGGGCGCAGAGTATAAAATGGAACCGGTTATCAGAGTCGAGAAAGAGAATAAAAAATTCAGAGTCTTTTCGGAATATGGTGAGTACTCAGCCAGCGCAATAATAATTGCAACAGGTGGAAAGCACAGGGAACTTGGAGTTCCCGGTGAAAAGGAGTTTATTGGTAAGGGTGTGAGCTACTGTGCTGTATGTGATGGCAATTTCTTCAAAGGCAGAAGAGTTCTGATGGTTGGTGGAGGATATGGAGCTGTGAACGAATCAATCTACCTTAAAGATGTTGGATGTGACGTCTCACTTATCACCAAACGCGAATTTCCTGCTGCAGAGTCTGCCTTACTTGAAAAGTTTAATGAGAAAAAAATACCTGTCATCGGCAGGTCAAGAGTTCTGAGAATTGAGGGCGGCAATAGAGTGGAGCGGGTAATAATTCAGAATATAGATACCGGAGAAGAGAAGGTGATTGAGGCTGACGGAGTTTTCATAGCTGTTGGAAAGAAGCCTCAGACAGAAATATTTTCTGAAATTGGAGTGAGGATGGACTCAAAGGGATATATCATTGTGGATAAGTTTCAGGCGACAAATGTTGAAGGGGTTTTTGCCGCTGGGGATTGCTGTGATAACCCTCTGAAGCAGATTGTTACGGCATGCGGGGATGGGGCTGTCGCTGCCCAGTCTGCTTACAAGTATCTGAAGTTAAACAAGTGATGATGAGAGAGAATAAAGACCGTCTGCAACTTCCAAGAGGTATTCAGAGTCCTTGACATTTTCGACCCATCTTGAGGGGATGTTCTGGATACCCATTTCTGCTCCTTTCATCGCTCCCGCCATGGCTGCAATGGAGTCTGTGTCACCGCCTGAATTGACGGCTTTAATCACGCACTCTTCATAGCTGTCCGTGTTGCGGAAGAAGTAGAAGGCAGCAGGTACAGCATCCCACGATAGCATTGTGAAACCACTTGCTGAATTTCCTGAAATCTTGTCTGAGACAAGATCATCGTATCTCTGGGTTTTTGCAACCACTTCTTCAATGATTTCATCATCCGTAAAGTCTCTGCAGATGCATGAAAGCGATATAGAAATGGCAACCGCTCCAGCTATTGCAGCAGAACCTTTGTGTGTTACAATTGATGAGATGTATGCATATTTTTCAACGAGATTGGGGATAGAGTAATAAAATGAGCCAATGGGAGCAACACGCATCGCTGCACCACACGTATCTGCAATAATTCCAGCTTTATTCCATGGAATACCTCTCTGCAGATTATATATTGCTTTTCTTGTTGTTGGACCAGCTTTAATCAACTTCCCGGAATACATTGCCCTTTTAAGTTTCTCAGCAAAGTTTTCAGGATTGAAATAAACTGTCTCAAAAATGGATTTAGCAAGGATAAGCATCTGCTCCGTATCATCAGTCCATTCACCTGCCTTAAAACCATCGGGAGAGGGTATGAAATCCTCGATTTTCCCAAACTTATTCCTGATTTCCTCTTCAGATAAGCCCTCTACAGGCATTCCAAGAGCATCACCTATGGCAAGTCCAAGTATTGCTCCTCTGAATCTTTTCTTGAGATCCATTACATTGGGTGGGGTGTGCTAATAGATATCTTTTGCGTCTTGAGAAAACTGATAAACCAATTTGTCCTCTTTCTTAGCAATTTCAATATTATAACCAACATCATTTAGATTTTTAGTTACATTTGGTTTTAAGATACTGTGATTCGTCTTAAAAGAATATTTAATCTCATCAAATTCTATTCCTCGAAGATTTAGTTCCTCTATGTACGAGTTTTAACCTGAGAATTAACTTTTTATTTTCATCACATAGATTATCAAGCCTTTTAGTTAGCCTTGCAATCACTTTCTCAAAATCATGAATCATACTTATTTTCCAAAATAATAACTTATAAACGTTTGCAGTGATCTGAAATTGATTTTAGAGAGCCACGGGCGGGATTTGAACCCGCGACCGCTTGCTATTTGGGAGTTTCTTACCAAGCAAGCGCTCTGCCGGCTGAGCTACCGTGGCATTCCATTTATACTGAGTAAAGGTGAATTAAATTTTCCGATGGACTCCATACCAGTCCGAAGGCAACAATTCCCAATCTTTATTTAACGTTTTCTCCACCTCTATACAATGAAAGTTGAGTACATTGAGGATTACATCTCAAAATTTGGAATAAGAGTTTTAAAGGAATCCGGAATTAGCAAATTCTTCCCTCCGCAGGAAGAGGCGATTAAATCAGGTTTATTCTCAGAAAATAATATGGTTATAGCAATACCGACTGCGAGTGGAAAAACACTGATTTCTGAGCTTGCGATGGTTTTTGACATAATAAATGGAGGCAAGTGCCTGTACACCGCTCCACTGCGAGCTCTGGCTATGGAAAAATACGCTGAGTTCAGAAAATGGGAGAAAATTGGAATCAAATCCGGTATCTCAATTGGAGATTATGAGTCACAGGATGAATGGCTTGGTGAGAAGGACATAATAGTTTGCACAAGTGAAAAAGCAGACTCTCTCATGAGAAATAAAGCTTCGTGGCTCAGAAAGATATCGTGTCTTGTTGTTGATGAAATCCACCTTCTCGATTCTGCAAAAAGGGGAGCTACTCTCGAAGTTCTGATTGCAAAGCTAAGGAAGGTGAATCCCGGCATAAGAGTTATTGCTCTGTCCGCGACAATACCCAATGCAGATGAAATTGGAAGATGGCTTGAAGCAAAAGTGGTATCGAGTGACTGGAGGCCTGTTCCACTTTACGAGGGTGTATTTCTTAATGGAGAGATTGAATTCTATAAAGAAGGAGAATTTGTGGAAAGACTGAAAATTGGGGGCAGGGATCACCTTGCAATAACCATCAACTCCATTGAAAAAGGATTGCAGGTTCTGATATTCGAGTCAACAAGGCGTTATGCAGAGTCGACAGCTCAAAAGATCTCCATGTTACTTTTCAGGCACCTTAAAAGTGAGTTGAGCAGTGAAGATGTGGCAAAAGAAATACTCGAAGAGAATGATGGTGAACTGAGTCAGAAGCTTGCTGATTGCGTAAGAATGGGTTCTGCTTTCCACCATGCTGGATTGCTCAATTCTCAACGAAAGATTGTGGAAAATGCTTTCAGACAGGGAAAAATTAAGGTAGTTGTTGCTACTCCAACACTCGCTGCAGGAGTTAATCTTCCGGCGGGTAGAGTGATAATAAAGAGTTATCATCGATTTGAGAACTTCTCCAACAAACCGATTAAAGTTCTGGAATACAAACAGATGGCAGGGAGAGCGGGCAGACCGGGTCTCGACTCTAAAGGTGAATCAATTCTCATTGCAAAGAGTAAGTCGGAAGTTGAAAGAGTTCTGGAAAGATACGTCTTCGGAAAGCCTGAAAAGATTCTATCAAAACTTGGGGCTGAGAACCACCTTCGTTTCCACACACTCTCTCTCGTCTCTGAAGGCTATGGAAAGACTGTTAAAGAACTTGAAAGTTTCTTTTCATCCACATTTTTCTTCTTTCAGAATGTGTTTGAAGGCGAACTGTCTGTCAGATACGAACTTGAAAGAATACTAACAATGCTTGAAGACTGGGAAATGATAATTTTTGATGATATTATCACAGTAAAAGAGCTTGGAGAGATTGTATCTAGACTCTACATCGACCCGATGACGGGATATATCATCTACAACACATTGAACAAAAAAGACACATTCAGTGAGCTTGACACTCTGCTTTTACTCTGTAGAACTCCGGATATGGAAAATCTTTACATAAAGAAATCGGACGGGTGGATTGAAGACTCAGTTGACGAAGTTGACCCTTCTCTAGTTCCAAATCCAGCAACAGCAGACTATGACTGGTTCCTGCGTGAAATGAAAACGTCCCTGATGGTTAAGGACTGGGTCAACGAGGTTGATGAAGAAGAGATATGTAAAAAATATGGCGTGTATCCCGGAGACATTCGAAGAATCGTTGAAAATGCTGAATGGCTTTCACATTCTCTCTCAAGAATATCAGAATTCCTGAATCATCCCGAAAAGTCCCTCTTTGCAGATTTTGAAAAGAGGATAAAGTTCGGAATTAAAGGGGAACTTGTTTCTCTGATTGAGTTGAAGGGTATTGGAAGAGTGAGAGCAAGGAAACTTTATAATGCTGGAATCAGAACTAAAAAAGACGTTCTTGACAATAGGATTAAATTATCCTCTTTAATTGGCAAAAGGACTGCTGAAAAACTGATTTCGTCTCTTGAGTATCAAATTTAATTGAAGTGAATTAAGTAAGACTTATAAGTCATGAATGCCAAACATCAATCAATGAAGATTGAGAAAAGCGTCATTACTCTGATGCTTCTGCTCGGTATCTTTTTATTTATTGTATCACTTGTGTCCATGTATAACAACTTTACTCAGGGAAAGTCCCTTAATTACATCTTTGTCGACTTTGGTTTCCTCATTTTTGCAGCCATATTGATCGGAGGTGGCCTTAAACTTTACAGAAAGCTCTTAGTTTTCTCTGTTGTTACTGAAAGTGCTTTTGAGGAGGTTATTTACTCCAATCTCAGACCACTTCTTCAGGAAATTGCATTCAGCACAACAGAATTTAATGAGGTAAAAACAAGGGTTTCAAGCCTTGAAAGGAAAATCAGTCACATGGAAGAGGAACTAACAAGACCGGTTGAGTATGCAGCTCCTGCAACTGACGCCTTCATGATGAGAAAAACAGCTTTTTATATGAGGACAATGGTTGTCTCTCTCTTCTTCTTCGGCACCTATCTGTTTCTGCTCGATTTTAACCTTCCAAATGAACCATATCTTTATACGATCCTCTATATATTCTGGTGGGTATTCATAACCAAAGAATTTAACCTCTTCAATAGAGTGGAACCATGGGTCATCCTTGGCATACCAATACTGCTCGTCCCCGCAGGTTCCCTGATTCTGAGAACACTTCTCGGTATTGCAGCGTTGATGGGCTTGATTTTCGCAACATCGATAGCCTTTGCATATCTATACTATCAGTATGCCCGAACCCTCTCAATTGAAGAAACAGAAAAGATGGTGGCAAACGGTTACAGGAGAAGGAATTTTCTCGTCGAGAAAACCACCGAAACATTGAAGGCAATTAAGACGTGGATTAGAAAATAGATTTCTGCAATTTATTTTTTCCTATATACCTTTTCTCTCACCGATCTCAAGATATATGTATATTGCAGTACATATAATTACTATAGCAAGAGCAAAGCTCTTAAATGTAACAACAAGATTTTTGTAGAACAGATACTCCTGACCATATGGCCCGATATCACGCAATTCTTTTGCATCAAGTACAAAATAACTTCCGACATTGGGTATTACAATTGGTTTTCCACCTATCTGAACAGCCTGAGCAAAAATGTCGTCCTTGTATATAACCCATTGATCAGGACCCGAAGCATCCCCCCCTGTGTAAATCTTATCGCCAGCCACACCAATAATTCTGTGTGCAACTGGGAGATAAATGTCCGGGCGATTGAACATCACAATATCCCCAACGCCTGGCTCAAGAACAATTGCCTGAACAAGGAACATGTCCCCTCTATTTAGCGTGGGCACCATACTCCCTGACGTAACAACTGCAAAGAACAATTTGTGTGTAAGCGCCAGAAACATAAGAAGAGCAAGAAAACCGAGAACCAGTGTCAGCCTTGTTGCCGGGACTTCTTTTTTAAGAGTCCCGTCTATTACCATGTTAATCTTACTCTTACGCTGTTCTCTCTCAACCACCAAATGCATCTTCTCAAAGACGGGAAATCTGAATCCTGATGCTATAAAGTAAACAAAAATTGACAGAATGAAGATAATCACTCCCATTACTTCCACTACGGCAAGCAACATTTTTCTCCCATCCTTTCCTTATCTTTATTGAACAGATTTCATCAATATAAACCTTATTTTCAGGCTAACCAAATCCAAAGAAATAAAGGATAGCGATGAAGAAGATTATTAACCCTATAGCTATTGACAGGTCAACTACAAGCGTTATAATTTTTTTAACATCTTCTCCATGAAATGAAGGCCCATGTTTTATATCGAGCCATTTTGTCTCTCTATAAGCTTTCTCTGTTGGCTCAAGGTCAAGGTCAATGTATTCTCTCTCAAGAAGTCTCTCTATTATCTTTTCCGTGATGAATGGAGGTATTCCCGATAATTTCGATATTTTCTCAACGTCTCGATTTCCGAGCATTATAGCTTTTAAGACAGACTCATCGAGCTCAGACAACATTTCACTCTCTCATGAAAAGCCTTGCAATAACAAGTATTGCGAGAAGTATCGCTGAACCTATGACCAGTTCGCCACCCCTTCTTGTGATTCCTTCCTCCTTCGTGGGCGTCTCTAATGGTTCCTCACCCTCTTCTTTCTTGACTTTTGCAAAGAAAACCTGAGCTAAATCCGTGTCCTCAATCTGCACTTTGTAACTTCCTTCCTCCTCCGGCGTATACTGGAAAGTAATCGTTTTCACATCACTCGCTTTGAGATGAATTCTATCCTCATAAACTACTTCGTCATTAATCGTGATTCTTACTTCTTTATCTCCTTCTTTACCCTCATTTCTTATTTTAAATGAGATTTCTACAGGCTGCCCAGCATCGACAATGAAGTCGCTCACAGTCAGGCTTGATATCTGGAATTCAGCCGGAATCTCGATTTTCTCACGGGTTGTTATCGTTACAACCTTATCAACATAGAGGTCATAATAGGCGCCATACATGTCTGACCTCGTCTCAAACCCTTTCCAGCCTCTCATCAAATTCAGTTTGTCCTTAAGTTTGGCGAACGGATTTACCCAGTAACCTGTGTTATCGACAATAAGAAATCCACCGTTTCTGAAGTACCATTCAAGCTCTCTCACATTTGGTGGGGTTTTACCCACATAGAACAATACATTAACTTCATTAACCTCATCGTAATCTTTAACACCGAAATAGCTGATAGGAGCCCCGCTCTCGTCTCTGATTACATCTAGAAGCTCGGGAAGAACCTGCTCTGCCCTCTTATCACTCCCTTTCAGCAATCCGACTTTAATTAACCCTTCTCTATTATATTGCGACCAGAGATATGCAAGAACGTTGGTCATCATCTTCATCGAATTCCGGGCATTCTGATTCTCTTTCAGATTTTTCAGAGCTCCTTTTAAGTCGTTGACGTTTCTGATTTCAGTAATTCCAACACTTCCAAGAACGTAATTATTCGGAGAATAAACTACCGTGCCATTGTAAATTTCACCAAACTGAATTTCGTTTTTGAAAACCAGAGGGTTTATGAAGATGGGCAGTGTCTCGCTCAGCTTTACATTGTCGGAAAGAGGCATGACCTCAAGCGTGTGAACGCCTAAACCGAGTGGAGGTATCTCGAAATTGACATCCGTTTTCTGATAACCATCTAAAGTAATCGTCTTTCTACCGACAGATTTACCATTTATTAATAGCTCCAGAGTTCCACTTCCTCTCTTTGCGACTGTATTCAATACAGTAACATGTAAGAAATTGCTGACACCCTGTGGGAGTTCTGTTGCTCTCAAATAAGAATCGTAGACGAGTAACTGGTCAGGGGGGGCGGATATATCTGGTCTCATTTCAAACTCGATCTGTTTGAATACATAGGATGCTCCCCTTTTCCAGGCATAGGGTGATCCTCTACCTTCCGTGCTGACGTCCACCCCTGCCTCTCCAGTATAAGGGGCACTGTAGTGAAGACCGCCATATTTACCAAAAGTTCCGTTAAAGTTCAGAACATCAAATGCATAAACATCCAGCCTGTATTTCCCTTTAGTCCAGTTCTCCTCTGAATCTATCTCAAATACATGGTAAGCTTTATTTCCGTATCCTACTATTCTTACGGTTTTTTCCCCGGCAGATATCACAAAACCATTGGGGTCGGTTACAACATAAACAAAATCTATTGCACCGGCTCTTCCAACGTTTATGTTCTCAACTGAAACATACAGATTTATTTTTTCTCCTGGTGTATAGATATTATTCCATCTTGGAATAAACTTATCGAAAGAATGTACATAAGTTGTGAGATCAGCTTTAAATTCATATGAGCGAATTGCAGAAGATGGATAAATTATTAAACTAATTATTAGAATTATTGGGATTACCATGCTAAATATTCTGATAATCCTTTTAATTCCTAAATTCATATTATTTAAAGCGGGAAAAGAAATAAATACTTTATCATTTAAGGGGCGACAGGTATTGGATAAATAATAATAAGCCTGATACAAAGTAACTTAAAGTTACCTGAAAAGGCAAAATTAAATAATTGAACTGGAAAATTCTATAATAACATCATGACAGTACTTGCAATTTGTTCCGGAAAAGGTGGTGTGGGTAAGACAACAGTATCAGTTAATCTTGCGGTAGCTCTCTCCAGATTTGGCAGAGTTCTTGTGATAGACAGTGATATTGCTTTACCAAATATGCATACCTTCTTTGGTCTTGACGACCCGTTTATTTCTCTTCTTGATGCATTAAAAGATCTTGCTTACCTCGACGAATCAATTTATGAAATCAAGATAAAGGTCAGTGAGGAGGATGTTGTTCATAAACACGTCCTGAGTGTACTGCCAGCATCAACCTCTGTGAAAGCACTCGAAGAAATTGACATTGAGAATTTTAAAGAAGTTCTTGACAATGTAAAAAATAAATTTGATTTCATAATAGTTGATGTTGCTGCGGGGCTGAGCAAATATGCTATAATTCCGATGTTGAATTCGGACATCGTTTATCTTGTAGTGAACCCAGAAAAAGCTTCGATACTGGACTCTCAGAAGGTAAAAAAGGTGGCGGAAGTCTCTGGGATTAAGGTAAATGGCGTTATTATAAATAGATACAGAGGGGAGAAAGATATTGCCGAATATGCAGAAAATGCGATAGGAGAGGAGCTTGTTGGAATCATCAGAGAATCAAAACTTATCAGAAATTGCTGGAACAGAGGAATACCTGTAACAATGAAAAAACCTGACTCGAAGGTATCAGAAGATTTTATGAACCTTGCTTTGAAGATAATTGGAAAAGACATTCCAGTAAAGCCTTATGGTAAATTAAAATACCTTTTCGGGTGATTTCATGGAAGGAGAAAAGGAAAAAGATAATGAAATTAAGGAAACTGCAGAAAAAAAGATAATAAAAGTCCTTATGGATGATGATAATAGAATTGAGAAGAAGATTGCTGAGAAAAAGGAGATAGAAGAGAAGGAAACTACAGAAGGAGAAAAAGAGGCAAAATCAGAGGATTATCTCTCAGAGATCGAGAAGAGTGTTTTGAGGGTTATCATTATTGGTGCTTCAAATCTGAATGATATAATACGGATAACTCACTATCCGGAGGTAATAGTTGGCGGTGCAGTTAGAAGACTAATCTCAAAAGGATACATTGATGAAAACTTCAATCCCACTGAGAAGGCAAGATTCGTGAGCTTTAAATCCCAAGTAAGTATGAAGGGCTACAGGAGGGGACACAAATTTGCAGTAATTGACATAGCCATAATAATTGCACTTCTGCTGTTTTTAATTTCAGTATTCTACTACACGGGATTAATCGGTTAGTCAATTAGGGATTTTAATTTTTTCTTTAAATTAAATGTACCTCTTAATGGCAGTTATACTGGGCAGCCCACTTCTTGCGCCCGCATGCTGTATGCAGAATGAAGCAACAAGATTTCCAATCTCTCCACATTTTCTCAAATCCATTCCTTTCAGATATGCATATAGAAATCCAGCATTGAAAGCATCTCCTGCCCCGGTTGTGTCAACAACCTTTACGGGAATTGACGGAACATCAAACTCTTTAACTCCATCCGTCACAAAACAACCCTTCTGACCGAGTTTAACAGCAACAATCTTAGCACCCATATCAATAATATCAACAGCAGCTTCTCTGTAATTCTTGTTTACCAGCAACTCAAGTTCGGCAGAACCTGGCAGAAAAATGTCTGTTTTTTCAATTATTTCTTTAATGCTCTTCAATCCCTTTTTCGCATATATTCTTCCCGGGTCAAAACTGAAATTTATATCAATTTCATCAACCAATTTTTTCTGGGTCTCAAGAGAGTCATTGCTGATTTTACAAACAAATGAGGTTAAATGGAGTATTCTGGATTTTGAGATCGCATCCACGTTTACATCATCGTATCTAATGGTATCGTTCACCCCCGAGTCAACAATTATTGCCCTGTTGCCCTCTCTGTCAACAAATATAATGGCGTTGCCGCTTCTACCCTCACTTTTAATCACACTTGATACATCAACGTTCTCTTTTACCAGATTCCTTACGATGAGATTCCCATCTTCGTCACTTCCCGTTTTACCGATTAAACCTGATTTAAATCCGAGTCTTGAAAGTCCTACGATTGTATTTGCTGCTGACCCACCTGTAAATACCTTTAAATCCATTACAAAACTCTCCCCATCCTTATCAGGTATCTCATCAACAAAGTAAATCCTGTCAACATTCAGAGCGCCAAAACCAACCACATCCATTATCCCAGCCTCATCCAAGTTTTCCTGCTTCTCCCCGCAATTTCTTCCTCATTTTTATCGATTCTTCAATTACTGCTTTAATATCTACATCCTCAATCCAGTAAAAAATAGTATCGGAAAGATTTTTCGATATCGCAGTCTTAAGAATCTCAGTATTTTCATGTTTTACAAGTTTTATTACACCTTCCACCCCATAATTGATGAAAGCGTCCAGAACTGCAGCCTCTCCAAATGCAGTATTGCTGATAACAGCAACGTTTGAATTCTCAATTGCATATTCATTTCCGTTAAACGATACTGCTACACCCCTATCTCTGACCCATTTAAGCATGGCGTGGTCAGAAATGCTATCTCCAATTGCTATTACTTCATCGAGATTTCTTTCCTCAACATACCTCTGGACAATTTCTTTTTTTCTTACACCGCCAACTGCATTTACATCCTCAATCATTCTTCCAAAGTTAGAGTGCTCCAACTTCCTCCAGAAAAAATTATTCAGCCAGAATATGCTTTCTTTTGATTTGTCGTCGATTTTGTCAAACCATTTATCAGGCTTGATTTTTATCTCAGGAAGTTGTGCAATTATTTCAATTGATTCTCTGACAATTCTCTTTTCTTCTTCAGGGATTTCATATCCTTCAATATCGAATTCAGTTCCATGGACATTTTCATATACTCCGAGCATTTTAGTCGATTCCTCAACAAACTGTTTGTATGCTGTTGAAATAACCACTGGAGTGGATTTTATCTGACTTATAGCTTCTCTGGCATCTGGAATGAAGTTAACAACTTTTCTCGATAATTCTCTTAATTGTCTGGAGGTTATCCCGCTTGCATATATGAATGGGGATAGCAGTTTTAGTGTATCACCGGCTTCATAATTACTCTTTCGCTCAACATAAGCCAGGTAATCATCATACTGGCTCAGACGCTCGAAAAAAACAGTATTTCGGAGAAATGCTTTTGCTATTTCATACGCAAAGTCAGTTGTTACCCATGGACCTTCCCAGTCAGTGAAAAAGAATTCAGTCATTTTATCGATGTAACACGAAGTTTATATAAGATTTGTTTAAGGGGGTAATCGAATACCCCCCAGAAAAGTAGTTACGGTTGGAGGCAGGTATAGACTATTGACGATTGATGTATTTAATTTTTTCGCTGTATGACGAAATAGCAGCATACAAAAACAATGGATATAAAAACAATACAGCCCACAAACATTAAAATAAAAACTGGTGGGCTGAAATATGAAGAGCGATAAGGGAATCGAATTAACATGGTTTTACAGAGTAATCAATAACCCGGCTGCAAGAAAAAAATGGCTGATTTATGGAGCCTGTTTTATAGGTTTTGCTCTCCTGGCAGGAGCTTACAGGTATGCAGTAACAGGCAATCTCGGAAGAACATTGATAATTACAAGTATGTTTATCCTCGTTATACTGCTGTATATTCAGATAGTTCTCGGGAAAGTCAGGCAGTATTATATTGATGATAAAATCCGCTACAGGCCTTTCAGGACAGACCTCAGAAATCTGAAAGGATTTGAGGTTGATGAAGATGCAATGAAAATCAGTCTAAATTTAAAAAAGTCATCTATTCTGGCCGTAAAAACACTGTATTTCGAAGATGAGAGTGATTTGAAAGATGTTGAAAGATTTCTGAGCCGGATTGTTGATAAACCCGACAAACTCTGAGTGAGAAAATACCCATTAACCTTAAATACACAGATTAAGGCATCTTTCTTTACAGTACTGAATTTATTAGTTCAGGGGCCCGTGGCTTAGCATGGATAAAGCACTGGCCTTCTAAGCCAGGGATCGCGGGTTCAAATCCCGCCGGGTCCGTCATATCATGGGTCAGTAGAAATTTTAAAATAGGATAAACTAGGATCATCTTTTATGGCATACAAGAGCTGGAAGAGTCTCAAGGTTGATGAAAAA
>Ga0209426_1001210_pt1 | contig 17451 bp, 10 predicted proteins | sample Deesub1362B_J571_FD_187697 | JGI IMG/M metagenome (GOLD analysis project Ga0209426, IMG submission 187697) | Deep oceanic, basalt-hosted subsurface ecosystem from Juan de Fuca Ridge flank, Pacific Ocean, CORK Borehole 1362B_J2.571 (SPAdes)... ...
CACTTGCTTGGCGGAATTTTCATCCTCTTCCATATAATTGTTACCGATGCTCATAAAATAGTTCCATTCGATTTTTATATGGTTCCGCTTTCTATGCTTTTTATTGTGAATTTTTTGGCTGCAATCTTCATGTGGTATTGTTTAAAACACAAAGGTAAATTATCGATTTTAGTTTTTACCGCAGCGTTTTTCATGCTCGGCTTACCATGGGAATATTCCATGCCGTTTGTGAGAGTTAGCACTGTAATCAGCATGATACCACTAATCCTCCTCACAATAAACCGCCTGTATTATAAGAAGTAAGGGTGGATTATAGTTCCCTATGCTTCAAGCCAGTGGGGGCACGTGGTTGACGCCCACACCCTATGGCATGGACACCACGTATCTGAATAACCCTATTCATTTATTTTATTTAAATGAGAATTAATGAGGGTTATACAATGATTAGTAGATTTGTAATGTTTATTAAGCCAACCAGAATAAAAATTACAACTACAATTATAATTGTATCAATAGCATCATTTTTCTTCTGCGGAATCTATAAACCTCCTCAGGTAGCCATAATACCTGGACTTCTAGTTATTTGGATAAGTCCTCTCTTATTCCCGGCAGCTCTGTTATATAATTTTCCAACACTTATAAGAGTGGAGGACGGGGTTCCAAAGAACATTTCCATTCTTTTACCGTCTTGGATGGTGGAACGTTTTGATATACGCTTTGAGATATCTATTTTCCCCTCAAAAAATACAAGATGGAGCGGAATATACCTATTTCTGTTTCAAGGAGCCCCAAAACTCTTTGTTCTATTATTTTTCACAAATCTCCCCTACTGGTACTTCATGGCCTGCATATTAGAACCGGTTGTGAGGCCTTTTCTGAAGTCACTTGAAGCTAAACTTCAATCTGAGGTTCCAGTTTTCAGGTCTCGACCAATTACATTTGCAGCAATACTTCATCTACTTGGTGGAATTCTTATGTTTCTTTACATAGTTATTACTGATGCTTACGCTATACTTCCTGATTTCTTCCGTATTTACAAAACAGTTCACAAAATATGTTACCTCATCTTCATACTAGTTTTTTCAATACTTTTCGTGGTGAACTTTGTTGCTGCGATTTTTCTATGGCGTTGTTTAAAGCATGGAAATAAACTAACAATTCTAGTTTTTGTCTCAGCACTTTACATTCTTCTGCCATGGGTGTATCCCATGGTGATTGCAAGGATAAGTGCAGCAGTCAGCATAATTCCACTAATTCTCATAATAATAAACCGCTTTTACCATAAAAAAGTAAGAGTGAATTGTAGTTCCACTTACCCTTATAGTTGAAAATCAAAATGTCAAGAAATAATTGAGGAGATGTAGAGATAAAATATCGATGATGTGTAATCAGTAAAAGCTTAACTTGCGATCAGAATACTTGTTAAATAGTTTTCAGACATATGAGAAGACTTTTGGGTTAATATGCAGTAGGTTAAGAATTTTGGGTTCAAAAGGTATTCTTAGGTTTAAGATAGTGGAATATAAGGTTACACTTAGCTACGGTCCTTGTTACGAGCTTCAAGTCGAGGAACCCGTTGACAAATTTAATTACAAAGTTTTGTTTGTCTAAAAGCTGAAAAGTATCTTAATATGGAAGGGGGAGAATAAATGTAGAGAACACATTTTAAATGAAAAACTAGTAAATTTGTGTATGGATACCAAAAATATATCATCGAGAGAGGAACTATAACTTATAAATGGTGATGGCTTTGCTAAGTTCAATTTTAGGCAGGAGTAAGTTAGAAGATATACTTGATTCTTTAATAGATACAGCTTTAGGAAAGAAAAAAGCCGACTTAGTTTTAAAAAACTGTTCAATAATCGATGTATATAGCGGCGAGATTATAGAAAAGAGCAATATAGCTGTAAAGGATGACAGAATTGTTCTTATTGGAAATGTAGAACAATGTGTAGGTGAAAATACTTTAACATTCGATTTAAATGGGAAATATGTAGCTCCAGGTTTTATTGATGCACATGTCCATATTGAAAGTAGTATGTTAACGCCTTCTCAGTTTGCTAGTGCTGTTTTACCTAGGGGAACTACTTGTATTTTTGCAGATCCACATGAAATAGCAAATGTCCTGGGAGTAAAAGGTGTAAAACTATTTTTAGAAGAAGCAAAAAATCTACCATTAAAAGTTCTTATATGTGCTCCGTCTTGTGTTCCAGCGGTCGGTGGAGAATTTGAGACAGCAGGAGCATATATTGGTCCAAAAGAGATTGAAGAGCTTCTTTTAATGGATGGAGTAGTTGCATTGGCGGAAATGATGAATTATCCAGGGGTTTTATTCCGTGACAAAGAGGTTTTGGAGAAGATACGTATATCGCATAGACTTGGTAAGCCTGTAGATGGTCATGCACCTGGATTACTGGATGAGAATTTGTGTGCATATATGTCTGCTGGAATAACTTCGTGTCACGAGTCTACTACTGAATTGGAGGGTGTTCAAAAACTTAGGTTAGGAATGTATCTAATGATAAGAGAAGGGTCGGCATGGAAGGATTTAGCTGAAGTTATAAAAGCAGTAACGAAACAGGGTCTAAATCATAGAAGAGCGGTTCTAGTTACTGATGATAGGCATCCCTCTGATCTAATTCGTGAAGGTCACATGGATCATGTGGTTAGGAGGGGTATAGAGGAGGGTTTGGATCCGGTAGCAGCTATACAAATGGCTACTTTAAATCCAGCTGAGAGATACGGTTTAGATCTACATATTGGTGGTATTGCTCCTCCAAGATATGCGGACTTGATTGTTTTAAGCGATTTAGAAAAGGTACATGTGGATATGGTTTTTGCTGATGGGAAACTAGTGGCTAAGGATGGAAAGCTTATAGTGGATGTTCCTAGGTTTGAATATCCTGATTGGGCTAAAAAGACTGTGAAAATAAAGGAATCGATTAGTGCTGATATGTTTGTAATAAAAGCTCCTATTGAAGAGGGAGTTGTGAAAACTAGGGTGATAGGTGTAATTAAGGGAAAAGCAACAACTAAACATCTTATAGTAGATGTAAATGTTAAAGATTGGAAAATAAATGTAAGTACAGATGAAGATTTGGTTAAGATTGCGGTTATAGATAGGCACAAGGCAAGTGGAAGTATGGGACTAGGGTTAGTTAAGGGATTTGGAATAAAACAGGGTGGAGTTGCATCGACGATAGCTCATGATAGTCATAATTTGATAGTTTTAGGTGTTGATGAAAATGATATGGCTTTGGCAGCTAACAAAGTTGTAGATTCAAATGGAGGCATGGCTATAGCTAAAGATGGAAAAATCGTTGTGTCTGTTGAACTTCCGATTGCTGGCATAATTACTGATGAAAACTTTGAAAACCTCTGCATAAAGGTTGAAAAATTTGAGGAAGCATGGAAAGAAATTGGATGCACCATAAGTGCTCCATTTATGACGATGTCACTCCTAGCTTTACCAGTAATACCTGAGCTTAGAATAACTGATAAAGGCCTAATAGATGTAGTAAAATTCCAGAAAGTAAGCTTATTTGCTTAAGATAACTTAGGAAACGATAGAAGCAATATAATTAAAAAATGAGAAGGGATATTATTAGATTTCCTCTTCTTTTTGCTTAGGATATTTTTGTAGATTAACCTCCTGGTGATCCGTGCGATACGGAATACTTCCATATCCAGTCCCAGAACTCTTCTTCTTTCAACATTTCAGGTTCAACAATGATTTTGTCTATTTTTAATAGCAGTTCATGATGTCGTTTTTCATCATCCACGATGTATTGCAGTATCATTTTAATTTTCTTGTCATCTATTTTTTCTAGGAGTTCTGAATATGTTTTAATTGCTTTCTTTTCGAGTTCTATATGTTCTTTGATTTGATTACCGATACGTTCTCTCTCTTCTTCGGATATGAATGGAGTTTCATGTTTTAAGCGTGCTACTATGGCTCGAAGCATATCGGCATGTTTTTGAGAATCTAGTCCGATACTTTGAAGCAAACTTTTTATTAATATGTTTTTTACGTTTTCTGTAACCTCTTTAACAAGTTTAACTATTTTTTCTTCAAGCTCTACTTGTTTATTAAGAACATCTTCAAATTCTTCTTTTTTCATAATATTGTCCCCCTTCCTATACACTATTAATTTATTTATTAGTTAAATTAAAGTTTATTATCATAGAAAACGAATCATGCTCTTTACTTCTTTACTTTTCCGGTTTTTACTTCAATTTTAGGGCAGAACTTTTCTATGGGACACGTGTTGCATAATGGTTTTACTGGTTTGCATATGTGTTGTCCAAATGACACTAGTAGTTCGTTTATTTCTTTCCAATGTTTTATTGGTAGCTTTTTTCGCAGTTCCATTTCTGTTTCTTCCGGAGTTTTTGTTTTTACGTAGCCCCATCTATTTGTTATTCTATGCACATGAGTATCAACACAAATACCTAATTTATCAAATCCCAAAACTAAGACCAGGTTTGCAGTTTTTCTCCCGACGTCTTTGAGCTTTAATAATTCTTCCATGGAATCTGGAACTTTACCATTGTATTTTTCTATTAGTTCTTTGCAGACTTGAATAATTGCTTTTGCCTTGTTTCTGTAAAATCCTACGGGATAAATTAGCTCAGAAATTTTCTCCTCTCCCAGTTTTAACATGTCATATGGATTATCAGCCGCGCTAAACAGTTTTCGAGAAGCTACGATCGTTACTTCGTCCTTTGTTCTTGCACTTAGAATTGTGGCAATAAGAACTTTGAAGGGATCTCTGTCTGCAACGACGGATACGGCTGGTTTTTCAAATTTAGAAACGGTTTTACTAATAATATTCAATACTTCTGATATATTTGAGTTGTCAATCAAAACAAATCACCAAGACGGTTAATTTGTAAATTATTGTGGTTTTTCGATAAGCTTTACATATTGTTCAGCTATTTCTGCGGCTTCTTTGAAGTTCCAGACTCTTGCTAATCTAACTATACCTCTAAGTTTGTGTATTAAGGAATCTAACCATCGGAAGAGATCTCCTGGATAAACGTATAGTTCATATTCTTTTTGAAGGCGTGATGCTATTTCTCGTAACTTTAGTTTTTCTTCTAATCTTAGTTTTACTATCTTTTTGCAGAGGTTTATTATTCCGTGTTCGCAGAACGGACTTTCTTTACATTTGCAGTTGAAGAATTCAAGTGACCATTTCGCAAATAGTTCGAGAATCCACTTAGGTAACTTAGGCATGCTTTCTCTCGTAGAGACGTCCATTATGTCGAGGATAGCGTCTGAGAAAAGTTTTGACGAGAAACGTATGTTAAATGCTGTTTCAAGTTCTCTTTGCACCTTTGAAGAAACGTAGATTTGAGTAAACGGTTCTAGGAGAATTGCTACTTCAAGAACATCTATACCATCCTTAAGATATTTTCTCGTTATTTTTACCTCAGATAGTTTGTAGAAGGATGTTGCAGTAGCTCTTCCCAAGGGAGTTATCATAATTTTACCATTATTTATCGCTATCATTTCAGCTTTGACTAGAGTTTCGAGGACATGATCTAAATTTTCAGATGCTCCTAGTAACATGTTATAATAATGTTTTAAATCATCGAAAAGTACTTCTCCTTCTGCTGATATGTAAGCAAGAACTTGGTCAGCGCATCCTTCAATATCGTAGGAAACTTCAACTGGTTCTAAATTTCCTTCAAGCAGTTTTATTGCTACCGAATCTTCTGTTTCCTCGACAGTTCCTCCATATTTCTTTCCAGGTTCAACTAGGATAACTACACGTCCTCTATCATGTTTTCCTAAGCGTCCTGCTCTTCCAGCCATGTTTTCAAACATGCTTTTAGTGATGAAATTAATACCTTGAGCTAGAGATTCAAAGACAACCATGCTTGCAGGTGCATCAAAACCTGCGCCTAGAGCATAAGTTGTAGTGACTGCTTGATAAAAACCGTTTTCGAAACCTAGTTCTATCATCTTTCTTCTCGGATAGGTGAGTCCAGCGTGATAAGTAGCTACTCTTAGGCCTCTTTTGTTTAGCCAACTGCTAATTTGATGAGCTCTTCTCCTAGAGTTAGTGAAAATTATTGTTTGTCCTCTGAATCCATGGCTGCTTATTGTTTCCCATTCTTGTTTTATTATGTTCTCTATTGCTCTAAGCTTATCTTTCTCGGATAAGCAGATGACTAGGTGTCGTTCAAGGGGCACAGGTCGTTCAGAATATTTTACAAGTTCTAAGTTAAGGTTTTTAGCAAGTTCTTCGGGGTTTCCAACACTTGCTGATAAAGCAATTATTTGACATTTTGGAAATAGGGATCGAATTCTTGTGATGAGACCGTCTAGTTCTGGTCCTCTTTCCTCGTCTCCAAGGCTTTGAATTTCATCTACTATAACTACACCTATGTCTCCTAGGTCGCTGTATCGACCTGATCTTATGAGGAAATCTAATCCTTCGTATGTTCCAACGATGATATCTGCGTTTTTAACGTCTTCATCAACTATTACTAGTTCTTCGTCACCTACATCTATTCTACTCATTCCAACTCTTATTGCTACTCTTAATCCAAGTTTTGAATATCTTGCTTTGAATGTTTCATATTTTTGATTTGCAAGAGCTACAAGATTGCATAGGTACAGCATTTTCCTGCCATTTAGTGCAGCAAGGACGCCTGGAAGTTCACCTATAAGTGTTTTACCTGTGGAAGTTGCAGAAGCAACGAGAATACTTTTCCCTTTCAATAATCCGCTTCTTATTGCCTTAACCTGTATTGGTAATAGTTCATGTATTCCATGTTCTTTCAAAACCTTTTTCAGGATCCCCGGTATTTCAAGGTCATCTACCGTTAATCGTTCTGTAACTTCGTATTTAGCTTCTTTTTTGTCGAAAAGTGTAAGTTCTGGATTTACGTAAATGTTCATTCCAGTCGCTAAATGTCCCAGAAGTTTATCAACACTTCTAACTTTTCGAAGTAGTGCAAAAAGTCTCTCGGAAATTACATCAGAAACATATATGCCCCTGAATTTTAATTCTCGTATCAATTCATCCTTTGCACATTTGAAACAAACATTTTTTTCCTGAGCTTCAAAGAGTTCGGATTCAGCTTCGAGAACTGTAACTTTTCCTTCTATTTCACAAAATGGGCAAAGTCTCACTACATGAATCTTATTGTCGCGTATGTTATATGCTTTGAACATGTCATAAAGCATGTTTCTTATCGAATTTTGAATGTTTTCAGAAATCAAAACTTTGCTTGAATATCGTAAAATTTTTATGAAATCTTCTGGGGGATAGGCTTCTAATCTCCCCTTAACTTCTAATAAGAGTCTTCGTGGCCGAAGAAATTTATCATTTTTAAAATATATTTGAAGCCTGCCCCTGTAATCAGGTCTATTATATTTTGCCTTTTTACCACTAACAAAAACACCTATCGTAAATTCCATTTTCTTCTCCTTGTAATTCCAGAATAACAAAGTACAGTTGCTAAACATCCCTATACCTACCTTTTATTGAAATAAACGATTACACTAAAAGGGTTTATGAATTTTCTCATTATAAATGTCGCTGGAAATTTCTAGGAACCAAAACCATTATAATTAAAATTAACAAAACCCAGATAACCTATATAAAAAATAAAGGGTAGTTTAGGGGGGATTTCTGCAACACTTGCAACTTAGACATAACTTACATTTATGTAAGCATTATTGAAGTTTACACCTTTCTCTTCCTTTAAAGACCACGATCAATAAACCTATAATTGCAACTGTTGCTACTCCTGCGCATAGTATGATTGTAAGTATTGGTCTTTCCGGTGCAAGTTTAATCTTTATTGTTTTTGTTCCATTTAGGTAGAAGACTTCAGTGGTGGCTATCTTATAGCCACTTGCATTCACTTTCACATAGTATTCACCTTCGTGTAAAAAGAATGTTACACAGCCTGTTGCGTTTGTTTTACCGGTTTGTGCAAGTGTACCGTCGGAAAAATAGACTTCTACCGTTGCATTTTCAATTACACTGCCATAGACGTAAACATTCAGCTGATAAAGAGTTTTGAATTCCCCTGAAAGCGTGGTATTGTATAAAATTGTACCCGAATGAACTTCTTCGAAAATCATTTCACCCTTACTTAGCACTGTGATTGTAAGCGTGTAATTGGTTTCATATTCTTCTTCTGTTAAAATCCCTGCATCCACTACCCAAGTGAAATTTTTAACCTCCGCCGGGAAGTATATCAAAATTGTATTGTTCCCCAATTCCACATAACTTGCATTCGGGATACCGACTTCTATGGGAGGCTTTAAAGACGCATTATAACCTATGTGATTACCAGAAGAATCGTAAACATGTAGATAAAGCGGTAGAAGCGATTGCAACCGAACAATCATAATATTAGTTCTCAGAATCGCAGGAGTTAAATAAGCACATACAAAATCGTCCCACAAGGTATTACGCGCAAAACTAGTATCATTGTACCTTCCGTCATAAGCGTGTTGAATTTTCTCGAAATAAATAGTTAAACCATGAAAATCTGACCGTGTCCAAGGTTCGCCAGCCTGTGGCGAAATATCATTCCAATTTATTACTATAGCGCTAATATTGGTCATTACATTCATAGCACAGTCTCTAATATCTGCATCAGTAATCCTATTGTGAATTTGGTTTGCAAAGCTATAGAGATCGATGTATTCAGGTCTAAGATAAGCTTCTTGTGTATTTAATCTTGCATTTATTATCTCAGTTTCGTAGGTATCAAGGTTTGCTAATAGTTCGAAAACAAGTGCATCCAGAGCATTAACTAAGTTGTCTATTTGAGAAAGATCAATTCCTGCAAGCGTCTCAGGATACATACGAGGTCTATTATCATAGTATAGTCTATAATTATCTATAATTGTTTCAACTAGTTCTCGCTTAGTCATGAGAGGATTGTCTGTCAAATCTGAAAGTATCCAACCGTAGGGCCAACTGTCAAGTGGAATAGGTTGTTCAGAAGCAACAAGGTATTCCGCGTAATCTTTTACCACATAAGCAACTTCAAGCATTGCCATTAAACATGCATCAAACCCAATAATGTCAAGTTTTTGACTTTGCAAACCCGCATCCGAAAGCGCGCTATCTAATTCGTCTAAAGTTAATATGTCAAGTGTTCGCCATGTACCATTGATGTTATCACGTTCTGACATACTTCCCTTATAGCCGCCACCATGATTATCTAAAACAAGTATGTAATGTCCTGCAGGGTATTCCTCCATAGTCCACTTAATAAACATCTCTAAAGTTTCGTCGTCAGCTAGATTCAACTCTGCAGGTATCCAGCCCTCCACAGTTCTTTCAACTACTTCGTTCTCTCTTACATAATATAGATTTGTGACTGTTGTCGAATTTCTATCAGTCAGGGTAACTACATTTATTAAAGCTGTCGAACCTATCGACTTTATCTCATTAAGATTATTTTCTGCAATAGCCTCCTCTAAATCGTTGTCTGCTTGTTGGTAGGCGAAGAATGTCCATTCTGCAAGTGGTAGGGTTGGGCTACCTGTCTTAGCTGCAACTGCTACCTCGCCGATATAATATCCTGTAACGTCTGGAATTTCGCTAGGAGAGCTCCAAGCGGTGCCGTTAAATACTGAAAATTTTACTGTTGTGTTAATCCAGCATGCAAGTGTTAGATTATGAGCTAAATATGCAACACTTGGATAATCACCTTGCGCTATGTATGTACATGTTGACCAATTACCATTTTCTTCTAGATTGTAGTAAATGCCTTCAGTTGCTACATCATGTACCATAATTCCTCCATTACTTTCATTAAATGCTATCCTAGCTCTATGCACAGCATCTGTATGCGTACATACCGAAGTAGTTGTCCAATCACTTCCATTCCACTTCGCAGAATATACTAGTCCATTGAGACCCCAAACAACCTTTGTGTTCCCTAATTTATCTGAAGAAAGATCAGCAGCCCCAACACTATAAGTTGTTGAATAAGAACCGGGAACCGTATCTTGAGCACTAAAACTGCTACCATCCCATATCGCATAACGAATTTCCCCTTCATAAGTGCCGGTGGCGGAGTCAACATGAGTATAGGTCCAAACAAGTATTGCTTTGTGCCTTGTTAAAGGTGAAGTCGCGTTAGATTCATGTGTAGTAAATGTAAGTTCGGGCTCAGATGCGGAATAATCGTTATCTGTAACAAGTGGGGCATCATAGAGACAAATTGGTTCACTCCAAGTAGTGCCGTCCCAAGTTGAGTAGTATAAGTCTGTACCAGAGTAATACTCTGTTTCTGTTGAGTAGTACCAGTTTGCTTGCCAAGCAGCAATTGCTTTGCCGTTTACGTCAATTGCAATTGTAGGGCATTGAAGCCCTGTAAGGACTTTTGGAGAAGGTAAACCGTGTTCTGGTAATGTACCAATGCTCCAACTATGGGTGTTGCTGTCCCATTTTGCGTACATGATTCTGAAGGGGCCTTCTGGTCCACCTATATAACTCCAAACTACGATAATTCCTCCGGCTCTTCCGAAAGCAACGTCGGGATGTGAGTTTTTGTCATGAATGAAGAGTGGGGAAGCAGGTATATCGGGGTCTGTGCCGTTCCACCATTTCCATGTCAGTTGTTCGTTGCGTGCGGGTATGCTTGGCTCATGGCCATACATGGAGTACCATATTTCGTAGTTTTCGCTCGTTGAGCTTTCTCTTCTGACCCATACTGCGATTGCATCTATGCTTGGCTTATCTACTGCTTGTTTACTAGGTATATTAGACACTGTCACTGTGGATTCGTTTGGTTTAGAACTAGTTTTTACTGTTGTGGGAAGTGATGCCATTTGCGCTAGAAACAGTATAATTAAGAGCGTGGCAACACATTTACTATATCGTGTTAACTTTTTCAAGTTAATCACGAGTTTTTATCAATATATTCGGTATATTTTGTATATATAATTTTTGAATATTATCGAGAATCATATATATTATATTTATGTTATGTTGTATTTTTCACTGTAAACTTGTTAGATTTAGGTTATTCTTGTTGGAATATAGTTTTTGATTGGACATTTATGTTTCATGTTACATATTCCGCAGTTTCTTGGATGTGTTTTACATCCAGTTTTTAAAGCATAGGCAGCTGCTTTTAAAGCCCATTCATGTTCATAATATTTTGAGACTTTAGTTTTTAGCTTTTCAAAGTCTTTTGGCTCATATCCAGGTATATTTGGTCTACCTGACCAATTTACTCTTACCAGTCCGGTTTTATGGCTATTTCAACCGTTTTGTCCATTAGTTTCCATGTTGCACCCATATATTGGTCTAATACAAAATTTGGTCTAAAAACAAGGAAGCAAACTGGCAATGTGGGATCTATAGATGCCATGAATTCGCATATTGCTTTTATTTCTTCTACATCTACTATTCCAGGTATTACTAGGATTCTATATTCCCATAGTTTATCTCTAGCATGTTTGGCGATGTATTCAGCATTTCTTAGAACTGGTTCTGAAGGAGCTCCTGTTAATGCTTTATGGACATCGTCATTGTAAGCTTTTATATCGAAAGTTATGGAAGTTGTAAATTTTAATACTCTTTTTAAGGATTTCATGGTTAGGAAGCCGTTGGTGTCGAAATTTATTTTTGTTTCTGGGTCTATTTTTCTAGCTTCCTCTACTATTTTCTCTATGTAGGGTAAATGTATGGTAGGTTCTCCGCCGCTGAAAAATATGCGATCTGCACCTATGAATTGCCCCATAGATGAGTTTATTGCGTTAATTGATTCTTTTGCAAGTTCTTTCGGGTTTACGTAGCCTCTTATCACGGTTTTTGTGTCTGGGTAGTGTGCTATGGAATAGTTTTGGCAGTTTAGACATTTAAAGTTGCATCCTGCCATGAATATTGTGTAGCTTTGTGGTGGTGCTGGATGAAGTTGACAACTTGCGACGTGCGGAATGCTTATTCTACATACTCCAAGTTCTCCAGTTATTCTATTTACACCGCATTGCCATTCACATAACTTGCAATTTTCAAGTTCAGTTAGAAACTTTTGTGTTTCAATGTTCAGTAAATATACCTCCCTGTGTTTAAACAATTCATCTAGTTTTCTGGTTTATGGCTTAGTTAAATTTTGTCTTAGTTATATTTCATGTTTAGATTTTACGTTATTAAAGTTAGTTGACAAATTAATATGTTGTTTCATTACCCGATTTTATGCATAGTTTATTTGTTTTAAGTCGAAAAATTAAAAAGAATTTGTGATCCTCGTATTTTGCTAAAAATGGATGGGTGGAACGTGAATTGAAACGTTCAAAAATAGTTTTGATGGTGTTAGCTTTTATAGCTGCAATCATAGCCTATATGCTTGCTCCTCCTAATGCTCAGCTCGGAACTTATTCAGCTACTCTTTCCTTTCCTAATCCTACTAATTATTCTCAAATCGAGAAGGTTTCTTTTACCTTTGTTCTATCAGATAAGGAAGCTGTTGAGTGGAATCAATATGTTTTTAGCTTCGAAGACTTTAATGTTACTGTTTACGCTAAGGAAAGTTACGCTTTAGCTCCTGGCTCGATTGTAGAGTTTAAAGTTAAGATGATTTGGCATAATAATTCAATTATTAAAATTACCTCGAGTTTAATGGTAATTACAATTAAAAATGATAGAGGTTTTAGTGTTGATATTAGACCTTCAAAAATTGAAGATGATGCTTATGTTTTTAAGTATAGACCTCTTGTGAAGTCGAAGGAAGCTTTTGCAATTTTGGTTTTAATAGGTTTTCTATGGTTTACAGAAACTATACCACTATCAAGTTCAGCTTTACTTGTCCCTGTACTAGCTGTTGTGCTTCATATTCTTGATCCTAAAACTGCTCTTGCACCCTTTTTCCATCCTGTCGTAGCTCTTATTGTAGGTGGTTTATTTATTGGTATAGCATTACAAAAACATCAAATAGATAAGCGAATTGCATTAGCAATTTTGTCTAGAACTGGTGGAGGAGGCCCAACACTAATTCTTATCATGATGTTTACGACTGCGTTTCTAAGCTTTTGGATTTCTAACACTGCATCCGCTGCAATAATGCTTCCTATAGGTCTAGCTGTTTTGGGGAAAATTGGGAAAAAAGGGCTTAAGAGTAATTATGGTAGAGCTATGATTCTTGGCATCGCTTATTCAGCAACTATAGGTGGTATTGGTACTTTAATAGGAACTACACCTAACCTTATTGCTGCAGGTATGTTACAAGAGTTGCTTGGACTAAGATTTTTCTTTACGGATTGGATTCCTTTCGGTATACCATATGTTATTATATTTATTCCCGTTGCTTGGAAGGTATTGACAATTGTTTATAAGCCTGAAAAGGAATTGGAAAAAGAACTTTGTATGATAGCGGAGCATAGTCGCGAAGAACTTAAAAAACTGGGTCCTATGACTTTTCAGCAGAAAGCTGTAGTTGTTGTTTTCATAGGTACAGTTGTTTTATGGTTTACTGAGAAAATGCCAGAATTTATAGTTAGGGTTACTGGTTTTAGTGGTCACGGTATATCGAGCAGTATAGTTGCCCTTATAGGTGCTGTTTCACTGTATTTCCTAGGTTTACTGGATGAAAGTGATGTAAAGGAGATTAATTGGTCTGCTATTCTTATTATTGGTGGTGGTATATGTTTAGGTGAAGTTATTATGGGTACTGGTGTTAGTGAGTGGATAGCTCTTCAATTAGGTGGTCTTAAAGGTGTACCTGTGATTTTCTTAAACTTCCTTGTTGGTGCTTTATCTCTCATTATTACTATGTTTGCTTCTAACACAGCTGCTGCAGCCATATTGGTTCCAATCGCTATTCCTCTTGCGATATCTCTCGGAACCGACCCAGTTCTTTTGACAATCACTATTGCTATTGCTGCATCTCTTGACTTTGCTTTGCCAGTTGGAACTCCTCCAAGTACATTAGCATATAGTACAGGTTTGGTAAAACTTAGAGAAATGTTAAAAGTAGGTTTAATACTGGACCTGATATCACTGCTATTGTTAACTTTTGGAATAGTTTGGATCTGGAGGCTCCTAGGCTTAGTAGCCCTCTAGTTCGTTTACTTCTCTTTTAACCGTTCAAAAATAAGTTTACTGTCTTTTTATCTCTTCTTTGGTGTAATTTCCACGTAGTACCATTAAAACTGAAACTTATTGCTCATTTTAACCAATATAAGTATAAGTCCGTGAGCTAAAGATGTGATGCTTAGAGTATCGCTCCATGCTATATGTATATGTTGGCTGGCAAATATTGCCTTATGTCTTGTTAGAAGGTGAATTGCATTAGCTTTAGAATGTAATATAATTTATAAAAAGTAATGTCAACAAATTATTGTGCATTTACTTCGTTAAAATTCTCCAAGTGGGAGTGGTTTTAATGATTATTGATGACTTTTTCGAAGGAGTTATGAATTTACTTAAAAAAGTTAAAGAAACCCAAAAAGAAGTTATGCTTAAAGTAGCAGAACTCATAAAAGACGTACTTAAGGAGGATAAATTGATACATATATATGGATCTGGTCACTCACAGATATTAGCACAAGAGGTATTCTACCGAGCTGGAGGCTTAGTACCGATTAATGCGATGCTTGATCTAGGAACCTCAGTTTACGCTGGAGCCTTAAAGAGTACATCAGTTGAGAGACTACCTGGTTATGGTAAATTGTTATTAGATTACTATCAAATTGAGAAAGGAGACTTACTTATAATAGTATCTAGCTCGGGTATAAATGTTGTTCCGGTCGATCTTGCTTTGGGAGCAAAAGAAAGAGGAGCAACCGTGGTTGCAATAACTTCTATAGAATTTTCTAAGTCGTCTCCAGCAAGACATTCTTCTGGAAAGAAATTGTATGAAGTAGCGGACATTGTAATTGATAATTTAGTCCCACCGGGAGATGCTTTATTATCTGTTCCTGGGATAAAAACGAAAATGGCACCAGTATCTACGATAATAAACTCTGTGATTCTTCACTCGATACTAAGCATGGCAGCAAAGATATTAGCTGATGAAGGAATCGAACCTCCAGTTTGGTTAAGTGCAAATGTCCCAGGAGGAGATGAATTTAATAAAGCGTACGTAAAAAAATACAAGTATCGGATTAAAGCCCTTTAGATACCGCATTCATAATAATTAGATAAAAGTAGCTTCCTACTTTTTCTCTCTTAAAACCTATTTATTATTCTTGAGAATCAAAAAAATATTTGAGGGCTGAATCAAAAGGACATGTCACATATTCGATGATGAAACCTCATTCAGTTTTCATTATCGAAAATATTATGATGTAATTATAAGAGGAGTTAAAACGAATTTAGAGTTTTTCTAGTGCTTCTTTTATATGTTGGTATAATTTATCCACAGTTTTTGCTTTTCTCATTTTTTTAATGTTTTCTTCTTTTTGTAGGAATTTTGCCAATTGAGCAATTGCTTTTACATGTGATCTTTTGTCAGTTGTCGTGAATCCAATTATTATATCTACAGGATCGTTGTCGGGGTTTCCAAAGTTTATTGGATTTTGTAATCTTATCAAAGCTAGTGCTGGTTTCTTGGCACCTTCTTCTGGTCGGGCATGTGGCAATGCTATCCCCTTTGTTATTACGATATATGGACCCATTTCCTCAACGGTTTTTATCATTGCTTCAATATATTTTGGCTCCGCTGCATCTATTTTCACTAAAATTTCACCAACTTTGATCACAGCATCTTTCCAGTCCGATACTGGAACATCTATGGCTATAGCTTCTTTCTTTAGGAGATCTAATAAACTGAATTCTGCTGTACTCATTTTAACTCACTTGCAAAGTTCCTTAATAGTGTTTTTTTCTTTGTTTATATAACTATTGTTAAAATGGGAAAATTGTTTGTACAGTCAGTAAGTAGGTTTAGTATGTTTTTGCTAGTTTTTGTTTAAAATTTAAAAATAGATAAGAATGACATTACTATTGCTGTTCATCTTGTATTGGATAAAAGTGTAGGAAGTATTGCAATGGAACAAATTTTAAGGGGAATTGGCGTATATCCGGCTTTAAGCATTGGAAGAATTGTTATTCTTAAGAGATATACACTTGAGAATATGATAAATAAAGCATTAGAAAAACAAATAACAGTGGATAATTTTAAAGAAGCGATTGAAAGGACGAGAAAAGAAATAGAAAGTATAATAAGGTCTCTCCCTGAGGGAAAAGAGGAACTATCGAAAATCATAGAGTTTCAATTAATGCTATTAGAAGATGATTCCTTCATCGGTAAAATATACGAGTTAATTAATAAAGGAAGTCACCCTGCTAGAGCGTTGAAAGAAGCTATTAATGAAATTAAAGAGATGTTTTCGAGGATGGATAGTATTTATATGCGAGAAAGAGTAAATGACGTCATTGATCTGGGTACACGTATTCTTAAAAACCTTTTAGGTTTGTCGGAAGTAGGGGTAGAGAGTGGAACAGTTATTGTCTCTGACGAACTTCATCCAAGCGAGGTAATCATGCTTTCTGATAAAGTCTCGGGGATCATCACGGTCCGTGGTTCAGCTTTATCACACTTTGCTATTATAGCAAGAGAGCTTGGAATTCCTACTGTAGTTAATGTTCATGAGGCGTTAAATTGTATTAAAGGTAAAGAAAAGGTAATAGTTAATGCTTTGTCTGGGTTAGTTATTATAAATCCTTCAGAGGATGAGGAGTTAAAGTATAAAGAGATGAAAGCACGTTGGGATAAAGACTTCCAGCTTATTATGAACCAAGCAAAGGAACCTGCCAGTACAAAGGATGGTACACGTATTTTTGTTGTTGCAAATTTAGGGAGAATAGATGAAGTAGAAACTGCGGCGTATTATGGTGCTGAAGGAGTTGGACTATTTAGAACAGAATTTTTATTTCTGGGTAGAGATTCACCGCCATCAGAAGATGAACAATTTAATACATTTAAGCTTGCAGTTCAACGATTATCTCCTGGAAATGTTTTTGTAAGAACCTTAGATATTGGTTCCGATAAACAAATACAATATATCCCCATGTATCATGAGCCGAATCCAGCATTAGGCAAGCGAGGTATAAGACTTTATTGGAAAGAGATAAAAAATATCGTCTTGACTCAAATAAAGGCAATACTTCGAGCAGCGGCACATGGTTCAATAGGGATTATGTTTCCCATGGTAACGGATATTTCAGAAATTATTGAAGGTAAGAATCTAGTTGATATAGCAAGAAAAGAGTTGAAGAATGAAGGGAAAAAGTTTGGTAATGCAAAAATTGGTATCATGATAGAAACTCCTTCAGCAGCCATGTTAGCTGACGAATTCATTAAATATGTGGACTTCATGAGTATAGGAACAAATGATCTTACTCAATATACATTAGCAGTTGATAGAACAGGTATGGAAACACCACCATTTTTTGACCATCTTCATCCATCGGTTTTAAGGCTAGTAAAATATGTAATCAATGCCGTAAAGGGTAC
>Ga0209426_1001211_pt1 | contig 17417 bp, 23 predicted proteins | sample Deesub1362B_J571_FD_187697 | JGI IMG/M metagenome (GOLD analysis project Ga0209426, IMG submission 187697) | Deep oceanic, basalt-hosted subsurface ecosystem from Juan de Fuca Ridge flank, Pacific Ocean, CORK Borehole 1362B_J2.571 (SPAdes)... ...
TAGATAAGTTTTCGTCTTCAACACTAAATGGTTACAGTTTATTTATTCAACAAGATACCGGTAAAGTTAGAATGGAAGTAAGTTTAAGTACGATTGGTGTCACAAGTGCTTTAGGGACTACAAATGTTGCTGACGGAAATTGGCATTTCATTGTTGGTCAATGGACAGGAGACACAATAAAAGTTTATGTTGATGGAAATCATGAAATAAGTGCGTATAAAGGAAATGCTACGATAGTAGACTCAGGTACTAACTTATCTATAGGTGCTCGTGGTTCAACAGGTTACTTGTTTCAAGGTCTTATCGACGAAGTTCGTATCTACAATAGGGCTTTAACAGACAATGAGATTTATGCACTATATAACGATTACATACTTACAGATGGTTTAGTGTTATGGCTCAAGATGGAAGAGGGAACAGGAACGACGGCAAAAGATTATAGTGGAAATGGTAATAATGGTACGATAAATGGGGCTACTTGGACATATGGCAGGCATGGGTGGAATATATGATAGTCGATGAGAATGAGTTCAAAAAAATAGTGGCAGATTGGATAAGAGAGATTGCGATTGAGATAGCTAAAGAACAGAAGTTGACATTAAGGCAGATGGATGGTGTGGCTACTGCAAGATTAGTGCAGAGTGTGGAGGTGACGAGAGATTTTGATAAGGATATTAGTTATGTAATTGACTGGAAAGCGCCCTACAGTATATTTGTTGAGTATGGTACGAGTGGAAGAGATAAATTACCACCAGTAGAGAGTATTGAGAAGTGGGTAAGGGCGAAGTTTGGAATTGGCGGGAAAGAGGCAAGGAGAATAGCATGGGCAATTGCACAAGAGATTAAAAAACATGGAACTAAACCTAAACCATTTGGGCAGATGGGTTTGATGAGAGCTTTAAGTAAATTGGGGTTGAGGTGATAGTATGGAGATGGCGGATATGTGCTATTTAATATTAAAGAAAGGATTTAGTGGGGTGAGTTATGGTAAGACGATAACAATAGATTATATTTATAACGCAAGGACTTGGGATGTGGATGTGGCAGATTTGATTTTATTATATGCAAGTGGCGAGGGTGATAGATGGGGAGAGTTGGGTGGTGGAGTGTTTGAGAAAGATATGAGTGTGAATATTGATATAAGAAGTGAAGACAAAGAAAGGTATGGAAAGATTAAGAGGAAAGTGTTTGAGTTGTTTGATGGGAGTGTTTATGATTATAGTGACGATACAACAGCAAATGATATCACGGCGGTAGTGACTAATATTGAGAAGAAAGGAAGTTATGTTGTGATAGTGACGGTGAGTGATACAACTGGAATTAGTGAAGGGAGTTATGTGACTTATGCAACGGGAGAGAGTGGATGGGTGCATTGGATAAATGGGAATGACTTGTATATAATGAAGAACAAGGGGAAGTATTTCTTAATAAAGCCGAGTAGTGTTAATGATTTGAGTGATAGGATGAAACAATTATATAGGTGTGTGGTAACAGTGACTGGAAGAGTGAGAACTGGATGAAGAGAATATGTTTAGTGTATAATGAGAGGCATTTGATGTTTGGTGGATATTGTATTGCATGTAGTTATATTCAATGTGACTGTAGATGGAAATTGAAATGATAATTGGTGATATGATAATAGAATGCGTGATTGCATATTTTAACGAGTATGGGAAATTAGTATTAAGGCGTTGTGGTCAATGCGAGCTTTATGGAAAGGAAATAGTCGAGTATTTTGGTTTATGTGAGTTGAGAGATTGGCATTTTTACGAATGGATGTATGGTTTTAATAGAGCGCAGAGTTAATTTTATATAGTATAAAGTAGTCTTTTTTGTAGTGAGTTAGTGGGGGTGAGTATGTATGAGTCCTGCGACTGGAGCAGCTGCCATATTAGCTTTTGGATATGAAACGACTTTTGGGACTGAGCCATTGGCTTTGGATAAGAGTTTTGGTGTAGAGCAGAGGATGAGAGGAGTGACTTTTGGTAATAGTGTAGAGGCTTTGTATGGATTGGCGAGTAGAGAGGCGAGGAAGATAGTGGCAAAGAGGTTTAGAGGGACATGGGGTGTGGATGCTATTTTGAGTAATTTGGATTGGGCACAGGCATTGACAGGTAGTAGTTCTTCGCCATACACGCCAGCGACAAGTGTTTCAAGTATTACGATTGCAAGTGGATTTGCGGCAACGGAAAGTGTGAATAATCTTTTATTAGGTAGTGTGATTACGAGGATGAGAGTGGATACAAGAGTAGATGATGTTGTGAGGATTAGTTTTGATGGTGTGTTTGCTAATGCAAGTACTGAAGCGACATTGGATAGTAATGTAGAAGAGACTGGAACACCAATGACATTTGCACAAGGGACATTGTATTTGCCAAACACGAGTTCATTAGCGGGAGTGCAGAATGTGAGTTTTACATTCAATACTAATGCTGAAATATTAGGACAGCTTGGCAGTAGAGTTGGATATAAGCCAGTTGGGAGGGCATTCAATATAGACGGAAGGTTTACGATAATTGCAGAAGATGATGATTTGATAAGTTATTTGTATAGTGGGAGTACTGGGTCAACAGCACCAGCAGCAAGTGTTAGTGAGACGACAGCGAAGTTAGTATTTACTGATGGAGTAGATACATACACATTTGATTTAGGTGGAGTGATGTTGGATGAAGTGACTTATGCTACAGAGATAAATGAAGTGATATATTATGATGTGACATTTAGAGCAAGGACGCTGAGTATTAGCTAAAGGTGATTAGAATGGAAGAAGGGGAGAGGCAAGACAAATTAGATATAGATGACATTTTAGAGAGTGGAATAAAGATAAATTATAAAGGTCAAGAGATAACAATGTACTTTAGAAAACCAACTTATGGCGAGTTGAATGAGTTTAGAAAAAAGTTTGTGAAGAGCAAGATACAGACAAAGGGCAAGGGTATAGGATTGGATATAGATGTAGATTTATTTGGAATGGCGACAGAGGCAATTGTTAAATTATGTAAAAGGATAGAGCCAGAGGGAGTTGTAACGAATGTGCGAAAGATGTTAGATGAGATAGATGTTGATGAAGGGATAAAGTTGGAAAGGGTGGTGATGTTGTTAGTCCCTTTAATGGCATAGATGTAAGTGAGATAAAATGGGCAGTGCAGTATGGAAGGTTGGAAGAGATAGAAGATGTGGTGGTGTATGGTTTATGTGCATGGTTGTTTGGATGGACTCCAGAACAAGTGGATGCGATAGAGTACGAGAAATTAGTGAAAATAATGACTTTCATAATAGAGCTGAAGTCAAGGGGTGGTGATGTTTGGAGCGGACTCTTAGATTTAGAATAGAGGCAGAGGATTGGAAATCTTTAATTGATAGGTTTAGAAGTGACTTAGAGAGTGCGGTTAGAGATGTGAAGATTGAAGAGCAGAGAGTGGCAGAGGCAAGGGAAGAGCCAGAGGGAATGGGAGGAATATTTGGTGGTAGAGGTGGATTGTTAGGAGGGATAGAGAGATGGCTTGGTGAGAAGTCACCATTAATTTTGAGTATTTTTGCAATAATGAGTATAGCGGGACAGATAATTAATATATTGAAAGATTTGGCAATGAGAGGAGCAAGGTTTAGTGGGCATTTTCAGGCAGCAATGCAATTATTTGATTATGCAATTGGAATGTTGTTTAAGCCGATAGCAGATGCAGTTGGGATGGTTGTAGTGCCAGTGTTAATGTTATTGTTAAAGTATGTGATTTTACCTTTTAATCAAAATGTGCTGAAGTGGTTTAGAGAGCCACTGGAAAAGAAGTTGAGTGATGCAATTGTAACGGCGGTTAGTGCAGTGCCAGGTATGAGTAGTTTAGATGTAGTAATGAAATTATTTGGTATAAAGCCGAGTGAGTTTAAAGAGAACTTGAGTAGTACAATTGCAGATATGTTTAAGAAAATTAAAGATAGGTGGAGTGAGATATGGGACGGCGTCGATTTTATTGAACTATGGACAAGTTTAAAGAGCAAGTGGGATAATTGGGTTTTGGATATTAAGTTGAGTGATTTATGGGATATGTTGAGTGAGAAGTGGCAAGGATTTGTTGATTATGTAAATAACGCGATAAAGACTTTCAAAGATAGTTTTGGTAATATTGTAAGTACAATTACAGGAGCAGTTGTTGAATTGTTTATGAAAATAATAAAGAGCATAGATGAGAGAATTAGAGCAATACCAGTTGTTGGTGGAATATATGGTGCGATGAGAGGTGGTATTGGTGAGACTTTTGGTAATATTGAGACACAGCTTAGAGATTTAGGTGAGAAGTTAGATACTTTGTTAGGTGGTGCTGAGGAGAGAGGTGGATATGAGGTAGGGGAGACTTTTTGGAGAAGGAAAGGACATTTGTTAATGCAGACTGGCGGAATAATTCCAAAGACAGGGCTGTATGTAATGCACAAAGGAGAGAAAGTGATACCATCATGGAAGAATGTAGAAGGCGGACATACTTTTAATATCAATGTTAATGTGAATGTGGATAGAGTAGAGAGTGATGTGGATATTGGTAGGTTGAAGGATGAGATTGCAGAGAGAATAGTAGATGAGATAATGCGGAGGGGAGCAATGTGACGATAACTATAACAAAGTCTGGGGCAAGTAGTAGTTATGATGTGGAGAGTGAAGGGGCAACGAGAAGATTAAGTCTTAAGGTATCGACACCAACGATGTCAGTGGTAATACCAGATGAAGACAATCCAGATGTCATGAGCATCGGCGGAACGAAGCAAACATTAACAATTGAATGGGTAATTTCAGAAAATACACAAGTGGATTTTTATACGAAAATAAATACAGTGATGACATATTTTGGAAGTGGTGAGATGGGGGTGAAGTATACAATTTATATAGATTTTTGGAATTTTAATAGGACTGGAGTGATAACAAGGTTTGATATAGTGCAGAATGAGGGAGAGGGTTATATTGCAACTATAAGTGCAGAGTTTGAGATGGGTAATGTTATAGAATTGACAACAGGGTGATGTGAATTGGCAATTTTTGAATTGGATTACAATGAAGTGTCATATGAATCAGATTGGGCGGTGTATAGAATCATAACAAGTACTGATTTGTCAAGTGCAGAGGAGAACGATTTTATTATTGTAAAGGATTCGAGTACAAGTGAAATAAAGTTTGGCGGGTATATTGAGAAAGTTGGAAAGGTTGGGAATAAGTATTATGTATGGATTAGGAGTAATGATTTAGAGTTTTTGAAAGGTAAGGAAGTATATGTTGGAAGTGATATTGTAGAGTATGAGATAAATTTAGCAGCAAGGGAGATGGTGGATACTGCAGAAGTTAAGTTGTCAATGAAAGAGGATGTGCTTATTGAAGAGGAAGCAGAGATAGTATTGGGCGGAGAGTTTGTGTTGGGTGGATATGTGAAGAATAAGAGGAATGAGATTGGATTGGTGAATGTGAGTATGAACAGTTGGGCGGATATTTTTAACAGAGTTTATGTGAATAAAGTGTATTATAGTCAGGATGTGGCGGATATTGTTGATGATTTGATTGAGAGTTATACTAATTTAACTTGTGAGTATTATCCAGCAACGGGAACGGGTATTGTGTTGGATAAGTTTGTGGCAAAGGATTATTTGATGGATGTGTTGCAGAGATTGGCTGAGTTGGTAAATTATCAGTTAAGGATACAGGGGACGACTATAAATTTTGAGCCAGAAGGGTATCAGAGTGCAAGTTTTACGATAACTAATACAAATTCAAGAATCGATAAATGGATTGAGAAGAGAGACAAGATGGTAAATGATTTATATTTAATTGGAAGTGTTATAACATACAGACATCATGATACAGCGACGGGAGATGGGACAACAACCGAGTTTACATTGACATATAAGCCAAAAGGTGCGGTAGAGGTTTATGTTGGTGGTGTTTTACAGGATAAGGATAGTTACGAGGTTGATGATGATGCTGGGAAGATAACTTTTGATACTGCGCCGGGAAGTAGTGTTTCGATTGATTTTTATTATACTTATGAGAAGCCAGTATATTTGAATATGAGTGAGGGAGATAGTATAGAGAGGTATGGATTGTATGCAAAGAAGGAAAGGGCGTTGTGGATAAAAGATATTGATACTGCAAAGAGAGTAGCAAAACAGTTTTTGAGTCAGTTTAAAGAGCCAGAACGAGTTACTAAAGTAATTATGAATATAAAGCAGTACATAACAAGCGATGTGAGGGCGGGGAAGATGGTAACTGTGAATGATTTAAGAAATAAAGTGAGTGGCAGTTTTATTGTTAAAGTGGTAAAGTTAAAGAATGGAATCGCTGAGCTACAGATTGGAAGTTTAATGTTTAATATATTTGAATGGGCTAAAAAGATACAAGAGAGGTTGAGGTTATTAGAGCTTGAGCATTTGGCAGAGGACATTTTGACAAAGTATTATTATTTCAAAGAAAAAATAAATGTGATAGTAAAGCTTAAAAAGATTAGTGTGTATAAAAATGTAACATTGGGTGGTGCGATATGTGGTTTGGTGACATGTGGAGAGGTGACGGTGGGAACGATTCAGACAACAGGCTGGCAGTTACATTATCAAAAAGAGTATTAGGTGGTGGTGTGAATGGTTAATACGACAACATTATTGGAAGGAGTGAAGAGTAATATTAAGAGTTATTTGACATCTACTTGGACTTATGGTGCAGTGGGTGGTAATACAACAGGAAGTAGTGCAACAGAGTCAACTGTATCAGACCCAGGGTTGGAGAGTGAGCTTTTGAGAAAGGCATGGTCTGCGACAACAACAGCGGAAAATACTGTAACTTTTCAATTAACAATATTGACATCAGAGGCAAATGGATATTATTTGAATGAGGTTGGTGGGTTTGACGCATCAAGTGGCGGAAATATGGGATTTAGGGAAATATTTTCGCCTTTATTGAAGGATAGTAGTACTGAGGTGAGGATTGAGATTGAAGAGGAGATAACTGTGAGTCAGTAGGTGGTGATGTGAGATGAGTGATATTACTGATAAAGTGAGTAAGTTGTTTGCAGGGTATTTTGATGCAATTGAGAAGGCGGCTAATTTATTTGGTGTAGTGAGTGGTTGTGCTGTGAGTGATAGTGCTACTGATATGACTGTAAGTGTGGCAAGTGGTACGATAAGAAAGGGGAATACGACATATAGTGTGACGGGAGGGAGTTTGGCGATAGCAGCAGCAGATGCAACATACGACAGATATGATACTGTTGTTTATGATACGAGTACAAGTTCATTGACAGTATTGACTGGAACGGCTGATGCAGACCCAGTGCCACCTAAACCAAATAGTGACCAGTGTTTATTGGCGTTTGTGAAAGTGACGGCGGGAAGTACGAATACAAGTGGCGCTGTTATTGATTATAGGATGTTTGTGCAGGGAAGTATTGATGCGGATACTGTGGATGGTGAGGATGCAAGTGCTTTTGAGCATGTAAGTAATAAAGGAGTGGCGAATGGATATTGTGATTTAGATGCAAGTGCTTTAGTGCCGTTGGCAAGGATACCAAGTACACTTACTGGTAAGGATGCGGATAGTGTTGATGGTTATGAGGGAGCGGATTTAGAGAAAGTGGCGAATAAGGGTGTGGCTAATGGTTATTGTGATTTGGATAGTAGTGCGCTGATACCTTTAGCGCGGATACCACCAACATTAACAGGCAAAGATGCAGATAGTGTGGATGGAAATCATGCAACAGATTTGGTAGTAAAGGCAGAGACAATGTATTTAGTTTCAGATGATATACAGATTAATGATTCAACAGAAGAAAGTACTACAAGTTTGACTTATGTTAAGTTAAAAGAGTTTACATTACCATCAGCGTTTCCAAGCAATGCGACTATAAGAGTTTATTTTGAATTAAGGCCAGACGGTTTAAATAAAACTGTATATGGTCAGATATATCGGAATGGCACAGCAGTCGGGACTGAGAGAACAGCTATTAATACAGATTATGTCGGATTTACTGAAGATATTTCAGGATGGAATCCGGGGGATACGGTTCAATTATATGCGAAGTGCGAGGATTCGTCAGTTCCAGCATATGTTAGGAATTTTCAGATACGGGGTAAGGGTGTAGTGAAGTACGACATAACATTAACAGGGTGATGTATATGAGATATGTTACTGAGTATGAAAGGGGAAGAGAGGATGAGATGATAGAAAGAATAAAGAACAAGTATAGAACAGCACGGATTATCGAAGTTAGAAATGTTGCAGAAGGAAATTACATAATTTATGAAGTAGATGAATCAGAGAAATATATAGTAGAGAAGTTAAGAGAGATAAGGGAAGAGATTTTGGACAGATGGATAGCGGGAGAAGATGTATCAAGTTTAAAAGAGTTATATTTGCAGCTAAGGCAAAAATTTCGCGAGGGTGGATGAAATGAAGATAATTAAAGATATATTAAGATGGATATTTTCACAAAGAAAGGATTTAGCAGTGCAGTATAGTGGTATAGATAGATATACATTAGATGACTTGGATAGAATGTTGGGATACAATGCATTTGATGTATGTACGAGTATATTAGTAAAGGATTTCGACAAAGAGAAGTGTGGTAGTATATTGGAAAGGATATATGGTGAGGATGTCAAGGTAGAGTATAGTTTAATGGATAGAGAGCAAGTGCTTAGTTTGATTAAAGAGCATGTGGTTTTCAAGGGATATGTAAAGATAGGGATTTTGTTGTTTGATAAAGAATATGCAGTAATAGAGAGAAAGCATGCAGAGAAAATAGTTAGGTTGGTGGGTGAAGAGATTGAGATGGCTTTCAATAAAAATAATGCGTTTGTAATAGCTACATATACAGGTTTGGCAACAAAGTTAAATTGGGTTGGAGTTGCAACAGGAATAAGAGAGTACAAGGATGGGAGCAGTGAAGAGGTAGCGTTTAACATTTTATTAGTGAATGATGGTGGTAATAAGAAGTTATTAGTTTATGAGCCGGACAAGAAGAGGCTGAGTGAAGACGGGAAGTGTGATGAGTACAAAGTATACTGTGGGGGGATGGTGATATGGGGTTGATTGAAAGAATTGTAGAGTTCTTATATGGAATGTTTCCAGAGATGGTGAGAGAGGTGGCAAATGAATTTATTGATAAGAGTGATTTAGAGAAAAGAAGAAAAGAGATGTTAAGTGAAGTGGGCAGTGTTTACAACTACTATTTACAAAAAGTTAAGTTCAGTTCACTGGAGGATAGGTTAAGTGCAATATTAGTGTTGCATGATATAATGAAGAATGCTTATAGGTTTCGTGCGTACAAAGTAGCAGATAAAGATGATACTGGAGCAACTGGTTGGGTGCATAATTACATAAGAGCAGGGTTGACATGTGGAGTTGTTTATAATTTTAACATTGGCGGAGATATTTATGGGATGAGTAAGAGTGAGTATAAGAGATTGATAGATGGCACTTTTATTGATACTTTGAAGTGGGCAGAGGAAGTGTTGGATTGTGATAATTTTGCAATAATGTTTAAAGGACTTTGTACATATATGACAGGAAAGAATGTATGTGGGATAGCAACTGGCGGGATATTTACTGATAAGTATTGTAATACGAGACCAATTGGATATCATGCATGGAATGTGTTGAATGTAATGGGGGAGAGAAATCCAGATAGCGAAGTTAAGTATAAGTATGATGAGTATAGAATTTACTTTTATGAGCCACAGAACGATGAATGGTCAAGTGAAGGCAAGTTTGGATGGGGAGATAAGGATGTCTGGTATAAGGCATGTTGTGGGTTTGTGACAATGTGGTGATGGAAATGGTTAATAACAATGACTTAGAACAGCTCAAAATGGATGTGCAGGATATTAAGACGAGATTAAGTATAATGAGCAAAGATTTAGAGACTATTAAGAATTTGGCAATTGCTGTGGCGAAATTGGAAGAGGCGAGAGATAACATTGAAAAGGATATAGAAGACTTGAAGGATGAATGCGATGGTCTAAGGAAAGAGATAAAAGAGACATATAATAAGTTGAGAAATGGTCAGTTGAAAGGGTTAAGAGAAAAATTGAAGTTTAGAGATTATGCGATAGTGACTTTGTTATCAGCAGTATTGGCAACGGCAATCACTTTAATAATAGAGGTGTTGTTATGAGTTGGGTAGATAGGTTGAAAGGAGTGTTTGAGTTTAAGAAAGAGAAACCAGAAATGAAAGTAGACCCATTCTATGTTAGACCGGTTGATAGTTATGTAGGGACGGCTACGGTCAATGATGTGGCAAGAATACCAATGTTGCCTTTCAATTTCAGATTTTGCTACGACATGTACTATTATTCAGATATTTTAAGGACTGTGATAAGAGCATTGACATGGGAGACGGTAAGAAACGGATTGATGATAGTACCAAAGTGGGTGGCAAAGTGTCAGAGTTGCGAAGAGGAATTAAGTGCTGTGAGTGATGTGTGTCCAGTATGCGGAAGTGATAAGATTGTAAAACCGAATTCAATGGAGAAAAGAGTTTTAAAGCAATGGCTGGAGAGATGCAACACAAATAATGAGAATTTAATTGATGTGCTTTTGGCATTATTGACAGATATTAATGTAACGGATAATGCGTTTGTGGTGGTGATAAAGGAGTATGAGTTTAATGGCGATGGAGAGGTTGAGAGTGCAAAGGTGAAAGAGATACTGCGAGGAAGTAATGTTTTCATAAAAATGATAATTAACAGCAATGGCAAGATGGGAATGACTGACGATGGGCGAGTGGTAATGACTTGTTTAATGCATAGAGATAGGGCTGAGTATGTGCCAGTGGATATGGTTGAAGAGGCAAGGTGTCAGGTTTGTGGTAAGAAGATGTATGTAGCGCATTATGTAATGCATATGGGGACAGGATTGGGAAGTGTAAGGGCGACAATGGAGCAAGGGAAGACGATATATTATACAGCAGGCGAAGTGTTGCATGTTAAGAAGTTTACTTCTGGAATAGGATATGGATTTAGTCCGGTAATGAGCATTTGGATGAAGTTGATGGTTTTGATGAAAATGGATTACTTTGTGCTTACGAGTTATCATTTGCAAAGAACACCTAAAGGTATTTTGATTTTGAGAGGCAATAGAGAGAGTATTGCAAAGGCATGGAAGGATTTGGAAGAGAAGGCAAGGCTTAATCCGAATATGGTGTATCCTTTGGCAGTCGAGGGAACGGATTTAACAGCAAGCAAGAGGGTGGCAGAATGGATTGATATGACAGTTAAGAGTCAAGAGATTGATTTTATTGCATATAGAGAAGAGTTGAGAAGGACAATTGGTGCGTTGTATGGAGTGCAGCCAATTTTTCAGGGCGACTTAAGTACTGGAGCTGGACTAACGAATCAAGGATTGCAGATAACAGTGACAAATAGGGCAGTGGAGATGGAGCAGAGATTAGTAAATGAGAAGATATTGAAGTGGATTTGTGAGCAGTTAGGAGTAAGTGATTGGTTAATACAGTTGAAGCCACACGAGGAGAAAGACCTACAGGCACAGATACATAGAGAGCTTATGAGAATACAAAAGGCTGAGAGGTTAGTGGCACTTGGCTATAAGGCAAAGATGAAAGAAACTGAAGATGGAATAGACTTTGATTTTGAGGAAGGTGGTGAGATTAGTCAAGAGGAAATAAGGCAAAGGGCGAGGGCGAGAGAGAATGCAAGGTTAGAGGATGGCATTATTAATGAGGAACAGTTTTTTGAGGGCGAGCCAATATGGAGTGGTGAGAGAAGAACAGAGCAAAGAGTGGAAGGTGAGCCAATGTTACCAAGTCGGCGGGAGAGTTAATTTTTTATATTATTAAGTAAGATGTTAGTGGGGTGATGGTATGGGTGAAGTTGTGCATGGTGTTGTGAGTATAAAGCTTATAGGTGCAGACGAGACTTCTAATCAAAGTATTGTTTTAGATACCGATGGGAGAAGATTGCTTGGTGTGTATGCAAGTGCAGATACTGCTACGACATTTACATTGGAAGGTAGTGATGACTTAACAAATTGGCATACTGAGTATACTTCGGCTTCTGCCGAGACATCATATAAAGATGTGTTATGGAATCCATGGCGTTATGTGCGATTAAGTTCTGCAGCGGCTGGCTCAGCTGGAGATACGGTAACTTTAAAATTATCAGCAAAGTGATAGTATGCAAAGCGTGTCTTTGATTAGGACAATATTATTAAAGAAAATAAGAGATGGGTATGCGTTTTCAGTCTCAAAGAGATATGAGGCTGTAGCAGCAGATGATTCTGTATACATGTATTTTAAAAATCCTTCAACAAATACAAGGACAATATATATGGTTGCGGTAGAGTGTTCATCAAATGCACAGGGATGGGTTGATGTATACAGAAATGTTAGTGTAACGACTCCAGGGACAGCAATAACTCCAATTAATTTGAATCTTGGAAGTAGCATTACATCATCAGTAGAGGTTAGGTATGGGGGCGTGTATGATACAACAGGGGCAACGAAAGTTCATGAGACAGTTGCTCCGGGAGGAACTGGAGTGCATGCAACAGGATGGGTTGCAGAGGTTGGAGAAGCGGTCTTAATACCACCAGATGACTATGATTTATTATTTGTTTATACGAACAAGAGTGGAGCAGCAGAGGATATGAGTATTAGAATGATTTGGTGGGAAGAGGAGGGGGTAATAGTTAAATGAGATTGAAAGATTTATTTACTGAAATTGGTAAGGAAAGTTTCAAGTGGTTTACGACGGTAGTTGATGATTTTGATTATTTGGTTTTGAAGAAAGGATTTCACAGAGCAGTGCGGAAATATGACAAAGATTTTATTAAGAAAGTGTTGGAAGATACAAGATTTTGGGACAAGTATGAAGGAGTGGGGAAGGGCAAGAGTGCATTGATAAATAAAGTGTTAGAGAAGTCAATTTTATCAGGTGATTGGGTAAACAAGGAGAAAGTGGTGAGGAGGATAATGGCATTAGGTATTGATAGGAAGCAGGCGGAAATGATAGCTGTGACAGAGTTAGCGAACTTTGCTAACAGAGTGCGGGAGGAGATATACAAGAGTGAGACGAGGGTGAGATATTTTAGATACATTACTGAAGATGATGTTAGAGTATGTGAGAAGTGTAGAGAGGTGGCAAGGAGAACGAGTAAGGGGGTGAGTTTAGAAAGGTTAAGAAAGATAATATATGATGTGACAGGTGGCGAGGCAAGAGGATATCAGACTCATCCTTTATGTCGATGCGCGATAGTAAGGGCGTATATGAAGGAAGATATTATGCAGTCATGGGAAAAGGGTAAAGTGCCAAGTGCGGTAAAGTTTATAAATAAGAAAGTAGAAATAGAGAGGGGGTGATTGACATGTATGATATGATTGCGTATGTGGTTACTGCAATTGTGATAATTTTAGGATATTTTGGTCTACTTAGGAAAGTGAAGAGTTTGCTTGATATGCTTAGAGAAGTGGGAGAGCTTCTTATAACATTGGTTAGTGCTATGGAAGATGACAGAATTGATGAAGATGAAGTGAAGAAAATAATTAAGGAAGGAAGAGATGTGATTGAAAAGGTCAAAGAAATAATTGGGTGATTGTATGAAGTTGATAGTAAAGGATATGGATGAAAGGTTAGTGGAAGGTTTTGCGAGTGTAGAGATTGAAGATGCTCAGAGTGATATTGTGCCAGTCGAGGAGATGAAAAGGGCAATGATTAAATTTATGGATAGGGGAGGGCATTTGGTTTATGGGCATGGTAATAAGATTGTTGGCAAGGTTCTTTCATGGTGGATAGATAAGAATGAAGCAACGGGCAAGTTAGGTGTGAAGATTTTGGCTAAGATAAATAAAGACTATGCGATTGATGATGCTGTATGGAAGGCAATAAAGGAGGGAAAGATAAAAGGTTTTAGTATCGGTGGGCATAGTGAAAAGGAGTTGAAAGTGATAAAGGAGAATGGTCAGAGTAAAGAGGTTAGTGTGTTGAGAAACATTCAACTTGGCGAGATTAGTCTTGTAGAGAATCCAGCCAACTTGGCGGCATTGATTGAAGATATTAACGAATTTGCAAAGAGTGTGTCTATTATTGATAAGTATGGTGTGGATAAAGAGATGTTTGATTTGGAGAAGGCGACGATTAATGAATGTGAAGTGTGCGAGGTGATTAAAGAAGATTACAAGAATGAAGTGGCGAGTGTGATATATGGACAGAGTTATGACCTTTTATCAAGTATAGAGAAGAGCATTGTGGATGGTGTAATGGATAAATTTACTGATATGTTGGCATTGATGGGAGCAATGGTTAGCAAGGAAGAGGTGGAAAAAGAGCTTGAAGTGAGTGATGAAAGTGTAAAAGAGCTAATAGGAAAAGAAATTGATTATGTGATGGGTGAGATTGAGAAGGCAAAGTATCCATGGGAGCAGTGTATTAGAGATATGAAGGAGAGGTATGGAAGTGAGGAGAGGGCGAGAAGGATATGTGGTGCAATTAGATGGAGGGCGCAGAGAAAGAAAGAGATGATGGCAAGAGAGAAAGAGTTGAAAGATGCATTGGAGAATGTGCGAAAAATGGCTAAAGAAATTGAGAGTGTTGTTAAGAGAAGAGAGGCGGAAAAGGAAATTGAGAAGACATTGAGTGTTATTGATGAGATATTGTTAAATTTAAAGAAAGAAGAGATTAACGAGCTTTTGAAGGAAATGGAAGAAATAAAGAAACCAAATGACCTTAGACCGCCAAAAGAATTTTGGGATAGGTGTATGGATAAACTTAATAATGAAAGATTGTGTGGTTGGGTCTACTATCACCACTTAAGACCAAAGCCGCCAAAAGGCGCAGAGGACGAGCCGAGTACAAGAGAAGCCAGACAGAGAAAAAGAGAATGGCTCTCACAGAAGAAGAGTGATGATGTATTAGATAGAATAATGAGCAAAATTGCGCGAGGCGAGAAATTATCAGAAGAGGAAGAAAGAATTTTATCAGCAGCAATCGATGCAGTTAAGGATGAAATTGGCAAGAGTTAAATGAAATGAAGTAGATAGTATTAAGTTTTAGATGGGGTGGTGCTATGAATAGTTTAGATTATGCATATTTAGCAGGGGCGATAGATGGAGATGGTTATATTTTCTTAGCAAACTATTATGTAAAGGACAAAAAATATAGTTATCCAAGAGTCGAGCTAATATCATTAGATAAAGAATATTTAGAAAAAATAGGAGAGAAATATGCTAAGTCATATAGTATAAGGAAAGGAAAAAGGTCTTGGAGATTAGCATTTGGGTTGAAGGACAGCAAGGAGATTTTATTAAAAATAAAGGATTATAGTGTTTTAAAATGGAAAGATATCAGTGATGTGTTAAGAAATAAGAGACCAAAAAGAGAAAGAAATCCCAGTACTAAGATATGGAGTAAAATGAAAGATGTTGAGAGGCAAGCATATTTGGCGGGTATGTTAGATACAGATGGATGTATAACTATTATACGACAAGGTGAGAGGGGTTTTAGAACTGATATAAGAATATTTCAGAAAAATAAAGAATTTTTAGAAATGCTACACAATGAGTATGGTGGCTCTTATAATGAAATGCAATGGAGGATTCCAATAAAAGAAATCAAACGAATGGATGTCTTCAAAAGAATGTTGATGAATGATAATAAGAGAAAAAGATTAGAAATTTCAAACAAGATAAGATTACTTGGAAAAGAGGGATTCGAAAAAAAGGTAGAATTATTTCAAGATTTTAAATTAATTAATCATAAATATAGGAGTAGTCTAATAGAAAAGTACAAAAGTGTTAACAGTTGTGGTAAATTATAAATATGTGAAAGGATAGAATAATAATGTGAGGTGGTGGCGATGGTGAAGAAGAAAGAGATTAAGAAACAGGAAGAAGAAGAGAAGAAGCCAGACGAAATGGAAGAGGAAGAGGAAGAAGAGAAGACTATGGTGAACGACAAGATAGATGAAGTTATGGCGAAAGTGACAGATTTGGCTAAAGTGGTTTCTGAGCTTGCGCAGGCAGTTAAGAGTGCAGTTGAAGTTCATGAAGGGATTGCAGATGTTGTTGGCAAAAAGATTGAAGAGGCGATGGAGAAGCAGATTGAGACTTTGAAGGAAGTATTTAAGCCGCCAGAGGATGCGAACAAAGAGGAAGAGAAGAAGAAGCCAGAAGAGCCAAAGCCAGCAGAGGGTGCGGATGAAGTAGAGTATAAAGATGAACATCTACAGCCAGAGAGTTATGATACAGAGAAGAAGATAGAGAGTGTGGAGAAGGTCAAGACACCAGAGCCAGCGGTGGGGAGTGAGATTCCAAAGAGCGGAAGTGAAGTTGACAAACTTATTGAAGAAGTGCTGAAGGGTAGAGTGACAATTGGTGAGCTTCCAAAAAGGTTGAGAGGGTGATGTGTTATGAATGTGAGACCGTTAACGGTTTGGGATATAGAGGCGTTCTATAAAGGATATGCGGGACATCCGTTTCTGGATTTGGGAGATTTGATAGAGTTTGAGAAGACGGCAGGAACTGTTAGTACTGGTATTGGTACGGCTGTGTATAACAAAGTGTATGGTGCTTATGTATGGAGTCAGTTGAACCAAGAGGCAAATGCATTTGGACTTCTGCCAAAGACGACTTGGGTGAGAAGTGGATGGAGAGTTAAGACTGCTTTTGCAACAAGTGATGAAGATATTGGTATAACTGAGACTGGTACACTTCCAAGTGCAGTTTATCCGACAGTCACAACGGTTTATGCTACTCCAAAGACTGAAGCAATGACTTTCGAAGTTTCAGACATAACTGAGCAACTGGCAAATGTGTCAGAGGATGACATTTGGGGTAGTGCAAATCAGCTTAGAGCAGAGAGTGGTGTTGAGTTTGCAAAGAGAATAAATCAGCAATTGCTTAAGGATTGTGATACATTGGCAAGCAACAGGCTTGAGAGTATTGATAGAGTTACTGCTTCAAGTGCATATATAACAGCAGTTGGTTATACAGCAGGAGATGAAGATATCTACGGAATTGATAGGTCTGCAAACTCATGGGCAGATGGTACATGTCTGCATAATAGTGGTACTGATAGAGACATAACTGCAACTTTGATAAGAGATTTGCTAAGGACTTGTAAGGAAGCAGGTGCAAATACAACTGTGCTTCTTACTGGTTATGATACAATTGCAAAGATTCAGGGGCTGTATAATAACATGGTAAGGTATCTGCCAATGCAGGACGCCAAGGTTACAATGGGTCTAAATGGTATTGAGAGTGCAAAGGGTTATGATGTTGGTATAACTGTGAGTGCTGTTGAAGGGATACCGCTCATAGGGGCAGTAGATACTCCGAAAGATACTATTAGTAGATTGTATGCTCTTGATACTTCAGACCCAGAGGGATATGGTTTACCAAGACTGGCTATTTCAGTACTTAGACCATCAGAGTATTTTGAGA
>Ga0209426_1001214_pt1 | contig 17390 bp, 15 predicted proteins | sample Deesub1362B_J571_FD_187697 | JGI IMG/M metagenome (GOLD analysis project Ga0209426, IMG submission 187697) | Deep oceanic, basalt-hosted subsurface ecosystem from Juan de Fuca Ridge flank, Pacific Ocean, CORK Borehole 1362B_J2.571 (SPAdes)... ...
CTTCAATTACATCCCTTTGAGGATGATTCTCTACATCATGTATATACCTCATAAGCCAATTATAACCACGAAAATAACTCCTAAGATAGATCTGACGCAATTTTAATCCTTTCCTTTTCCCTCAAGGGAGTCCAATATGTTTTTGAACTTTTGCAGTTTTTATTATTTCGATATGAATTTAATTAGTGAGGGATTATAATTTTTCTCTTCATACCTTCTTTAATCATTTGTTTAATTCTTTTTCTCACATAATTAATATAATTCTGTCCATCGAGTTCACCTTTTGAAAACAGTTTTACAGAAAAAATTAAATTTTTAAGGCATTTTATTTTCTCTTCATTTTTATATAATTGCTCTGATTCTGGAACCAATAATTCTCGTGGATAACGAATATTTTCAAGACTATTATAAATAACTTCTCCTAATTCATCTTTTTCTTCTAAACTTTTTTCAGGTAAATAAATCAAGCTCTTCTCTTTTTTCAATTTATCCAGAGCATATTCTAAAGCTTTAATTACCTTTCTATCATTAATTTTTGGGTTAGAGGAAGTGAAATTACTAATTACTTTTTCAATATTATAGGCTAACCAAGCAAATTTCTCATCTTTATAAATTTCGTCATGTTTTTTCTCTACAATTTCGGGTCTTGCTATATATTTTAACCAATCTTTTTTTTCTTGATAGGTTCTATGCTTTACTAAATATCTACACGAGTCAGGACAATTTATATATTTCTCTCTGTGCTTTCCGCAACAGAGAGGGCATATTAATGCAGAGAGAACTGGACAGATGCGTTTACCTTTCCTACTTTTACATTTTACGCATTTACTCATTTCTATCTAACTCGCTTATATAAATATGCACAATCTAATATTTTATTTTCTACTCCATCATGAACTACAAATTTTGCACCACTCCACATTGATGCTGCTCCAAACTCTCCCTTTTTATTTAATGCATAAAAAGTGAGTGAAAATTTTGGTCTTCTCTTTTCATCCAGAAGATAAGGCTGTTTTTTTGTTGTATGAGCTATTCTCTTAAGAGTTTTCAAACATGCCTCTTCAGGGGAGTAACCTTTTCTCATGAATTCAACAACTGTGAAACTTCCACAATTTAAAAGATTTGCCTCTCCTCTACCTGTGGAACCTGCTGCACCAACTTCATTATCTACATAAAGACCTGCTCCAATTATTGGAGAATCTCCAACCCTTCCAGGAATTTTAAAAGCTAAACCACTTGTAGAGGTAACTCCTGCAATATTACCTTTCGAATCAATAGCCAGACAATTAATTGTTCCATAATGAAAGACCTCCTCAAGTTCTTTTTCGATTTCCTTAGGTGGAAACCAATCATCTCTATCCGATAATGTTTCTTTCCAACGAAGCCATATTTTTCGAGCTCTATCAGTAAGTAAATTTTCTTCTTTAAAGCCATGAGCCTTTGCAAAGCGTAGAGCACCTTCTCCTACTAAAAGAACATGATCTGTCCGTTCCATAATTAATTTGGCAACCTTTGAAGGATATTTGATATTTCTCAAACTTGCGACTCCGCCTGCATTATGAGTTGGACCATGCATTACAGAAGCATCGAGCTCTACTACCCCTTCTTCATTTGGAAGTCCACCATATCCAATTCCTAAATCATTCGGATTATTTTCAACTAAATTAACACCAGCAATTACTGCATCAAGAGGATCAGAACCTGCTTTCAGCATTTCCATGGCTTTTTGAGAAGCTTTTAATCCATTTCTACTTGCTATAACTATAGGACCTCCTTTTTTCTTGTTAATTTCTTTACCATTCAAAAAATTAAATTTACTTAAAATTGCAATACCTATACCTGCACTTAGTCCTGTTTTGAAAAAATCTCTTCTTGAAAATTTCTTCATTTTTACCTCCTGTAAATTACAATTAAAAAACAAAATACCTCTTCAGTCAAATAAAATTTTAAGACGTAAATTTCTAATTATTTAATTATGGATTTCTTAAAAAGGAGGAGGAAGAAATCTTGCTCTCCAATGTCTGAGGGCGAATTTTTCTGCTTTATCCTTATCTCTTTCCTTTAAAATCTTAACTAATAATTTATGATCTTTAAGTGATTCCTCAAGTGCTCCTGGTTCATTAAAAACAGAAAGCCTTTGTGTATTATATCTTAAAAATTGATCATGTACTTGCAAAATAATTTTATAAAGAAATTTATTATCAACAGATTCCCATATCTTGATATGAATTTTAGAATTTAAATCGCAATATTCATCTATTGTCTCTGTATCACAAAATTTTTCCATTTTCTCTGTTAATTTTTCTATTTCTTTAATTCTTTCTTCTGTTATTGTCTTAACAACCATTCGCATACATAAACCATCGAGAAATCTTATAACTTCATAAATATCTTCGAGTTCTTTATAAGAAATTTCTTTTACAAAAGCTTCTTTATGACTATCTATTCTTATAAAGCCTTCTCCTGCAAGTTTTAAAATTGCTTCTCTAACAGGTGTAGTACTAACCCCAAATAAAGATGCTATTTCTTTTTCCTGAATTCTCTGATTCGCCTTTAATTCCCCTTTTAGAATTGCATTTTTTAAATATATATAAATTCTCTCTCTTAAAGTTCTTGGATATGTAATTATATCTTCTTTAATTTTCATTTCACTTGAAATATATTTTATAGAATGTAATTTGTCAAGTTATTGGGCTTTTTTCCATGTCTCGATAAATTTTACTGCTTTTTCTACCATTTTATTAACAATTCTGAATCCCCTATCTTTAGTTGCTTTTCTTGGATTACTAAAAGACCAGATACCATTTGAGGAAATCTCATGACTTGCACCCTTTTTTCCTGTTTTTTCAGGTACTCCAAGCAATGAATTCCAAATAATCATAATATCTGGATTTTCCTTTGCAAGCTCTTTCAATTTTTCCATTTGTGAAGTAAAATGAATTTCTGGCTTTTTGGCTCTCTCAATTTTAACTAATTCAGGCTTGAGGTAAAGCATAATTGAGGTCTCATTTAAACCCGCATGCCAGTCAAAGAATTCTCCTCCATCTTCTTTTTGTATAGGACTTCCATGACCAATTGAAACTGCTATCGCTTTAGTTGTATGATTTATTCTATGAATAACTCTTTCCTGAACTGTGTTATTTCCTCCATGATAATTGAAAAAGAGAAATCTACGAAAACCATATTTAATAAGCATCTCTACACATTCGAAAATAATCTGTTCCATGGTTTGAGGCTTTAAACTTAAAGTTCCTGGAAATCCTGAATGATATTCACTATAGCCAACCATGAGAATAGGAGCAACTATTACACCTGTTTGAGCGGATATTAATTTACTCATTTCAAAAGCTTCATAATAATCAGCTCCAAGGGGTAAATGGGGACCATGCTGTTCAGTGCTTCCTAAAGGGATAATAACCATGTCATTATTTTTTAAATACTCTTGAACATCTGTCCAGGTCATTTCCTGTAAAATTAAAGCTTTATTTTCTATTTTAGCAAAAGAAAATATTGCAACTGAAAGAAATAGAAAAATAGTTATCAGTGTTCTTCTTATTTTCATTGATACCCTCCTAAACTATTTTCGTGTTTTTTATTTTTGAAACCCTCATATTAGGATGAAAAGCTAAAATTTATAAATTAAAAATAAAAATTGGAAATCTAAAACCGTAAATCAGAGGTCAAAAAGTCCTGAATTTTCAATTTTTCATTTTTTAATCTTTCATTAAATGTTATGTTTATCTTTTATTTTAAAATATTGTTTAAAGTCATTTAAAAACTTTATATTTTTTTAAAACATAAAAATCTTTTATTCTCTCATTTATTTCTACTTTTCTGAAATCAATAATTTTGTAACCCCTTTTGAATAAATTTAAAAAAACTTGTCTTGTCTTTAATCTCCAATCAAGAGGAATTTTTCTAATATTTTTATCCTCAATATCTGTTTCTCTTAGCATCTGGTAAAAATCATAAGGTATTTCAATTAGTAAAAATTCATTTTCTATATCAAGATTTACATCTCCAGCAATTTCCAGTTCTATTTCTCCGCTTTTTCCTTTTACTCGAGAATAATTAGCACTTAATACTATGAAGTTGTTTTTAATTAAAAAATCTAAATCATAATCCGGTCTTTCGACTTTTTTCCTTAAATCCCATAACATAAAAAACCTGTCGCAAGGTACATCTTCCCGATTTAATCTTCCCCCAAATTCTCCATATGCTGCTACTCTATATTCAAGAACTTCCATCCCAAAATAATGTATATTTCTATATGCATTTACACCTGTAAGTGGATCATAAGTGCAGGTCACTAAGTAAATACCAAATAAATCAATTAGCTTTTCCTTTTGAAATTCTTTAATTAAAATCCCAAGGCCATAATGCTGATAATTCTCTTTAACTCCTGTGTATTGTGAATAAAACCACAAATTCTCAAGGTCTCTAAAGCCTATTTTTTTATCTTTAACACCAACAAACCCATATGAAAAACCTACAAGATGAGAACTATCCTGTTTAGAAAAATCTCCTTTCTCATCTTCTTTATAAACTGCAATAAAAAGACTGCTTCCTTCATGGAAGAAATTTTCGCACATCATATTTCGAGAACCAGGAAGATTATCCTCAGGATAATCCCAGATTTCATTTCTTAATTCTTCGTATTTTAAATAATCCTCATGTTTATCCGATATCTCCACTTTAAGTAAAAATTTTTTCCCTTTTATTTTTACAATTTTTTCTAAATTTCTCATTTTTACTTAGTGAATTAAAAGTAATAATTTAATCTTTATTCATTTCCTCGAAATTAGTAATTCACATTAAAAACTTATAGCCTATAAAAAATTTAAAGTCAATTAGGACTTACACAAATAAGATTTTCTCGTTTTCTCTTATGACTTTGAATAAAAACTATTCAGGATTTAATGAAATAAAAATTAAGATTTTCTATTTTTAAAAATAACTTTATGAATAATATTCACACCTTTACTCTTCAAAGCATTCATAAAAGGATTATATAATTCAGAATGGAAAATATTTTCAGGAAAAAGTATCCCTCGTTGAGAAATCTTGCCAGAAACTATCATTTGAGCAATAATTGAAGCAGGATAACAGGTTGTTTTTGCCATGGAAGTATAACCCTTTTTCTTATCGTAGTAATCTATCATTTCAAAAATATGAGTTACTGGTTTACCTGCTTTCTTTCCTGATACCACTACCCTCATTAAAGTAACATCTCCTTCTTTTCCTAATTTTAATTTAGATTCAAGAAGTACTTTAAGAACCTCTCGAGGAATAATCTGCTGATTGTTAATATAAATAGGTTTGCGAGAAAAAAGACCGCATGCCTTTAGGATCTTAATACTTTGAACATGACCTGGGTAACGAATTGTCTTTTCAGCAAGCTCATCTTTAATTTTTCCTTTCATTGTATAAAGAAGAGAGGATAAACCATTTGTATAAAAGCATTCCATTTTGGAAAAAGGAGCAGGAAATTGAATTAGCTCTACTCCTGATAAAGGCTCAATTTTTCTTATTTTTCCTTTTTTGAGAATCGAGGTTTTTCTTTCATAAAAATTAAGAAGACTTTCAATTGCAAATAAAATACTATAATTAAGTGGAGGCTTAGGATGAAGAGGATTACCTCCAACATAAATAATTGCCTTTTCAGTCTCATCTAACAAATAAACTCCTCTTCCCACACAAATATTAGCAATACCAGGAGCCACTCCGCAACCAGATATTACAATTATTCCTTTTTCCTTCGCTTTATCATTATATTTAAGACGATCCAAGGGTTTTTCTCCAACTAAATCTACTAAGTGAATTCCTCTACGCACAGCTTCTTCCAATACTAACAAACTATGCTTATGAAGGAGAGCAGATATAGCTACATCCTGACCTTCAAAAATTGTTTCTCTTTGCTTTTCATCTTCTATATTTCTTTGAAGAAGAAATAATCTCTCGCTTTTTATAAATTTTTCTGCTTTATTTAATTGAGTTGGACTGATATCTACAAGAGTAACTTTGTTTTTAGAATCGCTATCAACAAGATCTTTAGCTAATACAATCCCCATTTTTCCCGCTCCCATAACAAGAAAATTTCTCATTTTTAAGCTCCTAAAATATCATTATTGTAAAATAAAAAATTGAAGCTGCAGACGCTGCTACTAATGCATACGGCATTTGAGTTTTAACATGATCCATATGATCACAAGCACTTCCAAGGGAAGATAGCACTGTTGTATCAGAGAGGGGAGAACAATGATCTCCAAAAACTCCTCCTCCAGCTGTAGCTGCAATAGTCGCTAAAACCAGATTTGACATTTCTCCTTGACTAAATTCAAAGGCTATGGGCACAGCAATTGGAATAACAATCGCATAAGTTCCCCATGAAGTACCAGTAGCAAAGCTAATAAAAGCACTAATTAAAAAAACTAAAACAGGCAGAAAAACTGGGTTAAACCATCCTTTAGCTACACTAATAACATATTGTGCGGTTCCCATTTCTTTGCTCACATTATTTATAGCGTATGCAAAAGCTAAAATTAAAACCGCAGGCATAACTCCTTTGATTCCTGCAAGAATTGATCTCATTAATCCATGTAAATTATCTACTTTTTGAAAAAACATAACTATTCCCAATATTATAGTGGCTAACATAAAACCTTCAAGCACTCGAGCTTGACCCATGATTAAGAAAGTTCCCATATTGAAGCTAATCACGATTAAAACTGGCATAAAAAAATTCAGCCAGATATTAGGATGACCTTTTTTAGAAACCGGAAGCTGCGTTAAATCCGAGCTCATCATTGGGGTACTACCTGGACGAAGGATTTGTCCTGTGTCAATTGCTCTACGCTCTGCTTTACGCATTGGACCAAATTCAGGTATTAGCTTTAAGGCAAAAAATACAACCATTAAAATAGTTATGATAGCGTAAAAATTGAAAGGTATAGATTTAATAAAAAGTGACATAGCCACTTTTTTATTTATTACTGGGCCTATTCCAATTAGAAGTCCGCTTATGTATATAGCCCAACCTGTAAAGGGAACTAAAACACTCATAGGAGCAGAAGTAGAATCACAAATATATGCTAATTTTTCTCTTGATATTCTAACTCGGTCAGTCAGATTTCTCATAACAGGACCAACAAAAAGAGGACTAAAATAATCACTGAAAAAAATGAACAAACCTAATGCCCATCCCAAAAGTTGCGTTTGTTCCCGAGACTTTGTCCAAAATTTTATTTTACGGGAAAACATATTTACTGCTCCACTCCGTTGGTAAAATGCTACTAATACACCAATACATAACTCTATTAAACACACCCACATAAAATCTCTGTTACCTAATGCTTTAATTAAAAGTTCAGGAAAACCACTAAATCCTTGACCCATAAGTAAGACTCCAAAAAAACAGGCTATTGCTAAACTAAAAACAGGTTCTCTGGTTAGGAAAGCTAAGAAAATTGCTAAAAAAGCTGGAATTAATGACAACCAACCATAATCCATAATTTCCTTCTTTGAAGGAAAGACTTTAATTGCAATTCAGTAAATGCTATTGTATATAACTTTTATTCTTAAAGCAAGCAGAAACTTAGATATATTATATAATAAAATTAATTGCATATTTGACGAAAATATAATCTAAATTTAGAATATATTAAAATGAAAATAAATAAAAAGACTGACCCAGAAAAAATAAAAATTTCTAAAATTCAAAATAAAGAGACTCTTACACGAAGAAAATTTTTATTAAACTCCCCAATTTTTGGTTTTGGATTATTAATATTTTTTCATAACATAATAACTCATTCAGCAAATGAGTTCAGTAAATCTAACAAATTCTCCAGAAATAAATTTCGTATACTTATAGTAAATTGTCAATCTTCATTATTTTCTAAATTATGCGATTTTGTTAGTTCTTATTTTAACCGAGTTAGAGTCCCCTGTATTATTACTAAAAGAAACCACAATGAACTTTTGGATATAATAAATTCAAAATTTAGAGAATTTGACTTATTGGTAATTTCAGGCAGTTATAAATTCTTTCCAGATTCTCCTGAGGTTAAAGATGTCTATGCACTTCTAAAAATAGCAATAGAGCAGAATAAATATGGTTTTCTAATATGTTTTGGAATGCAATTATTAGCTTATTTATTGGATTCAGAAAAAGGGAAATTAGTAAAGGGGGGTTCATGGAATAAGGATGTCGCCATTGAAATTTTAAAAGATGACTTAATTTTTAAAAATGTTGGAAAATCAGGGGATTCATTTATCACAAAAGAATATCATAATTATTCAGTTCCTTTTCCAAAGGAAAAAAATTTAGGCCATGGAACAATTTTAGCAAAAAGTAAAGATGGAATTGAAATAATAAGAATAGGTAATATTGTGGCTACACAATTCCATCCAGAAAGTCAATATGCAAGCGATGCTGCAAAAAGAATTTTTTATAATTATTTAAAAGAATTTATCTCAAACTATAAAAAAGCCTCAATTCAATATATTAAATAGCTTTTTTAGAACCAAAATAAAGATAGTAACAGAGGAATATGAATGCAATTAAACTAAGAATTTCACCATATTGTAAATACCAAGAAGCAGGTGCCCCTTCTATCCATTTTCCAGCTTTTTGAATTATGGGGACCCCGACACTGATAAATCTATCAATTTTTGCAACTTTTAGTCCTGCATATATAATTCCCATTAAAGCTCCTCCAGCAATAAAACCTGATGCAATAAGAGTGCCTCTTTGTTTTCTTCTCTGAGCAATGTCCTCTTCTTTTGCTGATTTTTTTACCAAATAAGAAAGGAAGCCACCTATTAAAAGCGGAGTAGTTAATTCTAATGGGAGATACATTCCCAATGCAAAGGCTAAGGTTGGAACCACAGACATCTCAATTATTAATGCTATTAAAGCTCCAATTCCAAATAAAATCCATGTAATCGGCTCTTTTGACATTAAGGATTTAATAATAGCAGCCATTAAATTAGCCTGTGGTGCAGGTAAAATTTCACTTTTAAAAGAAAAAGCCTGGTCAAGAAGGAAAATAGCTAAACCAACTATAATAGCAGCAATTAAAACACCTGAAAATTTAAATCTTTCTTGATTACGAGGAGTAGCTCCTAACCAGTATCCAATTTTTAAATCCGTAATAAAAGAACCTGACAAAGACAGGGCAGTACATACAACTGCTCCAATGAGAAGGGCAACAGCCATTCCTTTTTCTCCTGATAAACCAGCTCCAATTAAAATCACGCTACTTATGATTAAAGTAATTAGTGTCATACCTGAAACCGGATTTGTTCCAACAATTGCAATAGCATAAGCAGCAACAGTGGTGAAAAGAAAAGACAGTAAAAAACAAATAATTACTCCTAATAGTGCAAATTTTGCATTGGAAATAATAAGAAAATAAATAAAGATTGCTATTGCTGTCAAAAATGTTCCTATAATTATAGTGGACATTCTTAGGTCAATATCAGTTCTGACTCGTTCAGAAAAATTTCCTTTGGTCTTTTTAAAAATTTCCTTAAATCCTATGGAAAAAGATTTAATCATAATCGGTAAAGATTTCACTATTCCTAAAAATCCTGCCATTGCAATTGCACCTATTCCAATTTTCTGGACATAAGTTCTGAAAATTTCCACTTCATTCATTTGAATAATTGGAACAGAGCCTGGATATAAAGGTTGAGATAAATGCTGACCTATAAACCAAATTATAGGAATAAACGCAAAATGAGAGAGAAGACTTCCTGCTACAATAACAGCATTATATCTTAAACCAATTATGTATCCCAATCCCAAAAAAGCTGCCAGAGCATCAATTTTAAGTACAATTTTCGTTTTTTCAGCTAATTTTTGAGTAAAATCAAACCATTTAAAAGTTAGAAGTTCATTCCACAATTTAACTCCAATTGCTAAAAAGTCATATATTCCTCCTATTAGCATACTTATAAGGAGCACTTTAGCCTGTTTACCACCTGTCTCACCTGCAACTAATATTTCAGTAGTAGCTGTGGCCTCAGGAAATGGAAGTTTTCCATGCTGTTCCAGGCAGAAGAATCTTCTTAAAGGAACTAAGAAAAATATTCCAAGACAACCTCCAAGAAAAGTTGAAAAAAACATCATTAAAAAATTAATGGGCAAATCCAAAATAAATAGAGCAGGGAGAGTAAAAATTCCTCCTGCTACAATTGCTCCAGAAGCTGCACCTATTGATTGTATAATGACATTTTCTAAGATTGTGTTTTTTCTACTATACCATGTACCAATCCCCACTGCTAAAATTGCGATCGGGATTGCAGCTTCAAACACAGTTCCAACTTTTAAGCCTAAATAAGCTGCAGCAAAGGTAAATAGAAGAGTCATAAATAATCCCCATGAAACAGAGCGTGTAGTTACTTCCTCTAATTTTACCTCAGGAGGAACATAAGGTATATATTTTTCTCCTGGCTTTAATTCACGATAAGCTTCTGGAGGAAGAGTTTTACGCACTTGTTTTTCCACTTCTTCCCTCCTTGATATTTGTATGAGTTTTTATTTTTAAATCCTGATATTAAGAAAGGCTTTTTGACTTCTAATTTCTGCTTTATCTCCATACAAAAACCAAAAACTTAATAATAAAACCTAAAAAACCAAAATTTTAAATTAAAAACAATTGAATTTTTGGAATGAAATATTCCTCTGATTAAGTTCTGAGAATTCAACGTATTATTTTATCTTTCAAAACGAGATAAAATTTCATTATTTATTTCTTCATAAAGGCTATAATTTACTTTAACTCCTATTTTTTCAATTTGTTTTGAAAGATATGAATTAAAGAACATATTTGTTTTAATATTTCTTAATTTTTCTCGTTCTTTTTCTTTATTTTTCTCAAACTCTTCCATATCAATTTCCTTTCTCTTCAAAACCTTTGCAAGTATATACCCATTTGAAAATTCAAAAGGAAGACTTATACTATCCAATTCAAGAGTGAAAATTTTCTCTTCAATATCTGAAATAAAGCCCACCCCTGCTAAAGAATTTCCTCTTTTAAACTTTTCCACCTTTTTATAATCAACATCAAATTTCTGACTTATTTTTTCCATATTCTCTTTATTTTTTAATAATTCTTCTCTTATTCTTTTGGCTAATTCGAGTGCCTTTTTCTTCTTAAGCTCCATTTTTAGATCTTTCATAACTTTATCCTTAACCTCATTAAATTTAGCCTGTCGAGATGGTTGAATTTCTTCAAGTTGAACTAAACCTACACCTTGAAAAGTATAAATAGGAGAGCTTATTTCTCCCTTTTTTAATTTGAAAAGGGCTTGGCTAATCAAACCCGAAGGGTCTATTTCTTTAAATGAATCTCCTTTTTTTAATAGAGAAGTGGTCTCAATTTTATAATTCATTTTTTCTGCTACTTTTTTTAGACTTTTCTTCTTTCGAGCTTCCTTTTCCAATTTTAATATCCTTTGTTCTGCCAGTCTACCTGTTTTTTCAAATAATAAATTATCCTTAATAATATCTCTCACTTCCTCAAGTGACTTTATGCGAGAAGGCACCTTTCTCGTCACTTTAATTATTGAAAAACCTTCATCCAACTCAATTAAGTTTGATATTTCTCCTTCAGCTAACTCGCCTATTTTCTTCTGTTCTTCCTCATTTAATCTTTGCCATTCATATTCTCCCCAATCTCCACCTTCTTCTTGTTTTTCGTCCTCAGAATATTTTTTTGCTAATTCAGCAAAATCTTCTCCTTTTTTTATTCTATTTAAAATTTCCTCCATCTTTTCTCTAATTTTCTCTTTATCCTTTTCTTTATATGAAATGTATATTCTACTTACTCTAATTTTTTCTGGAATTTTAAAACGGTCAGTATTCTCTTGATAATATTTTTTAATCTCTTCCTCTGTAATCTGGAATTCGGGTTTTAAATCATTAAATTTTATAAAAACAAGCGCACCTTTTCTCTTTTCAGGAATTTTATATTTCTTTTTATTTTTAAAAAAATAATCTTTTAATTGTTCTTGTTCTGGTTCTTTTTCTAACTTTATTTTATTTACATTAAAAATTATGTATTCTAACTCCACATACTCATTTTCTCTTTTGTAATTTTCTAATACTTCCTGATCAGTAACTGGAAGTCCTCCGATTATCAATTTAATTACTTTATTAATAGTTATCTCTCTTCTCAGGCTATCCTCAAATTCACTGATTGAAATTCTATTCCAGTTTAAAATTCTTTTATATTCTTCAAAACCTACAAATTTTCCATTTCTTTGAAAGACTTTAAAACTCATAATCTTATTTCTCAATTCATCATCTGTAGCGCTTACTCCTAATTCCTTTGCTAAATGAAGAATTACTATCTCTTGAATCATTTGATTTAAAATCTGCTGAGGAAGATTTAATTGTTCAATAAGCTGTCTATCTAATTCCTTCTCTATCTGATTCTTAATGTTTTGAAGTCGCTGGAGTAATACTTTACGATAAAGTTCGGTTGAAATTTTATCTTTGCCAACTATAGCTATGTAATCTACTGCTCTCCTTCCTGCTATCCTTCCTGCTCCTCCCCACACTGCAAAGATTGTGATTATAAATGCAATAATAACGAGCCATAGAGTAGGAGCTAATGCTTTTAAATTTCTTCGCATAGCTTTTAACATCTTTTAACCTCTATCCTAATTTTCTTGAAAGAGATGTCTTGAAATTATAAGTCTTTGAATTTCAGATGTACCTTCATATATAGTTAATACCCGAGCATCTCTGTAAAGCTTTTCAATAATGAATTCCTTAGAATAGCCGTAAGCACCATGAATTTGAAGGGCTTGATATACAATTTTATTGGTAACTTCTGAAGCATAAAGCTTTGCCATTGACGCTTCTTTGGTATAAGATTTGCCCTTATCTTTCAAATCTGCTGCTCTATAAGTTAGTAGACGGGCACCTTCCAACATTGTTGCCTTATCAGCGATCATGAATTGAATTGCTTGAAATTCAGATAATTGTTTATTAAAAGCATATCTTTGTTTAGAGTATTTAATAGCCTCCTCCAATGCTCTTTGAGCTAAACCGACGGACTGAGCTGCAATTCCAATTCTTGAACCATCAAGACTATTGAGTGCAATTTTAATTCCCATGCCCTCTTCGCCTAAGAGATTTTCAATTGGAACTTTACAGTCTTCGAGAACTATTTCTGCAGTCTGAGAGGATTTTAAACCCATTTTATCTTCAATTTTGGAAATCTTTAAACCAGGAGTAGAAGTATTAACAATAAAAGCGCTTATTCCCTTACGACCTTTTTCCGGATCTGTTACTGCTATGATAATTAAAGCCTGTGCTATTGTCGCATTAGTAACCCATGATTTTATTCCATTTAAAATATAAAAATCACCCTTTTTAATTGCTTTTGTTTTTTGATTCGCAGCATCTGAACCAGCATGGGGCTCAGTTAAACAAAATCCTCCTATAATTTTTCCCTGGGCTGCTAATGGTAAATACTTTTTCTTTTGCTCTTCAGTACCAAATTTAGCAATTGGATAACAAAAAACAGAGTTATGTACACAAATAATCAATGCTGTTGACGGGCATATACGAGCTAATTCCTCAATAATAATAATCTCTGAAAGTTTAGACAACTCGTTTCCCCCATATTGTGCAGGAATTTCCATCCCCATAATTCCTAATTCAGAAAGTTTTTTTAATATTTTCAGCGGATATTCTCCCTTCTCTTCATATTCTTTAATAAGGGGAGATATTTCTCTTTCTGCAAATTCCCTAATGGTGTTTCTTAAAAGTATTTGTTCTTCACCAAATTCAAAATTCATTTCTTATTTAATATTTTTTCTCTTTTCTCTTTAAATAGAGGCGAAAGTCTATTATAGGTTGTTTTTAAATCTTCAAGTAAAACTTTTGTTTTTCCAAAAAGGGGCATAAAATTTGCATCTCCTTCCCATCGAGGCACAATATGTAAATGATAGTGATCAACTACTCCTGCACCTGCACTTTTTCCTAAATTCATCCCAATATTAAATCCATGAGGATTATAAGCTTCTTTTAAAACATTTAGGCTAACATTCATTATTATAAAAAATTCCATAAGTGACTCCTCTGTTGAATGTTCAGGCGAAGAAAGATGAGAGTAAGGAGCAATCATCAAATGGCCGCAATTGTAAGGAAAAGTATTTAGAATTACGAAATTGTATTTTCCTCTTAAAAGAATAAATGATTTCTCATCATTATTAGAAGACAAAGCCTTACAAAAAATGCATTCCTTCATGAGATGAATTTTCTTTACATATTTTTCTCTCCAGGGAGCCCAAATATATTCCATCCTATTTGTTTATATATTCTTTCAAAAGTTTGCTCGCCTTGAAATATAGAACTTTTTTATTAGGAACCTGAACCTTTTCACCAGTTCGAGGATTTCTTCCAATTCTCGATTTCCTTTCTCTAAATCGAAAACTACCAAAACCTCGTAATTCAACCTCTTCTTTATTTAAAAGAGCTTCTTTTATAGATTTAAAAAAGAGATTTACAGCTGTCTCAGCCTGTTGTTTTGAAATATTTAATTCTTGAGAGATTAGATTTACTAAATCAGCTTTTACCATTATTACTCCTCCTTATTTTTTTCCTGTTTTTTCATTTAATGGTAAATTTTTAAGTTTAGTTCTTAAAATATCGCCCAGAGTTACAGTTTTTCTACTGGGCTGTAAATATTTCTGATACTCTTTTTTTAATAATTCTTCCTGTGCTTTTTTAAAGCTTAGAGCTATTTTCTTATCCCTTTGATTCATTTTAATAATCATTGCAGGCTTAATTTCACCTTCAGAAAAATATTGGAATGGATTATCAATTCTCTCATCACTTAATTCAGATAAATGAACTAAACCTTCTATTCCAGTAAGGATTTCTGCAAAAACACCAAAATTTACTATTCTTGTAATTTTTACATCAATAATATCTCCAATTTTATATTTTTTGAATACCTCCTCCCATTTATCTCCTTCGAGTTGTTTTATTCCAAGAGATAATTTTTGATTTTTAGGATCTAATTTTAAAATTAAAGCTTCAGTTTCCTGACCAACTTGGAGAACTTCAGAAGGATGTTTAATTTTCTCCCAACATATATCAGAAATATGAATTAAACCTTCAATTTCATCCTGGACTTGAAGAAAGGCACCGAAATCAGTAATTTTTGTAATTTTACCTCTTATTATTGAACCTTCCTTGTATCTCTCTGCAAAAATTTTCCAAGGATGTGGTCTGGCTTGTTTTAAACCAAGGGAAATCCTTCTATTTTTTACATTTATATCAAGAATAACAACTTCTACAATATCACCTGTGGAAAGGATTTTTTTTGGATGAATCTGTTTTCTCGACCAAGTTAAATCTGATATATGAATTAAACCCTCAACTCCTTCTTCAAGTTCCACAAAAGCTCCAAAATCAGCTAAACTAACCACCTTTCCCTTTATTCTTTGCCCAATCCTATATTTTCCTTCAACACTTTCCCATGGATCCGGCATTTTTTGTTTATAACCAAGAGATATTCTTTCTTCTTCTTCATTAAAATTAAGGACAATAACCTCTACTTCTTGTCCTTCTTTAAATATTTCAGAAGGATGACTTATTCTCCCCCACGACATATCATTTATATGAAGCAATCCCTCTATTCCTCCTAAATCAACAAAAGCTCCAAAATTAGTAATTGTTGTTATTTTACCTTTTACTAATTTTCCAATTTCGAGATTACTAAATACCCTCCTTTTCGCCTTTTCTTTTTCATCCTGTAAATAAAGATTATATGATAAAATAACAGTCTTAGTCTTTCTTTCAAGTTTTAAAATCTTAAATTTAAATTCTTGCCCAATTATATTGTTTGAATTTTTTATTTTCCTTAAATCAATATGGGATTTAGGTAGAAAAGCCTTTATTCCAACATCTATTGTATATCCATTCTTTACTTTTTGTATTATTTTCCCTTTTACCCAACCATTGTGGGAATATGCTTTTTCCAGTTCATTCCAAGCAATAATTTCCTGAGCTTTTTTCTTGGAAAGCAAAATATATCCATCTTTATAATTAGTATTAATAACCATTACATTAATAACGTCACCTTCATTTACAAAAATTTTACCTTCCCAATCAGTAAAATCTGCTATTGGAACAATTCCTTCTGTTTTATATCCAATATCAACCAGAACATCGGTTTGACCTATTTTAATTACTTTTCCTTGAATTATCTTTCCCTCACTAATATCTTTTAATGAGCATTGATATTTTTCAATTAATTGGATGTAATCTTCTGGAGAGAGTTCTTCCTCTTTTTGCTCTTTACTTCTCAATTCATCCATTGCAATTCCCTCTCCTTAAAACATGAGTTTGATTTAATTTTTTTTATTTTATTTACCACTTCATTTATTAATTCTTGAGGAGTTGAAGCTCCAGCAGAAATACCTATTTCCTCACAAAAATTTATCATTTCAGGTTTTATATCTTCTACTTTTTCAATAAAATATGTTTTAGATTGGATTTTCTTTGCTATATTAAATAATTTATTGGTATTAGAGCTTTTTCTATCTCCAACAATAAACATAATATCAACCTGAGAAGCTAATTCAAAGGTTGATTTCTGCCGAATCTTTGTCGAGTCACAAATAGTATTGAAAACTCTTAATTCGTTTGTTTTATCAATAAGATTGGATACAATTTCTTTAAAAAAATTTATATCCTGAGTTGACTGAGCAATCACAGCTCTTTTGGATTTCCTATTTAAAGTTTGAATTTTCTGCACACTATTAACAATTATCTCTTTTCCTCGTGTAAAACCAATAAGAGCTTTTATCTCTGGATGTTTTGGATCTCCAACAATAACCAGTTCATAACCTTCTTGAACCAATTTTTCAGCCAATTTCTGAATTCTTTTAACAAATGGACATGTAGCATCTATAATTTCTATATGTTTTTTTCTTAATTCTCCCAGAATTATAGGAGAAACACCATGAGATCTTATTATAACAGTTCCTTCATTTATTTTAGCTATATCACTCACTGAATCTATTCCTTCCTTTTTCAATTCTTCAACTACCTTCTTATTATGAATTAAATCTCCAAAAGTTAGAACTTTTCCTTTTCTTTCCTTTCTGATTTTACGAACGATTTTAATGGCTCTTTTTACACCAAAGCAGAAGCCGGAATGATTTGCTATCCTTATTCTCATTTAATTACAATGGTTTTATACTATCTAATAATATAACTCTTGTCAATAGTATGTAAGCGTCCATAACATATTGGACTGCTGAGAGTCTTTTATAAAGCAGTCTATATAATATCTTAAAGGCGCTAATTTGTTAAGACTTTTATGAGGTCTCTTAGTGTTATACCAGATGAGCCATTT
>Ga0209426_1001215_pt1 | contig 17381 bp, 27 predicted proteins | sample Deesub1362B_J571_FD_187697 | JGI IMG/M metagenome (GOLD analysis project Ga0209426, IMG submission 187697) | Deep oceanic, basalt-hosted subsurface ecosystem from Juan de Fuca Ridge flank, Pacific Ocean, CORK Borehole 1362B_J2.571 (SPAdes)... ...
ATGCGATGCACTTTTTTGATTATTACATAATAAACGCCGGTCTAAATGTTCCGAATGACAGCGAGGAGTTTGAGGTCATCTACAAGCAAGAGGGCGATAGCTACAGAAAGTTTGCATTGAAGGATGGCAGGATTGCGGGTTTCATTATCGCAGGGAAGATGGAAAGAGCTGGAATATTCCTAAGGCTTATGGAGGAAGAGATTGACGTTTCACCCTTCAAAGATAAACTGCTCAAAGACGATTTTGGCTATATTGACATTCCTGAACCTATCAGGTGGGAGTTGCTGGAGGAGAAAGTAAAGCTTGGTGTGGTGAGAGAAATATGAGGAGAAGCAGGAGAGTAGTCCTTCCAGATAAGGATCATCAGGCATGCGGTCTTTTTGGGGTTATAGACCGTAGCGGAAGAAGATTCAGCGGAGAGATGGCCATAGAGGCGATGACCAGCATGAAGGTTAGAGGTAACGGGCTGGGTGGAGGTTTTGCCGCATACGGAATTTACCCTGAGTACGAGGACTACTACGCCCTTCACGTGATGTTTCAGAACTGGGATATGGAAGCAAAGCACAGAGTTGACGAGTTTATAGATGCCAACTTTGATGTAGTTTATGCTGAGGAAATTCCCGTAAATCCAGACGCCAACGTCTACAATCCACCGCTATTCTGGCGTTACTTTGTCTCACCGAACAAGAAGGGGGAGGATAAGAAGCTGAGCGATGATGATTATGTGGTCAAGAAGGTCATGGAAATAAATACAGGAATAGAAAATGCTTATGTCGTCTCATCTGGAAAGAACATGGGAGTTTTCAAAGGAGTCGGCTTTCCAGAGGACATAGCTGAGTACTTCATGCTTGCTGAAGAATATAAGGGCTACATGTGGACTGCTCACTCTCGATTCCCTACAAACACACCCGGATGGTGGGGAGGGGCGCACCCCTTCTGCATTCTTGACTGGACTGTGGTGCACAATGGCGAGATTTCATCATACGGCACGAACAAGCGTTACCTTGAAATGTTCGGTTACTACTGCACTCTCCTAACCGATACAGAAGTCATGGCCTACGCAGTTGATCTGCTGATGAGAAAGCAGGGATTACCGATTGAAATTGTCTCCAAGATATTTGCCCCACCGATGTGGGACATCGTAGATATAATGGATGAAAAGAAGAAGAGGTTCTACACCACCTTGAGAATGAACTACGGTCCGTTGCTGATAAACGGGCCTTGGACGATAATTGTTGCAAGGCATGGCGAGATGTTCGGCATTACAGACAGGATCAGACTAAGACCAATAACATCGGGAGAAAAGGGGGATATGCTTTTTGTTTCTTCCGAAGAGTCAGCAATTAGAGCAGTCTGTCCTGAATTGGACAGGGTTTACACCCCCATGGGCGGAGAGCCAGTTATTGGTAGATTGAGGAGCAGGGAGAAGGAGATTGCAAAGCAACTTTCAGAGGTGGAATGAATGCTGGAGGGAGAGTTCCACACATACATGCTTCCCGAGTTCATAATCGAAAGAAGGCAGGATCGCTGCATACGCTGCAGAGTCTGTGAGAGACAGTGCGGGTTCAACGTTCACTGGTATGACGAAGAGATGGACATGATGAGGGAAGATGAGATGAAGTGCGTTGGATGCCAGAGATGTGCAGTCATGTGTCCAACCAACGCGTTAATCGTCAAGCCACATCCGGGGAGTTATAAGCCAAACGCAAACTGGACGAGGGAGAGGCTTCAGGATTTGAAGAAACAGTCTGAGACTGGTGGAGTTTTGCTTACCGGAAGTGGAAACGACAAGCCATACAGGATTTACTGGGATCACATCGTGCTTAACGCTTCTCAGGTTACCAACCCCTCTATTGACCCACTGAGAGAGCCAATGGAGCTGAGAACATTCCTTGGTAGGAAGCAGGACAGACTTGAGTTCAAGTTTGGTGAGGATTTTGAAGATGTTGAGATCACAACGGAGCTATATCCGAACGTGCAAATCGAAACGCCCATCGTTTTCTCGGCCATGTCCTATGGAGCCATAAGCTATCAGGCCTTTAAGAGCCTTGCGATGGCAGCAAGTGAGTTTGGGACGCTTTTCAACACTGGAGAAGGTGGACTGCCTAAGGAACTGAGAAAGTATGGCAAGAATGCGATAGTGCAATGTGCCAGCGGTAGATTTGGTGTTGACCCTGAATACCTTAACGTGGCTGCGGTTGTTGAGATCAAGATAGGACAGGGTGCAAAGCCGGGAATTGGAGGTCATCTGCCCGGAGAAAAAGTTACGATGCCTATCTCCGTAACAAGGATGATTCCCGAAGGAACCGATGCGCTATCACCTGCGCCTCAACATGATATCTACTCAATTGAAGACCTCAGCATGCTAATTTATGCTCTTAAGGAAGCTACAAACTATGAGAAGCCTGTCAGCGTTAAAATAGCCGCTGTTCACAATGCTGCAGCGATTGCGAGTGGTATGGTAAGGGCAGGGGCAGACATAATTGCTCTTGATGGGCTGAGAGGAGGAACGGGAGCAGCACCCAAGATGATCAGGGATAACGTCGGCATCCCCATCGAGCTGGCACTTGCATCTGTTGACCAAAGGTTGAGGGATGAGGGGATAAGGAACAAAGCTTCGATACTTGTTGCAGGTGGCTTCAGGTGCAGTGCCGATGTTGTTAAGGCGATAGCCCTTGGAGCAGATGCAGTTTACATTGGAACTCCAGCGCTGGTGGCGATGGGCTGCACGCTCTGCCAGAAATGCCACACAGGAATATGCAACTGGGGCATATGCACTCAAGACCCATATCTCTCGAGGAGGCTAAATCCTGAGATAGCATCAAAGAAGCTCGTAAATCTGCTCAGGGCGTGGAGTCATGAAATTAAGGAGATGCTCGGAGGAATGGGTATAAACGCCATAGAGAGCCTGAGGGGGAACAGGGATCATTTGAGGGGTGTTGGACTTGAAGACTGGGAGCTTGAGGTTCTTGGAATTAAGGGGGCGGGAGAATGAAGTACTCGATTGGTGGTTTCTGTGATCTTTTCCTTGACTTCTGTAAGGAAGTCGAGGAGCTTAGGGACAGGCTGAAGCTTGATGGGAAGCTTGCAATAATAGATGCAAAAGGTTTGACGCACAAAGAGCTCAACGACCTGATGAGGTATGCCGTATTCGAACTTGGAGCGAGGAAATTTAAATTGCTGAACATTACAGGGCAAAGGTATATCGGGACAAGGCTCTGGGCTCCGAACATGGAAAAGCTTGAGATTGAGGTTCACGGTTTTCCCGGCAACGATCTTGGAGCTTTCCTCGGAGGCCACAAAATAGTTGTTTATGGGAACGCTCAGGATGGTGTAGGTAATACGATGGACGATGGGGAGATCATAGTATATGGCAGGGCAGGCGATGTTGTGGCGATGTCCATGAGGGGTGGAAGGATACTGATAAGGGACGATGTCGGTTACAGAACTGCTATACATATGAAGGAATACAAGGATAAGGTTCCTGTGCTGGTTATCGGCGGGACGGCGCAGGATTTCTTTGGAGAGTATATGGCAGGCGGAAGAGTTGTGTTGCTGGGCTTAAACCTTGGTGATAAGCCTCACAGGGCGAGATACATCGGTACAGGAATGCATGGAGGGATAATGTACATACGTGGTAAGGTGGAACAGTGGCAGCTTGGAAAAGAGGTGGGCATTGTTGACATGGATGACGAGGACTGGAAATTCCTCGAAAAACATGTTGGGGATTTCTGCAAGGAATTTGGATTTGATAAAGATGAGATACTCAGCGGCAAGTTTCTTAAGCTGAAACCCGTTACGAAGAGACCTTACGGGAAGATTTACGCCTATTGATTTTTTATTTTGCTTATTCGGAAAGATTATGGAATCAAAACGTAAGATTTTCAGAACCAAACAGGATTAGGGACTAATCACCCATATCTCAGCAAATGATATAAAACCACTCATCCAATCCTAAGGGTGTTAGAACAACTTGCAGTAGAGATTGCAGAGAACGCCAGAAGTAAGGAGGATGTTTTGAGGATTAAGAGGTTATTTGCCAAAAGACATGGACTCTCTACGATACCATCAGATGCAGAGATTCTGAAGGTTGTGAGGGGGACTAAGTACTACACAAAGCTCAGAGAAGTTCTTAGAGTTAAACCCGTTAGAACCATCAGCGGTGTTGCTGTTGTCGCCGTTATGACCTCTCCTGCGCCATGTCCACATGGAAAATGCTTACCCTGTCCCGGAGGAGTGGAGAGGAACACCCCTCAGAGCTATGTTGGACTTGAACCAGCAGCGATGAGAGGGAGACAGCATGATTATGATGCCTTCAGACAGGTTACGGCAAGATTGAGGGAGCTTGAGAGTATTGGTCATGATGTGAGTAAGGTTGAAATTATAGTCATGGGTGGAACCTTTCCTGCGAGAGATGCAGAATATAAAGAGAAGTTTATGCTCGACATCTTCAATGCCCTCAACGCCTTCAACAGTCGTGCAAGGACTGAGAGCAATCTTGAAATGGCAAAGAGGAAAAATGAAAGGGCAAAGGTTAGATGCGTGGGAATAACCTTCGAAACGCGCCCCGATTATGCAAGAGAGCAGCACATTCGTGAGATGCTGAGATTCGGAGGGACGAAGGTTGAGCTCGGGGTGCAGAGTATATACGACAACGTTCTGGAGAAGATAAGGAGGGGTCATGGGGTTGAAGATACAGTTGAGGCAACGAAACTTCTGAAAGATTCTGCTTTTAAGGTGGGTTATCACATAATGCCCGGACTTCCTGGGTCTGATTTCAGTAGAGACCTCAGGATGTTCAGAGAGCTATTTGAGAAGGAAGATTTCAAACCTGACTATCTTAAAATTTACCCAACGCTGGTTGTTGAAGGTACTGAGCTTTTCGAGATGTGGAAGCGTGGAGAGTATCAGCCTTATACCACCGAAGAGGTTGTGGAACTTGTAGCGAGAGCAAAGCGGTACTTCCCTGAATGGGTAAGAGTGCAGAGAATCCAGCGCGATATTCCTGTTAGAGCTGCCATTGGTTTGGACAAGGGAAACGTCAGGCAGCTCGTCCGCAGAAGGCTTAAAGAGCTTGGTTATGGATGCAGATGCATAAGGTGCAGGGAGGTGGGACATAGAGGTGTGAAGCCTGAGGAATATTCAAAGGCTGAGCTTGTGGTGAGGGAATACGGGGCTTCTGGAGGTAGTGAATACTTCATATCCTATGAGATTCCTGATTACGATGCTTTGGTTGGATTTGTAAGGCTCAGATTTCCGAAAGAGCCTTTTATAGATATTTTAAAGGATGCTGCTCTGATTAGAGAGCTTCATGTTTATGGCAGGGCAGTTCCAGTGGGTAAGAGCAGCAACGCCTTTCAGCATAGGGGTTTTGGGGAGAGTTTGCTTAGGGAAGCTGAGGAGATTGCGAAGGAAGAATACGACAAAATTGCGGTTATAAGTGGCGTAGGTGTGAGGGAGTACTACAGAAGGCTTGGGTACAGACTTAAGGGAGGGTATATGGTTAAGAGGTTGTGAGAAACAATCTATACTTTGCTTTTTAGAGAATATAGCCCCGGCCGGATTGATGACGCATAACATCCATAGCCCTCCAAACTTCGACATTCATCCTCCGATCAAAATACCAAAGCATCAGCAACCCAACTAAGGCTTTAATCATGTGGTTCTCGTTGCCAAACCTCAGCGAAAAAATCTCGAACATGATAGTCTTTCACTATAAAGTCCCCCTGCAGGATTACATAACTGCAAAGCTGGTCTATTAACTCCTCGGTAATCTCTATACCCTCCACCTCAAACTCACAAAGCAAAGGTATGACCGAGGGTGTAACCGCTAAACCCCTCTTGGCACACAATTTAGCCAGCCAAGCCCCTTTCTCCCTATCGCTCTGAAATTTTACATCCCTGCACTCCGGGCAATAACCCTCGTACTCCTCACACTCTATACCACCCTCCAGCTCCTCCATAGGGTACAGATTACCACAGACAACACAAATACCAGCATTAAATTGTTTGAAGACGAGACGCCAAACTTTGTTCGGGTTCTGCCTACCTATTCCTATTATTTTGAGCTTTTTAGACATCTCCTTAACCAACTTCCTTCTCTCCTCATCCGTTAAATCGACAACTCTAACTTTCCACAAATATTCATTTGCGACCCTTATCTTTTCAAGTCTGTCCATGCTCCAATCACCATAAAATTCTCCAAAATTCTATTGATAAAACTTCCACCTAAGTCCAGATCAACACAAATCATCAACAATGACGATACAAATCTTCCAAATGCATCTTCAGATACTCTCAACACCTTATCTCCCTCGTCTATATCTACACAAATCCAACATCCTACTTTATAAAACCTCAATTTCCTCGCCTCTGTTATTATCAATCTTTCTGCAGTTCCTGTCTCTTGTCTAACTACTACCATAGTTACCACCTTTTTAGTAACTTTGTTCTTAAGTAACTTTAGAACAATCAGCTATAAATAACTTCCGCACAAAAATACTTTCATGAAACTCTTAGGCACCTCTACTGTAAGCAAAGGCTACAAAACTACGATCATCAAAGCAGTAATAGAGAAACTAAACCTAAAAGAGGGAGACCTAATTGCATACTTCGAAGATGAAAACGGTAAAGTTGTGATAACCAAAGCAGAGATTGTCCCTAAGCTCTAATTTCCAAAATTTCTTAAAAACTCTTCAAACCTATCCAAAATCTCCATCCTTTCTCCAAACCTCGATATTCATCCTCCGGTCAAACCACCATAACACCAACAGACGCTGATTTTCTGCTACCTCATTAATTGTAACCGTCCTCACATATTCAAGCTTCCTCTTGCAGATTGGACAGTACTCATATCTTTCTCTCCTCGCCCTCTTGACAGCTTTTAATGCGTCTTCCTTTGATATCCCAAAAATCTGCCGCCAATTGTTCATAAAACCAAAATTGCTCGTTCTGTTCGAATACTCGACCAAATACTTTATCCACTCTTTATCAGGCTCGCTTAAATCCTCTACTTTCACGCCTCTGTAGAAATATTCATTCAAATCAACAATAACCTTCCTCGAATTGTAACGGAGATGATGCACAATTTTTCCAGCAAATACCAGCTCTCCATTTTCTTCATTCAGCCAAGTGTACGAGCTGTAAACATTAAATAAATCGTAATCCTCCTCAACAAATGGATCTGTCCAAACCCGGATTTCAGAATATTTGCTTTTCTTCAACAACCTAAAGAATTCGTCTCTCCAGATTTTTCTAAGCTCTTTAAGCCAGCTTTTTCCAATGTATGGCGAGAAACGAATAATCTGCCCATTATGGACAACAACATTCCACAAACAAACATGATTGTGGATGTGGGCCTCCTTAGGAACACTACTGCTCTGAAGATGAACATTCATCATTCCTCCAATCTTAAATCCACCCTTTAGGGGAACGTTCTCATGCTTCTTCAGATATCTTCTCAGAAACTTCTCAATTGCCCTTCTCACCGCCTTCCTCATCAACTCCTCGACAGTTCCCTTTTCTTCTGGTCTTGCAAGAATATAGTCTCTCATCCCCCTACTCATCCGCTCTGGAACCGTAAATACTAACCACAACAAGGCCAGATCACTTTCATAGTGTTTAACCTGCTTCAACTCACCACTAAACTCTCTGTAGCTGATTACTCCCTTTTGCCTCATAGCCTGAGCAATAAGCCTAATCTGTTCATACTTCTGTGCCGAATAACGCTTTGAGTCACCGTATTTCTTCAGAGGGTGAATTCTCCCAGCATGAATCCTTAACTGCTTCATCCTCTCTCCATCCTCCTCCAAAAACCTCAGCTCCCAATCCACAACCGGTTTGTATACCTTCCCATGCTTGGGACACTCGTATTCATCAAAAAGCAGAACCAGCCTGAAATCCTTCTCAGAATAACCAAACTCCTCCAAAAACTTCTGAAACTCAGGATGAAGTTCAACCCTTGTATAACCATAATCAAGAATGCTGTAACCTTCGAGATCAATCTCATCCAACCCTCCAACCCTATATGCTTGCAAGGTATTAACACACTTTAAGCCAAAGACCTCAAATATTTCCCTTAACCTCTCTTTTTTATTCTCGTCTTTATATTCATCCTCAGAATTATCTACCTGTCCCGTATTATAAGGTGAACATAAACCCGTAGGGCTGGTGGGATAAGAATGGGTCGGTCGTGGGTCGGTTTTTATAGATTCCTTATTATTTATCCTTGGGGATTCCTTGGGGTTGAATGTCGTTGGGTTGATGCCGTTGATGAGCATCTTAAGCTCTATTATGCGGTCAGGGTTGCGCTGTTGTGGTGGTTTACTGAGTTCCATTTGGAGAGCCTGTTCAGCCCATTCCTTCACCAGATCATAATCTCCTATCTTAGAGATGTCCGTTCTTTGCCCGCCGTATACTCCAACAATCTTTCCAACGTTGTCTTTCTCAAAAATGAGAGCATTATTATATGGAATTACAACAACCTCAGCAGGTTTTAAAACGTAAACCTCGCCGTCCTCGCCCAAAAACTCAACTTCCTGATCTAAGAAGGGTGTTGTTGCGAAGACAGCCCGTTTCATGCTCTAAAAAATAAAAATTTAGATTTCTGCTCCCAGAACTTTCTTGAGTTCCTCCTGTGCTGTCTTTGCCAATGCCTTCAAGTCTCCAAACTGCGAAATAAAGTCAACCGGGCTAATTCTCCCCTGCCAGACATTTACATAATCGTCGTTGTCTCCCCTTTTGCTAACTCTCACCGAGATAGAACCACCTTCCCACACGCTGAAGCTCAGCATCCCATTGTTTGTAAACAGGTTCACAGTCTCAATCGGCTTTCTCTTCCCGTTCCCTCCTTCTTCCTTCTTCTCTTCCTTTCCAGCCTCAACCTTTTTATTCTCCTTCTCCACCATCTTATCACCTCCTTACCTTTGCTTTAGCCCCCTGCCGGACTTGCACCGGCCAGCCCCCTGACGGGGAGGGAGCATTTACATACCTCTCAGCAAATTCCGTAACCTTCCCATCCGTCATTTTATCCAGAACAGCAAGAGCTACAGCAGCCTCAAACAAGCTGCCATTAGCAACAAGATATTTCAAAAAATCAACATCTAAACCCAATTTCAACCCTCCTCTTCTGAGCAACCCTTATTATCGCCCTGTTGGCAAGTTCGAAAGCGTTCCCCCTGTTGTCCGTAAGCTCCTCAGCAAGCTCAATAACCTCAACAAGCATCATCCGCTTTCTCCTCTCAATCTCCCTCACTATTACCTCAATCGGACGCTCCACCCGCACCTGCTGCATACCCACCCGCTCTCAGTTTCCTCGAGTAAACCACCGCATGGGCAAAAGCCAGAATCAACGAACTGCTGGAGCATGCTTAACCCTCCCTCTTCTCCAGGGCTGCGAGCATTCCACCCTGACAGGGTCAAAATAGCGGCATCTCTTCGGGTTGTGGAGCCGGCAACGGTAAGGGTTAAAAGGGTCAAAGTTGCAGCACCTCATCCCTGTCCCCCGAAAATTGCCGGCCAGCCCAGCTTTCTCCTATACTGTATCTCTGCTGCTCTCACAAGCTTGGACTTTACACCGTTCTCTGTAAAAACCACGAAAAGATACAAGCCATCTTTTTTAACAAGAAACTCATGCTGCTCTCTCTCCAGAGTGAATCTGCCCCTGCACCTCTTACCTCCATTCCTGTGCCACTCCTGACATGCCTTAATCTCTACCGGTTTACCGTCAATTTGTCCATCAACAAGCCCACCGCTAAGAACTATATCGTATAGGTCTTTAGCCAGCTCTTCAGCTTTCTGACCATTGATGTACGCTTTTTCATTCCTAACGGTTATCAGATCGCTCATCTCATCAGCCTCCTGTAGCAGTCAGAACAGAGAGGACAGCAACCGAGCCACACCACGTCCATCTCGCTGAGCTTTTTGCCGCAATAAGAGCACTGCAGGATTATGATCTCATGGCGTTCCACGTATTCCTTAAGAGTTACTGCTTTGACCATTAGACCACACCCCGATTTTATAACCGCTAAGTCCGCCAATCAGAAGCCCGACCAAATATGACCAGAAAATGTAACTCTCGCACATCACGCAACCCTCCACTCCGCAGAAACCAACCCTCTCAATCTCTGAAGTCTCTCGCTCCTTGGCAAAGCCTTAAGCTGCTCCTTCAGCTCCTCAAGTGTCATCTCCTGCATCTTCAGCCCTCCACCACAACAGCCTCTTTCTCCTCTCCGTTCCTGACTCCGAGCAAGCCCTTGGCAACGAGGTCTTTCTTTATGAGCTCTCGGATGTAGTCGGTTTCTTTTTCCCACCCCTCTATGTTCTTTGCCTGCTCAATCAGATCCTTCCACCTGTCCGGAACTACAACCTGCAGTTTCATACTTACTCCTCCTGATAATCTACTTATCATTTTTGATAACTAAATCTATTTAAAGTTATCGCTGATGATTACTTTGTTATCACTTTTGATAATACGCACTAATATATAGTTTCAAGAAGATAAACAGATTAATGGATCAGATATACAAGTTACTCAAACTCCTAAGCAAAAAATCAAACCTGACAATCTTGTTATCTTTAAAAGAAGGAAGAAAAAAGTGGAGTGACTTATCTACACTGCTTTATCCTCGTGATCTCCACAAAGGACTGAAAGAACTGATCAACAACGGACTCATTGAGATAACTATAATCCATGACACCCCAACAGGCTCAAAAGCCTACAAGCTCAGTCCTCTCGGCGAGAAAATTGTCAAGCTCATCGAAGAAATGCAGGAAGAATTTGAAAAGTGGCATTATCAGCCGGAGTCGGATGAGGAGTTCCTTGAAGGGAAAGCCGATTTAGATGAACTCTTAGAAAAAAGAGAGTCCACTAAGAAGCCAAAATCAATGTTTCACTATATTGAATTGGATAGGGAAGGCGATTAAGTGGACGGTCTGAAACCAGATCCGAGTTCCTTGAAGGCAAGTTCCGAAAAAGTTGCAAGATCGCAAAAAATAATAATCAGTTTGCATAACTCTCTTTGGAGGGGTTTATTATGATAGTCCCAGAAGAATTCATCCCCAAAATTCAAATACTAACAAAGCAAATTGCTGACAATCTGGATATTTTCAACTCGGCAGGTATCCTCTCAGGGCTTGCCGAACTTGAAATTCTTCTTAACCTCTTTGAAAGAAAGTCGGAGGCTGCTTTAGTTGATTATCTATACCGGATTATAGACGACTTGGAAGATTCCGACTTACTTGACTCTATAAAAAGAGAGCTTGCTACTCAAGCCATATTTTCACATCTTGAAGTCTTCAAGGAAGTTAAAGATGAACTAATCATTACCGATCAAAAAATGTCAGTTGTCATAGAATTATATTCCAACTTGGGATCGAGCATCAAAGAGTTTCTTCAAGAACTTCTAAAAAGCGTTCAACTTAAGAGCATGTCTGAAGGTCTTTTCAATAAATTCTTGGAAGTCTATACTTACGCTAGTAAAATTGAGAGTTTGTGGGGGTGAGTGACTTTGCAAGAGTGGGATAAACTTATTGCTCAACTATTCAAAGAAAAAATCGAGAAAGAAAGCCAAGTAAGACACGAAAAAGAAAGTAAAGCTAAAAACCTCGAATTACTCACCCCAAATGAGAAAAGGCTTCTTGTCTCAATGATTGTCCACAGCTTCAACAGACAAGCAGAAAAATTTTTTGAAGAAGACCTCCCAAACATTATTGAAACAAAAATGAACGAGATTCTCAAGGAATTTGAAACAAAATTAGAAAATATTATATCTAAATTTGAAACCGCAATCTCAGAAAAAGTTGATATGCTTGGAAATACACATGAACAAATGATTGTTGTTAGGGAGATTCCTATTGAAGAAGCAAAAAGACTTGTAGAAGAGTTTATTTCAGGGAAAAAAGGCGAAGTTATCACTCCACTCGATATAGCGGAAAATCTTTGTATCCCCTACGAAATAGCTCATGAAATATTCCTACAGCTAATAAAGGAGGGTAAACTTGAGGAACTCGATGAATCCTGAAAAAGAAGGCATCCCCATATATGACAAGAAATACTACCTAGTAGGTCGAAAACTTATTGTAATCGCTCGTGATATATCTAAACGAGTCATTCCCGGATCAAGCAGGCATAGAACACAGATGGCTGTTGCATCTGGCAAGGGCGACTATGCTAAATGTTACATTGATATTCCAGCAAAAATAAAATAACTCGGCATTCTTGAAATCACAATAATCCACGACACGCCAACCGGCTCAAAAGCTTACAAACTCTCTCCTCTCGGACGCAAAATCGTTAAACACCTTGAAGAGACGCAGAAAGAGTTTGAGAAGTGGCATTACGAACCAGAATCGGATGAGGAGTTTTTGGAGGGAGGTTGGGATGGGAGATGAGAATCCCACAATCACTTTCAGGCAATTGGCATCAACCATCATTCTTGGAATTATTGGAGCCATTGTTTACAATATTACCAGCTCTGTAATGCAGCACGCCTCGCTAAACATAACAATCAACATCAAAAACATTCAAACTGGTTCAGGATTCTACCCGGCCAACATTTTCGACCTTTTAATCACCCTTGTTCTGCTCTCCATAGCCCGCAAAATTAATCAAATAGAAGATGAATTAGACTACATTAACTACAAACTGTACACAATTCGGAGGAGATTGAGATGAGTTCCACTGTCTCTAAAATATACGAAAAGACCAACAACATTCTTGAGAAGAAAGTTCCCTTAGCTGATACTATTTTATGGCTAAATGCCGTTGCCTGGCAGATTCTCCTATTCATGAACTTCCTGAGCACCGGTAATGTCTTCTTCATTGTCCCTGTAATTCCTTCTGTGACATCTATACTCTTCTTGGAGAAATACAGACATCCACACAAACGAAAACACCACCTCATCCGCAAAATTTACCCTTATGTCTATTCGCTTACCTATGGTCTCTGGTTAGGATTCACGATCATGTTTCTCCTCACTTTAACCAAAATCTGAAAAAAGTTGCAAAATCATCCTACCATTTTCGCCGCCTTAATGAACTTCAGTATCTCCGGAATCACGTACTTGCGAGCCTGCCAGATTTCAATACCTATGATTTCTCCATCCTTGTTGTATTCCACAAACACATCCTCTCCCAGCTCATCCATGTCTTCAACATCTTACCTCTGCCTCTCCGACCTTTCTCCTTCTCATCCGGTCAATTGCGTGCTCCGAGAACTTCATTCAGATCCACTTGAGCCTCCTCTCGCAGTACTCTTCCATCATCTTCTGAACTTCTGCCTCGTCAAGCATGTACAGCAGAAGCTCAACAATATCTCTTGTCAAATCCTCACCCATTTCAACCTCTACCCCACCGAATCTCAACTGATACATCCTGCCTTTCTTCATTACGTTTTTACCCGCCCTGACTTTCCTTATCTCTGTATCAACAATTGTATCCTCTCCCTTAACCCTCACTTTCACTCTGAGCCGATAATTCTTTAAAACCAGCTCCACATCTCCCATTGTCTATCCCCCCAATCGGTGCAATCTACTTCTCTTCTCCACTTATAAATGTTAATTACCATCTGCAAGTAGAAGGATGTTATCAAGAGGTGCTACTATTTAAGATTTAAGTAAGATTTGAGTCCGAAATAAAAATCCTCAGAGGTTTTCAATTCCAGGACCTAAACAGGATCATGCAGGAGCCAGTAACACTACCAACTTCAGACCCCTATCAACCTTTGTTTTACATAGTCAGCAAGAGACCCAACAGCCTCATTTATCCAGAAGTTAAGCACGTCTTTCAGAAATTGCTCGCTAAGCTGGAACTGCACGTTTCCTATCAAGACCGGCAACAAGAAAAAAGCCGCAACCGTGAGGAGCTTAAGCCCCTTACTGCCAGTGAACCAGCTTAAAACAACCAACACAGTAAGAATCAAGAGTGGAGATGCAGAGATGAAATCTGTCATTTAACCAGCACCTCCAGCATCTCTCTAATGTTCCCATTCTTTCTCTCCTCTTCAATCACAAGATGATCTAACAGGTTCTTGTAAAGCCCTCTTGCCGACATTACCTTTATTCCGTGAGCTTGGGCAAGTCTCTCAAAATCTCTCTGAGATACCAGCTTTCTGAAAACATCTCTGAAAACACTCCGTTTTATCGCATTCTTAGCCTCCTGAATCTCATCCCACTTTCGTTTAACCATTTCTCCGAAAAACGTATAGTTGCCGTGCAAGTCGAGAATCCCCAACGCTTTCAAATATCTATCATTCTCCCAATCTTCTTCCCTCAAGCTCTGAGCCAGCCTTAAAGCATCATCTTCTCTCTTCAAGTCCATTACCGCCTTCTTGACCTCAATCGCCTCCCTCTTCAGCATCCTGTATCGCTGATAAATCTCATCCGGAATCTTCTGCGACTTAACCTTTCCACCGAGCTTGAATATTCGCTTAAGGAACGAAGCCGCATTATCTTCATCTCTCTCCAAGATCAAACCTTTCCCTTTAGCATACATATTGATGAGAACCTTAGGCGCTGATCGGATTTTCGGAGGAACCATTTCCCACGTCGCACAGGTTATCACCAGCACGGCAACAAACTCCCTCACGACCTCAAAATCTTCAATAAAATCGGCAATTTTAACACCCTCACCCTTCATGAAGCCATAAGAGGATGTATGCAAAGCAAAATCATCCCATAAAGCAATCTTAACCCTTCCGTCCTTTGCCCTCTCCAAATCTTTCCTAAATCTCAGGTTTTGATAATCTTCGATTGTAAAAATCGTATGCTTTAGAACCTTATCCCAATCTTTCAGAACTTCGTATACCAAGTTTAAGCCTAAAACGCTCTTACCTCTCCCTCTCTCTCCAGTAATCCCAATAAGCAGAAATCCATCATCTCTTATCGCTTCTTCCATCCTCTCAATCAAGTTCATCTTCATCTACCTCCTCAAACTCAAGCTGAGCCTTCTTCCTCTTTACAGGGATAAGCAGATCAAGTTTAACGCTAAGCTGAGCCTCTTGAAGCTCCTTGATGATGCGAGCATTCTGGGCTGGGATGAGTATCTTCTCAAGCTTCTCCCTTCCCTCTCTCCCAAACTCAGCTTCGGCAGTCTCGAGAATAATGTAAACCAGAGTACCATAAGGATCCATGAAATGCGGGCTGAGCTTATTCTCTTTGATGAACCTCTGAGTCTTCAACCTCAACAGCTTCTTAATGTCGTCCTCAGTCTCAACTTCAATCCCTTTTGCCTTGATCTTCTTCCCCATGCTCTATCCCTCCGGATCCACCCTCACCGGCAGGTTGAATCTCAAGCAGATCAGCGAGGTTAAGGAGCCTCTTTGTAACCTCAACCTTCATCTCATACTGAGCTTTGACCAGCTCATCAATCAGCTGATTGTATTTCTTGGACATCTCGATTAAACGCTGATTAGCCAGATCACGAGCATAAGAAGCGTTATCAATCAGCTTCGTTGAGATTATCATTATATCCGCTGCAATATTTGTTAATCTGTCCTTCAAAACTGTTATGTTCAGCAGGATTCCGAGAAATGCTGAGATTATCAAAGCTGAAGCCAGATCAATCCTGAACACGTTAAAGTAGTCCGCAACAACTGCAAAACCGAAAATTCCCGCAATTATCACAGCCAAAGCAGTTTTATTTATTGCCTGCTCCCTAAGGCTGCGTTCCTTAACCCTTCTGTCTATCTCGATATATGCCTCTTCCTCAAACCCATCATCCTCTACTTTCAGCTTTCCCTCATGCTGAATCTCAACCGTGCAGAGCCTCCCGTTCTCATCCCTGATTATTTTTCGCCTTCTGTTGAACGAATAGCGGGCTATTGTTATTTTATCCATTAAAGGCCTTATGACAGTTAGCTGATCTGGTTTAGCGAATTTTAAGCCCAGCATGTAGCCAGCAAGCAGGAAAAGGCCGTAATACCAGTTCCACATGTCTTTGATCTGATATTTATCAAAAGTTAGGGCTGGGATACTCTTGACTGTTGTCATGTTGCCCTGTACGATCTGAACATCCACATAATCATACTTTAGCCCCAAGACTATCAAAACGGCTGAGATCGGGAGAATAACGTAAATCGCCAGTCTTATAACATTACTCTCTAAGAGCTCTTTTCTGAGATAGTATGCAAAGGCTAACCCAACAAACATTAGTGATGAAGCGTTTAAAGCTCGTTGCCAGCTAAACTCCGCCAACTCTCTTTTCAGTATAACTACCGGATAGTTCTCAAACCAGAACGGATCCCTCTTTTGCTTGAGTAAAGCAAAGCCTGTCGGACTGCCTATCGTTAAAATCCTCAAACCCGAATACTCGCCAAGATTGCTAAAGTTAAAGTGGTTATATCCTTTCCTCAAAGTTGTTTTCTTCCAGTTGCCTGAGAAAACATCAACAAAGCTGACAGGCTCAACCCTCGAGCTGTAAATCACCACGTAACCTTTGAACAGATCGTAATCTACCACGTAAGCAAAGTTATCAATCGTAAGCTTTGAATCAGTCCGTGTAAAATACCTCTGGGTTTCTTCTGACCAATAAGGCAGATTTACGCCGCCAAAAGTTCCCAAATCCTGTTTGCTGACATTTTGGGATACTTTAAGCTCTGCTCCTTCTACTACAAAGCAGAATCCAACTAAAAAAAGAATAGTCAAGACCACAAGAGTTAAAGCCCTCATTTTTTCTTTTTCCTTCCTGTGTTCTTTTTCTTAGCTTTCTTCTTAGCCTGCTTTTTCGGTTTGGGCTTCCCCGACTTCTTGAACCTGTCAACAAAGCTCCTGAAGATCTTATGAACTTCCCTCATCTGCTTTCTCTCTTTGCTGCTCAAACCTTTGCGGTTAAGCTGTGCTTTCGCCCTGTTTGCTGCAAGATTAGCATATCTCACCGCATCACCAACTTTCATCTTTCCGCTCTTGATCATCTTCCTTAGCCAGGAAGTTGACCGTCTCGCTGCTGTTGGTGATTCAATGCTGATCATCTCCGCTACCTTTTTACTCTTAGGAGGATCGAAAAGCCCCATTATCCCACCAGCATTATTCCCTGCTCCTCTTCGAAAAACTGAATTTCCCTGATCTCATCAAAGTTATAAACTCCTACTGTCTCACCGTTCCAGTCAATCTCGTAAACTATTCTGCTCTCTTCCTTAAAAGCACCCTTGATCGTTTTTTCCGTGCCATCTTTAAACGTTATCTTCATCCGCCTTACTCCCTGCATAATCTCGTCCTCCTCAACAATGCTGCAAAAAATAATGAGATAACAGCTATTTCAGCCGTCATTTTCTCGCAATTAGCACTATAAGCAACACTGCCGCCGCTCCGATTGCTAATTTCTCCGTGTCGCTTAGATTAGCCCACCAGTCGCCCACGCTGCCACCGCCGCCGCTGATAGTCTGCAT
>Ga0209426_1001216_pt1 | contig 17359 bp, 18 predicted proteins | sample Deesub1362B_J571_FD_187697 | JGI IMG/M metagenome (GOLD analysis project Ga0209426, IMG submission 187697) | Deep oceanic, basalt-hosted subsurface ecosystem from Juan de Fuca Ridge flank, Pacific Ocean, CORK Borehole 1362B_J2.571 (SPAdes)... ...
CCCTCGCAAAGGACAGGTAAACCAGGGCAAAGAGCAGCGCGAATATGACGAACCTTATCTTGTCCACCTTTGCCTTTGCGTAGGCCTCCTCCATTACCCTTTCCATGTACTCCTCCAGTTCATGTTCGTCCACCTCCTCACCAGGCTCCAAGCCTATATACCCTATTCTGGGTTCCCCGTGACCTTCTTCAGCACCCTCCTCATGCTCTCCCTCATCATGCGCCCCAGTTGCATAGGCTGCAGGCAGGGCAAGGAGTACCATAATAGCCAGCAAAACAGCTGCCTTTTTCATATGTCCACCTCCTTTCGTCATTCTCCTTTGTGGCATCAGAGTCAGATTTTATACCTGTATTTAATCAGATATCGGTAAAATAGGAGTAAAACACTGGAATCAGGAGAAACCTGCGTCAGCTAGGATGACCTGCCTACCCCTCTCCGTGACCTCTGCCACCTTATACCTGCCGAGCTTTTCTAGCTTTATCATCCCCTTGTTTTCCAGTATGCTAACCCGCTTTTTGGCTGTTTTCGGGGTTATTGCGAGGGTGGTGGAAATCTCCCGTATTGCCGGCTTCCTGCCCCTAACGTTCTCGCTGTAAACAAAGTGCAGCACCTCGAAGAGTTCTTTGCTCAGCGTGGTCTCCTCCTCGGCGCTTAACCCGGGTTTCAAAATTCGCGAGACCAGGCTTCCTGAGATGAGCCTGTGGGCAACCACGATGTCAGCGTCTTCACGCAGTATGTCCATAGCTAGGGGTGGTATGTTTTGAGAAACCACAGCGCAAACTACAAGTCTGTTGCTGTACCTGATCTCACCCAGTGTCTTCATAAAGGCGTGCAGCTGTGCAAGCGACACTGAGATGACGATGGGTGTAAGGTCCAGGATCAAAAAGACGGTGCTAAGGGGAAAGGCGGAGATGCACTCCTCAATAGCGTTCGTAATCTCCAGCGCTGAGGGAACAGCTACGATACCCTCCTCCTTTTTTCTGCTCTCTGGGAGTACCGTGACCACCTTTAGCCTGTCGCCCAAGTAGCCTGATTCTTCCTCCAGCTCCCTCTTGATCTTCATTATCGGGTCAGAGGTGACGTAAATCACATTTCTCCAGCTGTGCAGCGCAGACTTTATCACCGGATGCAGAATCCTGAGCTTTGGTATTTCCGCGACGATGTTCAGGATAAGCTGGTGCGTCTTCGCTCCGCCAAACCTCTCGTCCACAGCCTGAATTCCGGTGGGATGTAGCTCTTCGAAGTAGGAAAACGTGGTCTCGTTGTCCCAGTTGGAGAGCTTCTCCAGGTGCTGCTCCGCCCTGGTGCCGAGCATCTTCGCAAGCTCTGTGATGATAAGCCAGTGTGGCTTGAAGTCGAAATCCCTGGGGCAGCGTGCATACACCAGGTCAAGGAAGTCTAGGAGGTGGTAGAACTGCGCCTCGTTTACCAGCTCCCTGTACTTGGTGAAGAACTTCAGGATATCTCTGCTGAGGCGGTAGAGGAACTCGCATTTTCCAGAAGCCGAGAGAAACTTCTCTTCGTCCAGCTCCATCTCTCGCCTTTTGAAGATGTCCCTTAAGCCGGTGCTTTCCAGAAATTCGGTAAAGAGAACCTCACGCCTCCCGGTACCAATATCAACGGGGGTGTAATAAACCTGCCGTATCACGTGGTTCAGGTGCTCCTGAAGGCTCCTCGCCTGTTTTTCTTCCTCAGCCCTGGCAGAACCGAAAAAGTAAACCTCGTTTTTGTAGGCGAATACCACATACCCCGCGACTATCACAAGGGCAGGTAGCACAAAGAAAGATTCAAAGAGGCTGGTTGTGTGGGCTGAGTGCAGGCTGATATTCACTATATGCGCAGCCACTGCGAACATCATGAACACCGCGGCGATGCCGAAAGGGTAGCGCCTGTGGAGCGTGATTAAGCTCAGAGAGGAGTGGAGGATGAGGATGCGCCTCAGTATGAGTCCTGTGACCAGGATGAGCATCAATATTTGAACCGTATGGGATATGATTATAACACGCACACTGGGAAGGAAGCTTATGCCTGCGAGGGAGAAGTAAACCTGTGCAATAATGCTGCCTGCGAGCAGGGCTCCAACCAGGATACTGCCGGCACTAACAACTGCTTTATGATACCTTTTCTCCATGAAGTGGAGCAGTCCGGTTATCCCCAGTAGAAGGAAAAAGATGATTCCCAGCATGTGCTCCAGGAGCATGGAGATACCGAGGAAATGGAATATGAGCGACCCCAGAAAGGCGAGAAAGGAGGCAAGGAGAAAGCGCAGCCTGAGTTTTACCTCCTCCACCTTCACATGCCTGTAGAGCCCGTAAATCACGCCTATTATCACTGCGCTTAGGGCTGCCTGCATGAGGAGCAAAACAGGATGTACCATTAAACTGTATTTTGCTTGCTACTTGAAATATACTTTTCTGTAAATAGCACCTGCAGAGCTATCAGACCAGGATTAAAGCTGCCGGGTATCTCATCCAGATTGCATCCAGAAATTTAGGGTATGTTTTCAGCTCTGACTTTCCTTCACAGCCTCTAAGACCTGGAGAAATGTATTCTCATCCATAAAGCCCACGATGCTGCCCAGTTTTTTCCCGTCGTGGGTCAGAAACACGAAAGTTGGTGTGCCCCTAACCTCGTAGCTGAAAACAAGCTCACGGTTTTCGCTCTTGTCTATGTCTATGGCGACAGCCACGAAGTCTCTATTGAGGGTATCTTTCACCATCTGCTTGGGAAGAACCTCAGATTCAAACTTCCTGCACCAGCCGCAGGAGTCGATTCTAAAGTAGAGGAGCACAGGTTTTGAGGTTTTGTTCGCGTAGCTTAGGGCCTCTTCGTATGAGGTGTAGAACACAGCCCCGGAGAAGTTCCTGATTTCCTTGGGTGCCTCTTCTGTAGCCTCCGCCGCAGATTCCAGGCAACCAATAGCCAAAGTGAGCAGCACAGCTATAGCCCATCGCCTCATTGGAGCTCTCCTCACCCTTTACAACCTCTCAGGGAACTTATCAGGATTTTCCCAAATCATGCCAAATTTCTGCCAGAAATGGGCAGAAATTCTTTTATGATATGAGCGCCAGACATTAAAACATGAAGAAGCGGAAGCCTATCAAGGACATGTTCCTGGACATAGCGGAGGAGTGGGAAAAGTACTGGCGCGATGAGATTGGCTTTTACGACTTCCTCAACGAGTATGTGGAGATAGATGATGACCTGCGCACCTACGTTATAAAGAGGAGGAAGAAGAAGCCAGAGGAGGAGTTGTGAGGGAGAAGATTATTAACTCCGATGCACAGCTAAGAACATGGAGATTTTCACAGGCGTTGAGATACTCTGCCCCTACCCTGCGCTTTATCTCGAAGATATAAAGGCAGTGGTTATTGCGGACCTTCATCTGGGATACGAGGGGATAATGGCGGAGCAGGGCATATTTATGCCCAAGACGCAGTTCAGGAAGGAGCAGGAGATGCTTGAGAGCATCGCAGGTCTAAAGCAAGCGGAGCGGGTGATTATTAACGGCGATGTTAAGCACGAGTTCAGCGAGACCAGCTACCACGAGTTTCGCGAGGTTGGCGAGCTTTTTGAGATTCTGCGAAGGCGCTTTAGAGAGGTGCACGTGGTGAAGGGCAACCATGACAACTTCATCATCTACGTTACCCGGAAGCATGGCATAGCCCTGCACGAGGAGCTTACGCTTGGCAAGTATCACTTCTTCCACGGGCACCGCATGCCTCGCGAAGCTGAGGCGGAGTTTTTGGTTATGGGCCACGAGCATCCTGCCATAGCGCTCTACGACGAGATTGGGGTCAAGGAGAAGGTTAAGTGCTTTTTATACGGTGAGGCTGGCGGAAAAAAGCTGGTGGTGCTGCCTGCGTTCTCCCCGCTTGCGTACGGCAGCGATGTCAATCAGGTGCCAAAGAGCGAGCTTCTCTCCCCCCTTCTGCGCAGCATCGATGTGGATAAGCTTAACGTTGTGGCGGTGAGTGAGGAGGCGGGTTGCTTGCCCTTTGCACAGCTTGGGGAGCTGCGCAGGTTTGCGTAAATCATTTTCTCCCAACCACAACGCGACTCTCGCTCAGCTCAATCCTCTCAAACCGTTTAAAGCCCGCCTCGCGAAGCCATGCTTCGACTTCGCTCCACGAGTAGGTTCTGCCTGGGCTGCTCAGGAGCATATGGAGCGCAAATATCGCCGCTTCTCTCGGCGCTACCTTGGAGTCGTCAAGTATATAATCGTGGACTATTACCACGCCGCCCTCTGCTAAGGCGTCGTAAACACGCCTGAAGAGCGTGCGGTTGTCCTCCTCGCTGAGAAAGTGGATTATGTTGGAGACCAGCGCTGCATCGTAACCCTTGCCAAAATCATCGCGAAGGAAGTCCGCCTCAAGCACGCGAATACCGGCGACGCCCTTTCTTTTGAGAATCTCTCTCGTAGCGCTCGCTGTTTCGGGCAGCTCAACTATCGTCGCAGCCAGGTGGTAGCGCTGTGCGAAGGCTATCGCGTAGGCGCCTGAGCCCCCACCTAGGTCAACCAGGCTGCGCTTCCCCTCAAGGTTTACAGCTCTTGCAAGTTCATCCGCACGCTTCGCTGCGATGCTGTCCAGAGCTAAAATAAAATCAAGCGTGTCCTCTTCCTCGCAGGGCTCTGCAAAGATAGCCTTCTCCAGCTTTGCCCACTTTGCAAAGCCCCTGTTCGCATGCTTCAACCAGTAGCCTAGGTAATCGCTGCTTGAGCTTACCAGGTACCTGCTGGCTTCGGGAGAGTTTCTGTACCTATCCCCAGTCTTCTCTATAAAACCAAGCGCTACTAGTGCATTGAGCAGAAGCTCCAGGGCGCGGGGCTCCGCTTTTAGTACTTTAGCCAATTCCAAAGTGGAGCGCGACTTTTCCAAGTGGTCGAAGAGGTTGTAGGCTGCCGCCACGAGCAGAATCTTCGACTCGCGGTAGGCGGCGCCCAGCTCTATTATTCTCTCCATTTCACAATATCGCGCCCATATCCGCGCTGCTCACGCTGCGGCGGTAGCTCTCAAGGTAGCTCCTTCTTGCCTCTGTGCGGGGAGGCTGCCATTCCTGCCTCCGCCTCTCCAGCTCTTCCTCGTCCACGAGAAGGTTGAGCTTCCGCGCGGGTATGTCTATCTCAACAATATCGCCGTCCTTAACCAGAGCTATGGGGCCACCTTCATAAGCCTCCGGCGAAACGTGACCAATGCAAGGACCTCGAGTACCGCCCGAGAAGCGTCCGTCTGTTATCAGAGCCACGCTGTCGCTGAGCCCCATGCCCGCGATTATCGAAGTAGCGGCAAGCATCTCCCGCATGCCAGGTCCGCCCTTCGGGCCCTCGTAGCGTATTATCACCACGTCGCCCGGCTTAATCTCATCGTTGAGAATCGCCTTTACCGCCGCCTCTTCGCCGTCGAAAACGCGAGCAGGACCGCGATGCTTGAGCATCTTCTCACTTACGGCGGTCTGCTTCACCACGCTTCCACGAGGGGCGAGGCTTCCTTTAAGCACTGCAATGCCGCCCTCGCTGTGATAGGCATTGCTCGGATCGCGGATAACCTCGCGGTTCTTCTCCGGGTTGACTATCCTCACGTGCTTCAGATTCTCATCCAGCGTTGAGCCCGTGACTGTGAGCACGTCCAGATTGAGCTTATCCTTTATCTTCAGCATAACCGCAGGTATGCCACCAGCCTGGTCCAAGTCGAGCATGAAGTGCTCCCCACCCGGGCGCAGACTAGTGAGGTGAGGCGTCTCTCTGGAAATCTTATCAAAAGCATCCAGTGGAAGCTCCACACCTGCCTCCCTTGCAATCGCAGGCAGGTGGAGCGCCGTATTGGTAGAACCGCCTATTGCCATGTCTATGCGTATCGCATTCTCAAACGCCTTCTCAGTCATTATTTCCCTTGCTGATATGCCGCGCTCCAGAAGCTCCATAATCTTCATTCCGCTGAGCTTTGCGATGCGCAGCTTCTTGGCATCGACCGCGTGCGCAGTGGCGCAGCCGGGGAGACTCATACCCAGCGCTTCTGTTACGCACGCCATTGTGTTTGCGGTGAACAAGCCAGCGCATGATCCCGGGCCAGGGCACGCGAGGTTTTCGAGGTCATTAAGCTGCTCTTCGGTTATCTTCCCGGCCTTGAACTCGCCAACAGCCTCGAATACAGAAATTAAATCCACATTTTTATCTCCCACGAAGCCCGGACACATGGCGCCGCCTGTCACGACGATGCTGGGGAGGTTGAGCCTGGCAGCGGCCATCAGGTGCCCAGGCACAATCTTGTCGCAGGTTGGTATGAAAACCAAAGCATCGAAGCGATAGGCTTGGGCAACCAGCTCGATGCTCGCAGCAATCACCTCGCGCGAAGGCAGAGAGTAACGCATGCCCTCATGCCCCATTGCAATGCCGTCGCATATCCCTATGGTGTTGAACTCGAAGGGTACACCCCCTGCTAAGCGAACCCCCGCCTTGACCGCGTCTGCTATCTTGTCAAGATGCACATGCCCGGGAATGAGCTCATTCCAGGAGTTAACAATGCCCACGAAGGGTCTTTCTATCTCCTCATCGGTTATCCCCATAGCCTTGAGCAGGCTTCTGTGAGGCGCCCTCTCCAGCCCCTTTTTAACAGCATCGCTCCTCATGGTACCACCTTCATATAACCCTCGCGTAACAAGCGATAAACTTTATATATGCACCCCGGTGCTAGTTTTTATTGATTACATGGAAATTGCGTCTAAAAATAAATGCTATGCGTCTCCGCTAAGGTGAGAAAGGTGAATAAGTTTTATGCCGGGCTCGTATTCATTGTAATTGCTGCATCAATTTCTACAACTTCTGCCCAGACTCAATGGATTTGGGGCCCTACGTTTGAAGAAGGTCTCAACGAGGTTACCCCGGACTCCCTTTTCCAAGTGGTGAAGGAAAAGCGCCTCGAAAGTGCGCGGTTTTACCAGGCAGAGCTGCCGCTTCTTCCGGCTATTGCGGTGCTTGGTTACAACCCCACTCCAGAGAGCATCAGGGAAAAACTCGTCAGAGTGGAACCTTTAACCGGAGACGTCTATGAGCTTGCTGCCTCACTGGCAATAAAAAAATATCCTCGCCTCACATACCCGCACATGGTGATAGTAGCTAGGGGTGACATACCCGCGGATGCGATTGCGGCTATAGTCTATGCGAAGAGCAATCGCATACCTGTTCTCCTGACAAAACCTGGAGAGTTGCCAAATGCGACACTTAGTGCGCTTGAGAAGTTATCTCCACGCAAAATAATCATCCTTGGAGGAGAGAAGGCAGTTTCGCGAGAGGTGGAAGAAAAGCTTGCCTCTATAGCAACGGTTGAACGCATAGCTGGCGATACGCGCTACGAGACCGCTACCAAGCTTGCGGAACTCGCCAAGGGTTATGACACCATTGTAGTTACCAATGGAGAGGCGCCGAGCAGCGATGCGGTGTTTCTCGCAGCTATGTACAGGGCGCCGGTGGTGTATGTAAAAGGTGATGAGATTCCGGAGGTTACGGCGGATTTCCTCATTAACCACAGAGTTACGCCTAAGTTTAGACCCGTAAAGCTGCTTTTAGTAGGGGTTAACACCTCGCTGAAGGAGCAGATTTTCGGGCTCATACTCTCACCCTACCTCAGCGGCGAGGTGGTTGTTACCGTAATAAACGAGGACGACGACAGGCTCTACGTCGAGGTAATAGTTGGCAACACACCTCGCGGAGAGTTCATAAACTCCGGCTCCAGCTACACATATAAGCCCTTCAAGGAGAAGCCAGGCGAGTACAAGGTGAAACTTAGGTGGCTTGATCCAGATAAGCTTGAGTTCAACTATCAGGAAACTAAGGTCTCTGTAAATCCGGCGGAGCGCACAGAAATAACCCTGAGGGTGCCAAGAATCACCCCGTAGCTTCTCTACTTTTTGGGTATCCTCGCCTTCTCGTAAGCTTCGAGGTTGTTCAGCGGCTTTGTGGCATCGAAGCCGAGCTTTGTTGTTAGTCCTGTTTTACCAGCGCTCGGGTCCAGGGAGGAGCCTCGAACTCCGCGAAGCATGACCAGGTCGCGATCGCCCTGGAAGCGCGTGGCTATGGCAAACTCCACCTCTTCGCCGCTGAAGATGTCTATATCGTCGTCTACAACTACCACGTGCTTCATGCTGGGATGCCCCTCAAAGGCGGCGAGAATCGCCTTCTTGGCGTCTTCCTCGCCCCGCTTTTCTATTGCCACGACTCCATGAAGCCAGTTGCAGCCTCCAGGAGTGAGCACCACATTCTTCACCCTGGCCACCTTAGCGATGGAGGTGAAGATCCTTGGTTCTTGAGGCATGCCCATCAGCAGACGGTGCTCCACACTGCTTGGAAGCAAAGCATGGTATATGGCATCGCGGCGATGGTAAATTCCTGTAACTTCCACCACGGGCTGCTTTCTCACGATGTCGTAAGTTCCGGTAATGTCTGTGAAGGGACCCTCGTCCACGCGCTCGTGAGGTAAAATCCTGCCCTCTATAACAATCTCGGCATTCGCAGGAATCTCCAGATCGACGGTTTTGCACTTTGCCAGCTCAATGGGCTCACCCAGCAAAGCGGAGGCTAGGCAAAGCTCATCCTGGTTTATTCCGAAGGAGTAGCTTGAGGCGAAGAGTAAGGCGGGGTGCATTCCTATTACTATAGCTACCTCAAGGGCCTCGCCCCTGGCTTCTGCCTTCTTGTAGTACTCATGCAGATGGCGCTCCACGAGGCGAATGGCTAGGCGATGCCCGTCGAGCACAAGCATTCGGTGCACGCTTGCATTGCGACCGTGCTCCTCATCTTTGGCAATTACTACGCCTGAGGTTATGTACCTGCCAGCATCCTTCTCAAAGTGCTTAAGTATGGGAAGCTCCTCTAAGCTTGAGCATCGCCTCTCGTACACAGGCGCATTATCCACAAGGCTAAACTCTCCTTCACAGCGCAGCGCAGCGCGTGTCACGTGGTGGATGTAGTTCTCTTTGGTCGTGCCCAGAGCTTCGCACATGCGCTCCCGCGACGTTACGAGGTTGCCAACCACGGGAAGCTTGCTCCCCTTAACCCGCTGAAACAGGATGGTCTTTCGTGGGTTCTCGTGCAGCATTGCGCTGATCTCATACTCCGGGTCTACCTCCTCCTCTACAACGAGATCAGCCTTTAAAAAATCCCGCAGATCTTTCATTCGCCTCCCCACCTGGCATAGAGGTTGTTCTGTATTCCCAGAGCGTCGAGCACCTTGCCTGCGATGAAGCTGAGCATATCGTCTATGCTTTTCGGGCGGTGGTAGAAGGCGGGCATCGCAGGCAGGATAACAGCGCCCAGCCTAGCGAGCTTAAGCATATTCTCAAGGTGAATCGCATTAAGCGGCGTCTCTCGAGGCACGAGCACAAGCCTGCGGCGCTCCTTTAACATTACATCAGCGCTGCGCGTTATTAAATTAGAGGCATAGCCACTCGCAATGGCTGCGAGGGTTTTCATGCTACAGGGTATTATAACCATGGCATCAACGCGGAAGGAGCCGCTGGAGAAGGGTGCCTCTATCTCGTGCTCAGAGTAACATCGCTCTAGATCAAGCTTAGCATCGCCCACCTCATGTTTGAGGATCTTTTTCGCAGCATCGCTGATTACGCATTCGTAGCTTATATTCAACTCCTCCAGCGCCTCGAGAAAGCGCAGCGCATACGCCACGCCGCTTGCTCCGGTTATGGCCACGAGAACCTTCATAGGTTAAGCATGGGCGCGGGAATTTTTATAGGTTTTGGGATACATTTAAATTCAGGATGCATCGCAGAATAGAGAAGCTGGTAACGCTGCTGCAGGAGGCAGGGGTTGAGTGCTGCATTATATCCAAGCCCGAGAATGTTTACTACTTCACTGGCGTATTCCCCATAGAGGCTTCCTTCCTCCTTGTTTCTACGAAGCGTGAGCCTGCGCTTCTTGTAGCGCCTTCAAGCTACCCCGAGGCTGAGGAACGCTCCTGCGTTGAGGTTATCAAAGGCGAACTGAACACCATTGCGGCGCTGAAGAGGGCACTACACCGGAGAGGATGCATGCCTGAGAAGAGCGGTGTTTTGCTGAGGGACTTTCTCAGAGCGGTGAGGAAAAAGCCCCTGGGGATAGAGGGAGATTATCTCCCTGCAGAGGTTGCGAGGAAGCTCGAGACGAAGTGGCTGGACATCTCGCCGCTCATCAGCGAGTTGCGCATGGTGAAGGATAGAGAGGAGATTGCTACAATAACTCGGGCGGTAAAAGCCTCTGAAGAAGCCTTGCGCAGGGTTTCGCAGAGCATAGCCCCGCGCATGCCTGAGCGCGAGCTTTCTGGCATGCTTGACCTTGAGCTCAAGCGCTTGGGCGCTGACCAGACAAAGGCGAGGGTGCGCTCCGGCAAAAACTCAGCCAAGCCATTTTCAAAGGAGATGAGCGGGAAGGTCGGTAAGGGCGCGCTGCTAATAGACTACGGCGGAGCCTTTGAGCACTACTGGACAGACCTCACGCGGACCTTCCACGTGGGCAGGGTGAGCCCTTCATACGAAGAGGTTTATGAGTGCATACTGGAAGCGAAAAGGGCGGCGCTTCGGGAGATCGGCGCTGGTAAGGAAATCGCTGTAGTAGAGCATGCTGTGAGGGAGGTTTTCAGGGAGCACTCGCTTGAGAAGCATATAGTCTATACGCCTGGGCACGGCGTTGGCCTTGAGGTGCACGAATTGCCTGTGATAACCTCGCAAAAGCTCAGGGAGGAGCCACCAGTACCAAGAGGAAGCACAGACGCGGAGAGGCTGTACCGCACCATGGCGCGGCTCTTTATCCGCGAAGAAAAGCCGGTTTTCCAGGAAAACATGGTGCTTACGATTGAACCAGGCTTGTATTTCAATGACTTCGGGGTCAGGGTGGAGGACATGGTTCTTGTGAAGCACTGTGCTAAGCTGCTCTCCCGCTTTCCCGATGAGCTGGAGGACGTGACCATAGCCTAAATCCCCATCCTCCTGTAGCTCGCCACCATGTTCGCCAGCTCACAGTCATAGGAGCAGAACTCGTATTTCAGCCATCGCTTCGCCCCCCACTTCTCTTTAAACCTCGCCACGCCGCTGTTTATTCCAAGCCCCAGGTTAAGATACCGCTTCCCTCGCTCCTTTGCCTCGCGGATAAACTCGCCTAGCAGGAGGTCGCTTGCTCCAGGCACGTAATTCTTGCGGGAGATAAAGTTGAACATGTAGAAGGCAAACTCGCCATGCGAAAAGTCGAAGATGCTGAAGGCGACAAGCTCCCGCTTTTGCCTCGCCTCTAAAAGGAGCGCCTCGCCGCGGGAAGCGTAGCTCTCAAGTTTTTCAAACACCCCCTGCTTGCTCTCATCTATGCCCCGCCTTAGGAATTCTTCAACCAGGGCAAAGTGCTCCTCGCCAAACTCGCCTTTCTTCACCTCAAGCCTCTTATAGGCGCTCTTCAGTGTGCTCCTCAGCTTCTTACTTAGCTTAAGCTTCTCCAGGTCCAGAAGGTAGTAGCAGTCGCTTTCTTTTTTGAGTATAGCAAGCGGCTCCACATCAATTGAGCGAGGCGAGATCACCCCCACCTGTTCTGGCTCAAACTTCTCCACAGCTTCGTTAAGGGCCTGGCTAAGAGCAGCCATTTCAAACTCTCTTCCGAGAGGGTAGCCTATGAAGCTGAGTTTGCCCTCGCTGAAGTAGCACAGGTAGTCGGCGATAAGGCAGGGCTCCGCTCCGGAAATCGATGTGAAGTAGTGCACCAGGTGCTCTGGTATGTAGGCGCGCTGAAGCACATAATGTCTTTCCGAAGCGCTCAGCATAAGAACAGAGCAAAGATTCGCAAGCTCAGAGTTATTGCTGTTACTATAATCTTCTAATAAGATGGGAATACTCGATAGGCTTTTTGGAAGGCGCTCGCAGAGCAAGAAGAGAAGCAGGAGATTTGACGCCTTCCAGATAGAGCCCACCTCGCGTTGCAACCTGCGCTGCAAAATGTGCCCCCGCTCGAGGTATGCGAAACACTGGCGCGTGGGCGACCTTGCTATTGAGCTCTTTGAAGAGATGAGCGCTGATTTTCATTTAGCCAGGCATGTGCATCTCCAGGGCTGGGGCGAGCCGCTGCTCCATGAAAATATAGTGGAGATGGTCAGCATAGCAAAGCAGAAGGGCTGTGCAGTGGGGCTAACTACAAATGCAACTCTGCTTGAGAGCGACTTGGCGAGGGAGCTTGTAAGGGCAGGTCTCGACGTGGCGGGAATTTCAATAGCTGGTGCCACTGAGGGGACGCATGCTAGCATAAGGGTGGGCTCCTCCCTGGAGGAGGTTGTTGAGGGTGTAAGAAACCTGATTGAGGCGAGAAAAAGCTTTGCCTCGCGAAAACCCAGGATAGTGCTATCATTCATGCTCACTACTCTGAGTGTTGGGGAGCTACCCAAGGCGGTAAGGCTTGCCTCTGAGCTGGGCGTGGACGAACTCGTGGCGACCAATCTGGACTACCCCTGCGATGAGCTTGGCGACTCCCTGCGAGTATTCTCATGCACTAAAGCAGAGGCGGAGCACCACCAGCGCCTGGCGGAGGCTAAGGCATTGGCAGCAAAGCTTAAGCTCAGCTTTAGGCATTACCCCCTTGAAATGGAGGAGCTTCTGGTGTGCGAACTCGACCCCACGAAAAACCTCTTCATAGCCCATGATGGCGCGCTTGGACCATGCGTTTACCTGAACCAGACGCGTGGCGATGGCGAAATACCACGCATATTCTGCGGCAAAAACTATACCATCAGGCGCCTTTACTTCGGCAACGCTTGTGAGGAGGGTATTGCTGGAATACTTGAAAAACCTGTCTGGAGGGAGTTTACACAGGTTTTTAGAAGAAGGAAGGAGATATATACGCAGGCTTTTGGTGCCCTATCCTCTGAGCTCAGCTTTGCTGACCTAAAGGAGGCTGAAGAATGTGTAGAAAGGCTTCTGAGCCGGAATCCCCTTCCGGAGACCTGCGCCACCTGCTACAAGGCGTATGGAATATGACAAGGTTAATTTTTTACCATTGGTTATGCAGATAACCAAGAGTATCTACATATTTGCACCACCAGAGGTCGTATTCAGGACCATATCTAATGTTCCCCTCAGACTGAGCCTCAATCCCTTCTGGCGAGTGGTGGAGGTCAGGAAGCTCACGCCAGGGAAGCTTTCCAAGGGGACAAGGTTCAGAATAAGGCTCAGAACCAGCGAGGGAGAGGTTACATACACCAGCGAGTGCATTGAGGTGGAGGAGAACAGGAAGATACGCAGCAGAGCTATAGAGGCTGGGTTTGAGGTGCTTCTATCTGTGAGAGAGGTCGCCGGAGGCACACTGCTCACCCACACGGAGATGCTCAAGAATGGTGGAGAAAAGCTGAAAGGCATAGCGGAGGAGATTCTCGAAGCGTGGCTGGAGAATGTTAAGCGCTACTCTGAACTCAGGAACTCCAGGCTTAATTTCCTTATACCAATTGTAAGGCGCTGGCTCGCTATAAACCCCCGCGATAGGGAGCTCCTTAAAGCTGTACTCCTGCTTGATCTCAGTGTAACCATCGCAGGCTTTGCAGCGCTCCTTATCGCAAGAGTTCTCTTCACCATCTAAACCTTTTTATTCTCGGGCAGAAATCTATAATCCATGCGGGAAGTATATGTGGAGGAGAGGGTACGTGCTCCTCCTGAGAAGGTTCGCATGCTCATTATGGACTTTGAGAGGTGGCTTCGCTTTAACCCGGCATGGTATGAGCTTGAGATTCTGACACGCGAGCCGAAGGTGGATAAAGGCGCTGGAATAAAGGTGAAGATGTCCTTTGAGGGGGAGGAAAAGAAGTTTCAGAAGGTAAAATTTTCTGTGGAGGAGGCATCTCCAGATAAGGTGGTCTATGCGCTCTCCAACGGCAAGCGGATTGAGCTCAGCATACGCAACGAAGGCGACGTAACCCTGCTCAGTCACAGGGAGACTCTGCACGCGAGTGAGAGCGAGGAAGAGAAGGAGGAGGAGGTCAAGCACTGGTTGGCTGCAATAAAGCACTACGCAGAGCTTAAAAACACACCCCTTGCAAAGCTCTCCAGGTTTTTCATAGACCGCGTTCTTCTAAGAATGAACCCCATGCAGAGAAGAATCACAGTGCTTATAATCCTCCTACAGGCAGGGCTCCTCGCCACGGCCTTATTTGCTCTCCTCGTAATTTACGTTAAGCACAGATTCAACCTTTAACCACAAGCAGGGGAGTGCTAATTTTTTCCAGCACCTTCTCGGGCGTGCGGTAAGATTTGAGGCGCTCAAGCTTGCTTTTATAGCTTTTGCCTCCCAGGATTACCAGGTCGTAGTCGCCAGAGTTGACCTCTGCAAGTATCTCCTTAGCTGGAGTACCCTCCCTTATCCTTATCTTTGCCTCTACCCCATTTTCCTCAGCCTTTTTGAGGAATCTCGAGACGATCTCTTCTGCCTGCTTACTTAGCTCCCCCTTAACGTAGCTTATGTACTCGTCCCTGCCAGCGGCGAATATCTCGTGTGAGATGTTTCTGCTCAATAACCACTGATCTATGACATGAAGGGCATAAAGCTCTGCATTCGCAAGCTTTGCAAGAGAAATAGCATACCCCTCAGCTTTTTCGGTATGCTCCTCTCCGTCTATGCAGAGAAGTATCTTCCTGAGCATAAAAATATAAAATAAAAAGGGATGGGGGCGCTCAGGCTAATATGTGTGCCGGCGCCTTTACGAGTGCAGAGAGTTCCTTGGGGGAGTAGCCAGCTGCCACCAGTATGAGGACTATCACTATGGTTAACCCTGCAACTATCAGCGCACCTATGTCCTCGCGGCGCTCTGACATGAAGATTTCTCTGTCCTTGGCTTCAAGTTCTTCCACTCTTGCCTCTTCAGCCATCTTTCACACCCCCTTACGCACCTGCCGCAGCCATGCCTGCGAAGAAGTCCGCGCCAAGAGCAAGAATCACCAGTAGAGAGACGCCTGCCTTGAAGAGCGCTGCAACCACGCCGATCACAAAGGCGGTACCACCAGCCTTCTTCATCTGCTGAACATCTATGTTGAGACCGATGCCAGCGAAGCCTATAGCGAAGAACCACTTCATCAGGTCCTTGCCCAGAAGCTGAGCCATGGGCGACCTCTTTCCTAATTCTGCAGCCGTTCCGAAAACGCCCAGACTGTTTAATATAACCACTGCAAAGAAGCCGAGAACGAACACTGGGAACTTCTCTTTGATGACGCCCCAGACGTCAACTTTCCCAGCTTCTTTGCCAGCGGGGCGAACGATGTAGAACCAGATGCCGAAGAGCACTATGATGGGTATGAAGACCACTCTCACTATGTTGACTATTGTTGCGCTGAGCAGGGCTGCGTTGCCAGTGAACCAGGAGTCGTAGAGCGCAGCAGCAGCCGTGAGCTGGGCGGTGTTAAGTATAGCGGTAGCCACCCATGCGCCAAACATCTCCTGGGTCATTCCAAGGGCTCTGCCTATGAAAGGCAGCGTGAACAGCATCACCGTTCCGAAGAGCAGTATAGTGGCTATAGCATAGAACAGATCTCTCGGTCTCGAGCGCACCACTGGCGACATCGCTATAATCGCCGAGACACCACAGATACCTACACCAGCGCCCATTATACCGGCAAGGGAGTCAGGGACGCCAAAGCGCTTGCCCAGGGTCATCACCATTACCGCTGTACCGAAGACGAAGATAATCACCATGAGCGTCGCAGGTCCGGTAGCTCTGACCACGTCACCCCACATGTAGTGAGCACCCAGAAGGATAATACCCGGCTTGATTATCGGTCTTGCGATGTTCACACCGTTCTGCAGCACCTTGGGTATGCCCACCGTGTTCCTGATTATCATACCTCCCAGCAGGAGTATGATGACGTAGCTGGCGAAGCCGCTCTGCTTGAGAACCTTCCAGAAGCCGCCGCCCTTTGCCAGTTGCCCTACCAGAGCTTCGATGTTCATTGCAATTATAGCAAATATAATACATGCTATTAGACCGGGTAGCCAGCCCATAAACTCTTCTGCAGTTGGCCATAGCCTCTTATACTGCGCCATAACTCCACCTCCTTACCTAACCACATATACGGAACATTCCGCCTTCTCCGCCATCTCGCTGAAGACACTGCCCACTATTATCCCAAAAGTTTACAGTCACTTTTGCCCCGAAGGTCTCTGCAAACTCTGCCACCCCTTCGACGGCTCTATTGGTGTTTTCTGAGCCGTCGGTAATTACAAGTATCTTCTCCAACTAATCACCTCCTCTATATCCTCCAAATCTATTTTAGCTCCCCCCGGTATATAAAGCCTTTTCGGAGTTTTGCAAAAATTGCACATAATTTGCAAAACCGTATTTTAAATGATTTTAATTTTTTTAAGACCCATGAAAATCCACTTTAATTTCTCGAAGTCCTAGAATATAATAAAGTTTCTGAAGGGTCGGTATTTTTATATACCCTGCACTGCGAGTAATTCCCATGACTCTGCGGGAAAACAACTTGGGCGAGGTGCTTGCCCAGGCTCTGCCCTACATTGAAAAATTCTATGGTCACTACGTGGTTATCAAGTACGGCGGGCACGCGATGTTGGACGAGGAAGCTAAAGCGTGGACCATTCGCGATACTATACTCCTGCGCTATGTGGGCATGAAGCCTGTGGTGGTGCACGGCGGCGGCCCCGAGATAACTAGGGCGATGGAGAAGATGGGAAAGACGCCTCGCTTCGTCGCTGGTTTGCGCTATACCGACGAGGAGACTCTGGATATAGTGAAGATGGTGCTGGTGGGCAAGATAAACACAGAGCTTGTTTCCATGTTCAATGCTCAAGGGTGTAAGGCTGTGGGGCTCTCTGGCAAAGATGGAAGCCTCATCGTTGCAAGAAAGCGAGCAAGCATGCTTGTGAGAGAAGGAGGCGAGGAGAAGGAGGTGGACCTGGGCTTAGTGGGTGAGACGGAGCGGGTTAACCCTGAGATAATTCACATCCTGAGCGAGCGAGGGTACATCCCTGTGATCTCCCCCATAGGTTTGAGCCACGATGGGACAAGCCTGAACCTCAATGCAGATACCGTCGCTGGCGACATCGCAGCTTCGCTCAAGGCAAAGAAGCTTATAATCCTCACCGACGTGCCGGGCGTGCTGCGCGACCTGAGCGATGAGTCGAGTGTGATAAGAGAGCTGAAAACCACCCAGATTAAGGGCCTGATAAAGAGGGGGATAATCAAGGGCTCCATGCTGCCCAAGGTTGAAGCGTGTAAGCGCGCTCTCCTTGGCGGGGTTGAGAAGGCGCACATCATAGACGGTCGCCTCAAGCACGCGATTCTGCTGGAGCTGTTCACCGATGAGGGTATAGGCACGATGATCGTCAAGGGCTGAGATGATA